>Ga0066869_10000152_pt1 | contig 7499 bp, 9 predicted proteins | sample SoimicmetaGmgHMC_FD_62218 | JGI IMG/M metagenome (GOLD analysis project Ga0066869, IMG submission 62218) | Soil and rhizosphere microbial communities from Laval, Canada - mgHMC | ecosystem: Environmental > Terrestrial > Soil > Agricultural land | place: Laval, Canada | collected 2014-09-23 | reverse complement strand
ACCGGCAAGATCGGTGACGGCAAGATCTTCGTCTACGAACTCGAACGCGTGATGCGCATCCGCACCGGTGAGCTCGATGGGGACGCGCTGTAGCGGGCATGATCGCGATGCCCATGCCGCATCGCACCAGGCAATCGCGGTCATACCCGTTCCTGACTGGCCGATCTTCCTTATCAAAAACTTAATTTTTCGGCCATCGGTTTTGGTCTATGGTTGGCACCGGACCCTTATCGTCCGGGAGACCCGCCATGAGCACGCCCCCCCAGAAACCTGATTTCTCCGATGTGAAAGGCAGCGTCACGAGTACCGAACAGATCCAGGAAAAGGCCGACTTCAGCGATGTCCAGGCCAAGGTCACGTCCACCGAGCAGATCATCAGCGATGGTGGCGGTGGCGGCGGTGGTGAACAGAGCTATACGGTGGTGAGCGGCGACACGCTCTCGCATATCGCCAAGCATTTCTATGGCAAGGCCAGCAAGTGGCCGGCGATTTTCGAAGCGAACCGCGATCAGCTCAACGACCCCGACAAGATCAAACCGGGTCAGGTGTTGAAGATTCCCGCAGGCGAAGGCTAGGCCTTCCGGCCCGGCCCGCGATGCCGCTTTCCCGTATCCCGAATTTCAGGAGAAACCCATGAATCGTAGTCGCCTGCATCTTGTTGTCGCCGCTGCACTGATCACCACGCTGGCCCTGGCCGGTTGCAAGAAGCATGAAGAGGCCGTGGCAACGCCGCCCGCACCGGTCACGCCGGTTGCACCGCCGCCACCGCCGGCACCGGTTGCCGTGACCGCTTCGGTCACTTCCGTCGATCTCGGCAACGCCGTCGGCGCCGACATGAAAGTGACCACGCCCGGCACGGCCTTCGGCAAGAAGGACACCATCTTCGCGGCGGTCTCCACCGTCACCAGCGACCCGGCCGGCACGGTCTCGGGCAAGCTGACCGCGAAGTGGACGTTCCAGGATGGCCAGACCATCAACGAGGAGAGCAAGGAAATCGCGTTCTCCGGCGCTGGCGTCACCGACTTCCAGATCGCCAAGCCGTCGGGCTGGCCGGTCGGCAAGTACAAGGTGGACGTCTCGCTCAACGATGCGGTCGTGCAGAGCAAGGATTTCGAGGTCAAGTAAGCCTTGTCATCCGGAAACAAGAAAGGGCGCGGAGAAATCCGCGCCCTTTTTCATTTCGCCATGCTCATCTTGTAGGAGCGGCTTGTAGGAGCGGCGTAAGCCGCGATTTCTCCGATCCGCGATGCAGCCTGATCGAGTCGCGGCTTGCGCCGCTCCTACAACGAAGCGCCTCAGTCGTTCAAGGCCGCCTGCATGAACTCCGGCATCGCCAGCGCGGCGCGATGGATCGCGGCGTTGTAATACGTGGTGCGGAAGGTTTTCGCGGCGGCGTCGGCTGCGCGGAAATCGGTGAGGTCGCGTGCGGTCTTGCTGGCGATGGTGCCGCTCCAGTAGCCGGTCGGATAGCAAGGCTGCGGAAAAGGCAGCGTGCGGAAGGTCTTGAAGCCGGCGTCGCGCATCGCGCCGCGCATGTCCTGGATCAAGTGCATAAGTGCCAGCGGGCTTTCGCTCTGCTGCACCAGCAGGCCATCCGGGCGCAGGGCCTTGAGGCAGCTTTCGTAGAACGCGCGGTTGAACAGGCCTTCGGCCGGACCGACCGGATCGGTGGAGTCGACGATGATCACGTCGATGCTTTCCGGCGCGGCGTTGGCCATGTAGGCGATGCCGTCGTCGAACATCACCGTCGCGCGCGGATCCTTGTTGGACTCGCACAGTTCCGGGAAATACTTCTCCGCCATCACCGTCACCTGCTCATCGATATCGCATTGCACGGCGGTGACGACGCCGGCGTGCTTGAGCACTTCGCGCAGCGTTCCGCAGTCGCCGCCACCGATGATCACCACGTTTTTCGGCGCCGGATGCGTGAACAGCGGCGCATGCGCCATCATCTCGTGATAGAAAAAATTGTCGCGCGTGGTCACCATCATCGCGCCGTCGATCAGCATCACGTTGCCCCAGTCGGTGCTCTCGTAGATCTCGATCTTCTGGAAGGGCGACTGCACTTCGTCGAGCTTGCGGGTGATGCGCAGGCCGAAGGCCGAGCCGGTGTGCTCGAAGTTTTCGTAAAGCCAAGGCGACGGGCTGGAAGACATCGGAGTTCCTGGGGCGTCTGAAGGTGGGCCGGGATTGTATCAAGCGCCTTGCGCGCAAGTGGCCCGCAGCCCCTCCGAGCGAGCGGATACAGGGCGCGGGCGCGACGGTACAATGCCCCGCTCCTTTCACCGCCAGGAATGCCGCCGATGTCCGCTTGGTCGCTCGACCGTGCCCGCCACACCTATTCGATTCCGTATTGGTCGGATGGCTATTTCGATGTCGACGCCCAGGGCCGCATGTGCGCGCTGCCGCATGGCGCCGGTGGTCCGGTGCTGGCGCTGCCCGAGATCCTCGCGCAGGCTACCGATGCCGGCCTGAAGCTGCCGTTGCTGCTGCGCTTCTCCGACATCCTCGGCGATCGCCTGCGCAAGATGCAGGCCGCTTTCAACAAGGCGATGGCCGAACTCGATTACACCGGTGGCTACACCGCCGTGTATCCGATCAAGGTCAACCAGCATCACGGCGTCGCCGGCGAACTGGCCGTGCAGGGCGGCGATGGCTTCGGTTTGGAAGCGGGTTCGAAGCCCGAGCTTATGGCCGTGCTCGGTCTCGCCAAGCCCGGTTCGATCGTGGTCTGCAACGGCTACAAGGATCGTGAGTTCATTCGCCTGGCATTGATCGCGCGCAAGCTCGGCCTGCAGACTTTCATCGTCGTCGAGAAACCTTCCGAGCTCGCGATCATCATCGAGGAAGCGCGTGCGCTCGGCGTCAAGCCTGGCCTCGGCGTGCGCATGCGCCTGGCGACGCTCGGCGCCGGAAAATGGCAGAACAGTGGTGGCGACAAGGCGAAGTTCGGTCTGTCGCCGCGACAAGTGCTCGACCTCGTCGAGAAGCTGCGCGCCGCCGACATGCTCGATGCACTGCAGTTGCTGCATTTCCATATGGGCTCGCAGATATCGAACGTGCGCGACATCGCCAACGGCATGCGCGAGGCGGTGCGTTATTTCGTCGAGATGTCCAAGCTCGGCTGCACCATTCGCTACATGGATTCCGGCGGCGGCCTGGGCGTGGATTACGAAGGCACGCGTTCGCGCGGCTACTGCTCGATCAACTATGGTCTCGACCAGTTCGCGCACACGCTGGTGCAGCCGCTGGCGGAAGCCTGCACGGAATTCTCGCTGCCGCCACCGATGATGATCACCGAGGCCGGTCGTGCGATGACGGCGCACCATGCGGTGATGGTGGTCAACGTTTCCGAAGTCGAGCAGGCGCCGCAGGGTGCGGTGCCGTCGCCGCAAGCCGGCGAGCCCGCCGTGCTGCGCCATCTGCGCGACACCCATGCCGATCTCGATCAGCGCCCGGCGCTGGAGTTGTATCTCGAAGCCCAGCACGCGTTGTCGGAAGGCCATGCGCTGTACGCGCTTGGGCAGCTGAGCCTCGCCCAGCGTGCGCAGCTCGACGACCTGTTCTACGCGATAGCGCACGGCGTGCGTGCGCGCCTGACCGGTGAAGAAAAGAGTCATCGCGACGTGCTCGATGAATTGAACGAGCGCCTGGTCGACAAGTATTTTGTCAATTTCTCGGTGTTCGAATCGATTCCCGACGTCTGGGCGATCGACCAGGTGTTCCCGATTGTGCCGATCGCGCGTCTGGACGAGCAGCCCGACCGTCGCGGCGTGATCGCCGACCTTACCTGCGATTCCGACGGCCGCATCGACACCTATGTTGCGGCGGAAACGCTGGACAGCGCCTTGCCGATGCACAGCCTCAAGCGCGGTGAAAGCTATCGCCTCGGCATCTTCCTGGTCGGCGCGTACCAGGAAACGTTGGGCGACATCCACAACTTGTTCGGCGACACCGATACCGCCAACGTGCGCATGAGCGCCGACGGCAGTTACACGTTGCTGCGCCAGCGCAAGGGCGACACCACCGACGTGATGCTCGACTACGTCGGCTACGCATTGGCGGATCTGCGCAAGGCGTACCGCGACCGCGTCGATGCCGCGAAACTGCCGGCGGACGAGTCGTCGGCGATGCTCGCGGCGCTGGAGGCTGGCCTCACCGGTTACACCTACCTGCACGAAACCCCGCACGAATAACGATCTGTAAGAGCGACGCAAGTCGCGATTTCTCCGATCGGCATCGTATTTTGGAGAAATCGCGACTTGCGTCGCTCCTACAAAAGCCTGCGGGATCTTTGCTTTTCTAATACTCCACAAGGACAGCCATGCACGTCGGATTTATCGGTCTCGGTGCCATGGGCCATTCGATGGCAGGTCATCTGCATGCACGCGGAGTGCTTGCGGTAGTCGGCAATCGCACGCAGGCGCGCGCACAGATTTTCGCGGATGCGTTGACGTTGAAAGCCGCTGCGGGCGCTGGCGATTTTTCCGGCTGCGACGTGGTGATGCTCTGCGTGTCCGCCGATGCCGACGTGCTGGAAAACGTTCGCGCACTCGCCGGTGTGTTGCGCGCCGGTAGCGTGGTCGTCGATCACTCGACGGTTTCATCTACCACTGCGCAGCAGGCGCAGGCACTGCTGCAAGAGCACGGGATCGGTTTTCTCGATGCTCCGGTATCTGGCGGCGTCGAAGGTGCGCGCAACGGCAAGCTGTCGATCATGGTCGGCGGTGAAGTCTCCGATCTCGAGAAAGCGCGCCCTGCGCTCGAAGCGTATGCGCTGCGCATCACCCACATGGGTCCGTCTGGCGCGGGTCAGGCGACGAAGGCGGTGAATCAGGTGCTGGTCGCCGGCATCGCGCAGGCGGTGTGCGAAGGTCTGGCGCTGGGCGAAAAGCTCGGGCTCGCCGCGGAGTTGCTGGTGCCGACATTGGCAGCGGGCGCCGCCGGCAACTGGTTTCTCGACAAGCGCGGCGCGACCATGCTCGCGAACAATTTCACGCCCGGCTTCAAGTCCGCATTGCTGCACAAGGACCTGAAGATCGTCCGCGAAATGGCTGCGCAGGCCGGCATCCGCGCCACTGTGATCGAGCAATCGCTGGCCGATTACGGCGAGCTGATGGCACGGGGTTTTGGCGAGGAAGACACGTCGGCGCTGATCCGCCTGAAGCGCGGTGGGTAGCGCGCGCGAGTGATTCGAGGGAAGCGTGCGCCGGAGCCAGCGGACTTGATCAGTCCGGAGTGCCCGCCCAGCCCAATGCAGTCGCCGCCACGATGACCGCAAATATGGCCAACATCAGCGCAAGGAAGGTCAGCAGGCCGATGCCCGCCGCCAGCCAGTTCGAAGCCATGGCGCCGGCCTGGGCTTCGTGCTCGCGAATGTCCGCTTCCTGATAATTCTTCGCCACCTGCTGCATCGTCAGCAGTTGCACCAGTAGGAACGGATAGTTCGGCACATGCCAGCGATCCGGAATCAGGAAGGCGATCGCCAGCAGCACGAAGGCGGCAAGCGACGAATAGATCAGCGCCATCTTCGCCTGTCTAGGCTTGCCGAGCCGGCTGAAATTCTTCGCCAGCAAGATGCCGCCGGCAATCGGGCTGCCGAGAAACGTCGCCAAGGCGATGCCGGAAATCTTGAAAAGCTTGAAATTTTTCGACGCACTGCCCGGCAGGTCGAGAACCGGTGCGGCGGGCGCCTGATAGGGATTGTCCACGGATCTTCCTTGATGGGCTCGGTTGCTGCCAAGTTGTTGCGAAGAAGCGAAGCTCAGGCACTGGACGGAAGTACGGCGAAGTCCGCCATGCATGGCAGCTGTCGCATCGCCGCGAGCAACGCGTCGGGTGGGACGATCAGTTTTCTCGCGGCGAGATCCAGCCAACCGCCGGTGCTGGTCACGCGCGCGCAGGGCTTGCCGTCGGCGCGGAAGAATTCGTTGCACAGACGAAAACGCGAACCGTCTTCCGACATGCCTGCGAGTGCCAGCCCGACTTCGATCTGCTCGAGCAGGCTCACTTCCCGGAAGTACTCGACCTCATCCTTCATCACCACCGGCCCGATGCGCAGGCGGGCGAATTCGGTGGCGGAAAATCCGTGCTCGGCGAAAAACAGCATGCGTGCGTCTGCGGACTTATCGAGATAGGCGGTGTTGCGCATGTGCGCATTGAAATCCATGTCGCCCCAGCCGGCGGTCATCGTGCGCTTGATCATCCCGAATCTCCCTTCCACGCGTTTCCTGCGCGGGGGCAGGATAGCGCAGGCGATCCGCGGAAAAGCAGCCGCCGCGCTCAGGTCAGCAGCCAGTCCAGCGCCTGTTGCAGATCGCTGAACTGACGGATGTTGCTGCTGCCCTTGCTCAGGTTGCGCACGTCGTAATAGAAGAAATCTTCCGCGCGCGGGGAGTCCGGCGAGAACACGATCGCCACGCGCATCGTGCGGCCGACGCCCATGTCGGCGTTGATTTTCGGCAGGTCGAAGATGTCTTCCGACGACAGGGCGGGAATCATGTCGCGATGGTCGATGAGGTAGCGCAGCGCCTGGTGCGCGAGCCCCGCATCCAGGGCCTCCCGCGCCATCTGCTTGATCAGCGCGAGATCCATCGTGCCGTGCGTGGTAACGCGCAGGATCTGCTCGTTCGGCAGGAAGTCGATGGTCCAGCTCATGAGGATGTCTGGCCGCTGCCGGGGACGATGCGGGGACCTCGATGATCGTCCCGATCGTCGCGATGCGCCAGTGCGGTGTTGCCGAAGCTATTGCGTCGAAAATGAAAAAGCGGCCGGGCGGCCGCTTTTCCGTAGTGCGTTCGAGCAACGAATCCGCTTGTTACTTCACCCGGATCGCCTGCGCGCCGTTGATGCCATGGTTGGCCAGCGCCTGCTTGGCCGCGGCGAGTCCGCTGGCGGTGGGATAGGGGCCCATGCGCACGCGGTACACCGTGTTGCCGTTGATCTGCGCGGCTTCGACGCGCGCGACTTCGCCGGTCAAAGCGATCTGTGCCTTCAGGGCTTCGGCTTCATCGTTGCCACGGAACGCGCCGGCCTGGATCAGGTAGCGCACGTTGTCGCCGGCGGTCGTCGCGGTCGCGTTTGTGCCCGCGACCGGAACCGTTGCAGTTGCAGTTGCCGTTGTCGCCGGAGTTGCCGTGTTCGCATCGACACTCGCGGCCTTGGTTTCGGCGCGGGCCTGCTCGGCGAGTTCGGCGTCGGGGATCACCACTTCCTTTTCCGGCAGCAGCGTATAGAAATCGTATTTCGGCTTGGGCTTTTCCGGGGCGTCCGGCAGCACCGGCTCGCTGCCGGTGGCGGTCGTCGGTGCCTGCGCCTGCGGGTTGGGCTGCGGCAGATCGGAGGCGGGGTGCTGCCATTTTTCCTTGAAGAAGAAATAGCCGAACACCAGTGCGCCCAGCAGCAGGCCGATCAACAACCACATCCAGCCGGGCGTGCCGCTGCCGCCGTTGCGGCGGGCCTGGGTCTTGGAACGCTTTGCAGCCATTACATCGTCTCCG
>Ga0066869_10000151_pt1 | contig 7512 bp, 14 predicted proteins | sample SoimicmetaGmgHMC_FD_62218 | JGI IMG/M metagenome (GOLD analysis project Ga0066869, IMG submission 62218) | Soil and rhizosphere microbial communities from Laval, Canada - mgHMC | ecosystem: Environmental > Terrestrial > Soil > Agricultural land | place: Laval, Canada | collected 2014-09-23 | reverse complement strand
GGTACGTCACAAACGGGATGCCACGGCTCAAAGGTTTGCATGAATGTTTCCGCGGGGCCTAACACCTGAATTTAGCGGCGGCCGCGCCGCGGCAGTTGCTTGAAACCAGCACGCACTCGGCCGTCCGCTGGAATGAATTGTTAGGCGGCAGACGAATCAGTAACCTGACGCTGAAATAGACAAGACCATGCCGCCGATCTCGATGTCTTCTTTGAACTTAACCTCTATGTTGCTACCGCGATCCTTGTTTCCGTAAGAAAACGAGAACTCGCCAACCTCTAGCTGCATCTGTCCGAACTTGGTTGCTGGTGATAGACACGATAAAACTCGCTTGGCATTTTCACCAGAGAATTCTGTCGCTCCATTCTCTGCTAGGAAAAGGCAGATCGCTTTCGCTGGGCCATAGTCGTGATGAGCGCACCGCTTCTCGTACATAACGAAGCCAGAGTCTGGCTTTGGTGAGTCCTTGAACTGTCCGCCCCAGATAGTATGAAACTCAATTGATTTGGTCTGATCGGGCTTAATCGACTCAACAAAGCTCTTGAGCGGCGCGCACATTTCGTCCCTTGCCGAGGCGGTGCAGGGGAGTAAGGCAATTACAAATATCAATGTAGCGAACAGAAATCTCATATGCCGCCTAACACCTGAATTTAGCGGCGGCCGCGCCGCAGCAGTTATTTGAAACCCGCAGACACTCGGCCGTCCGCTGGAATGAATTGTTAGGCACTCACCGCGAGTGAAAAACCTGAAGGACTTCGCCACTACTAGCGCAGATTACAGCCTCTGGTGTGCCGCCGCGCCAACCCGGCGGAAGTGTGCCAAAGACGTGCCACCGACCTTTAACCAGCTCCGCACGATACGGCTCGCGTTCCTCGATGAAAGTTTCGTTGAATTTGCCACGCCAAGCGACTCGGGCAACAGAGACAGCGGATTGCTCAGTTGGAACGGATGCAACTTTGCCGGGCATCGTTGGACTGCAAGATTGAGCCGATGCCGCGGCAAAAAGTATGAATGCAATAGACATTGTCATGAGTGCCTAACACCTGAAATAAGGGGACGACACCGCCACGCGGTGGCGTTCCCTCTTGATTGAATTGTTAGGCCCGCTTGGAGGAGAGCCAGTTGACTAGTGGCACCGACAATAACTCAGCTGATGCGAAAGCTTGCCACAAACCTGCCGCCTCCATTTCCTCGCGGCTACCCTCCAAAAGGTATTGGCCCCGATCATGAGTTATTGCCAAGGCGTTAGCACCGCGTTGGAAAACAACTCGGAAGTTGCCAAAGGCTTCTTCCGATGCGACGCAGCTACCCGGGACGTACCCAAATTTTCCCAGAGCCAAGAGCAATGGCCCCAAGCTGGTCTCAACAAAAACGGGCAATGCGAACGTCACGAAAGGGCCTAACACCTGAATTAAGCCGGCCGCCCGCCGGACAGTTGCTACGAAGCCGGTGAGATAAGGCGGTCGGCTTGAATGAGTTGTTAGCAGTCACTTACTCAACTGCTCTGGGGCGGCTTTTCACTAGTGACTCTTCGATCCGCTCTAGGTAAGGACGGGCTGCAAACTTGGAATCTGGGGAGAATTCAATTAGCTCCTCCAGGATGCGCTTGGTCTCGACTAGTTCACCAAGTTGAAAAGTAGCCTTTGCTAGAAGTAAATACGCGGTTGTATTCTTTGGCTGAGCGCCGCGCCAAGCTCTCGCCGCATTTTGCGCAGCGGATGTATTTCCTTCAGCGAGAAGATCTTCGATGTCGGATTTTTTGAAAACGACAGCCGAAACTGATTTTCCCCTTTTCGACATTGCTGCGAAGTGCGCCAGCATTGAGCCGAGGATAAACACCAGGGCGGCGAGAAGAACGGCAATGATGGTTAGCAAAAATTGCATTTATCTGCTCTAAGTTGATTTCGATTGAGACGATCTTGCTGTGACTGCTAACACCTGAATTTAGCGGCGGCCGCGCCGCAGCAGTTGTTTGAAACCTGCAGACACTCGGCCGTCCGCTGGAATGAATTGTTAGGTGACGGGCTACTTTGGCCAAGAACCATAGAGCTGAAACAGAAACCCAATGACGAGGAGTGCTCCTCCAATAATTGCATTCCTTGATTGCTTAAGGCGATCTTGAACAGGAGGGTTTTTCAAGTTCTCTTCGTCGGTCTCGCCGCCCCAGTAGGACGATCCAAGTTCTATCGCATTCTTCTTAGAGATAATTAGGCCATAGGTAAGTATGACGGCTCCTATGGCGTCTAGGACCAGTCCTGCAATATTTGCCCACTTTGGGTCGATCATTGCCGGCACCTAACACCTGAATTTAGCGGCGGCCGCGCCGCGGCAGTTGTTTGAAACCCGCAGACACTCGGCCGTCCGCTGGAATGAATAGTTAGACCCATTACGGTGTATCTGGCAATCCCTCACAATCATCCCAGTCAGGCGGCAACTCACCAGAGTTTTGGACTGCGACAGGCTCGGAGTGATGTGCGACCCTGCAGACGTGCCAGCAGCCACCCGATATTTTGCTTCCGTCCGGACTCCCGAGACATGTCACGAGGCAATCGTTGTAGCGTGAACAAGAGACAGATAGCTTTTTTATCCAGCATTTCTCCAGTTCGGAAAGAGGCCGTCTTACTTCCGCGCTGCAGGAGTTGAAATGATCGATGGCTCCAACATCCAACGCCGGAACGTCAAGTTGCACGACACTCTGACTCTGGACAATGGTCGCGTTATCTGTCGCACACGCTGAGAGTGCTAGGAAGCCGATACTTGCCGCTATTCGAAACCATTTCACTGGGTCTAACACCTGAATTTAGCGGCGGCCGCGCCGCAGCAGTTGTTTGAAACCTGCAGACACTCGGCCGTCCGCTGGAATGAATTGTTAGGCGCCACGCAACCGCCCAAAGATTGAGATGGCAGCATAACTAACAATGCTCCAAGCCAAGACGGAGCCAAGCCAGACAACCGAGAAGAACCCAACAAGGCCAATGGCGCTGAGCCCATTGCCGGAATGGGTGCCCTCTGGCCAGACAGGAGCAGCCAGATAAGCGCCGGGAGTGAGCAAAGACTCTGCGAAAGCGACAGGCAGAAACGCGGCGGCAGTGACCAAGCAGCCGAGAACTAAAGACATGATCAATTTATTCTTGTTGATCATACATATCCTGCCACTGGCGCCTAACACCTGAAATAAGGGGACGACACCGCCACGCGGTGGCGTTCCCTCTTGATTGAATTGTTAGAGGTCGGCGCTGAAGAACCTGCCGGCCCTAAAGGCGACCGAGTCTAGTTGACCTGCCTCCAGTATTGCCTCGCCACTCGCGCGCCACGGCTGATAGAAATCACCCCTCAGCTCAGCAACCAACGTGATATGGCCGAGCTTGTCAGCCGTCGCCGAAAGATATAGTTCTGCTTCCATTGCCCTCCAGTCGTTCTCTGGCTTCCATGCTTGCCAGGATCTCGCCAACTGCTGGAAGAATGCGGATGGCGGGTGACCATAGCGAGGGTTCTCAACATGGACGGTCGCCTCGATCCCTTGGGATAGCAATGTAACGTCGTAGGACTCAATCCATCGCTCATCGTCAAATAGACGCGAGTGAAATCTAAGCAAGACGTCAGTGCTGCTGCCAATTTCGAAGGACTCCATCTGACCTCTAACACTTGAATTTAGCGGCGGCCGCGCCGCAGCAGTTGTTTGAAACCCGCAGACACTCGGCCGTCCGCTGGAATGAATTGTTAGGAGTCAGCAGCGAATATACGCTCGCGCCAACTTACCAGCAGCCAACCAATTTTTTGAAGAGAGTCAAGATTTCCAGTGGCGCCCATTCGCTCGGTCTCTACGGAAAAAAGGTACTTGGCAATTGCATCCGCCTCGGCGCCGTTCTTGAGCAAGTTAAACACCACAGGGAGATAGCCGAAATACTCATCCCTTGCTTCTGGTGCATCGGATACTCCGCAAGGGTCCCAGAGGTAGTGAAGGACCTCGTCAGTTCTTTGGTATAGCTCGAGATCCTTTGGCGAGAGCTTGCTGCCCACATGACTCCTAACAACCAAAATAAGGTGCCGACGCACCGGATGCAAAACTTGAAACCAGATACTTCACGGAGGTCACCTTGATTGCGTAGTTAGACATGATTCTTCAGAAGCAAGCGCTTTGTGAAAAAGAAAGATCCAAATGCAAATACTATAGAACAGAATAAATAACTTAAAAAATTAAGCCAAAAAGATTGCGGATCTGTATGAATTTCGACTACAGAGACACTTACGTAACGTCTAACGTGACCATACAAAATACCGGTAATGACTTGAGAGAAAGCAACAGAAAATAGCACTAAACAAAATGTGGTTGAAATAAGCAATTTAACTTTCGGGTAATTCTTAAACGAAACGCGTGCCGAAATAGTGTCTGCCAGCTTTCTGGAGGCAAGTACAAGAAGAATAGCGAAAAAAATGGAAATTGCGAAATAAGTAATTGCGGAAATCATGACTAATGTCTAACACCTGAATTTAGCGGCGGCCGCGCCGCAGCAGTTGTTTGAAACCGATAAGCGGTCGGCCGTCCGCTGGAATGAATTGTTAGGCATCACAGCCAAGAGATGATTAAGCCAGATAGTACAAGCAGTGCGCCGGCCCACCAAAGTACGTTTGAGGTTATTTTTTTAAGACTATGGTCGCTCTCGAGTTGCGTCGAACCAGACTGCTGTAACGGATAGAGAATAGTTCTCGGTAGAACAAGAAAAAAGCCAACGCCGAAACAAAGATCGCCCAGATCGCCTCGCCGCCACCAGGAAAGTAGATTCAAAACTGCAATGGCAGCGAAAATTATTGGGAGAAACCTACTTACGAACTTCAATGGCGATACTCCGGTGTAGCCCTGATGCCTAACACCTGAATTTAGCGGCGGCCGTACCGCAGCAGTTGTTTGAAACCCGCAGACACTCGGCCGTCCGATGGAATGAATTGTTAGGCACCCATTGTGAAGAATGTAAAGCCCTTATTGGGCTTTCGCGCAGTCCCAGCAGGCACCTCATCAATCTCTTCGAAGTACACCTTGGAATTCTCAGTCCTGTGTTCTGGCGGCATGTCGAGATCTGGGTCGTTTCGCAGAAGATCTACCGCAAGAATTTCTGCCTTTTCTGGTGATTCTGCTTCAACGAAACGGGTGGTGTAGAAGCCAATCGGCTCTTCTTGCCCGATTAACTTGCCCGGAAAATTGTCACCTCGAATGAAGCAGCGAAAGAGCGGCATGGGTACCTAACACCTGAATTTAGCGGCGGCCGCGCCGCAGCAGTTGCTTGAAACAAGCAGACACTCGGCCGTCCGCTGGAATGAATTGTTAGGCGTATAGCCTCACGAACAAATGATTCCGCTCGCTACGCCATCCGACAAGTTATTGATGCAAGCACCGCGTCCGTTAACAATGGTGGCGCATTTCCCCGTGGTTTTTGTGTCAGGGGGTGTGTCCATCGGAACGTCACAGGAGCCTTCGCATTCTTTGCTGTCTGTGCAAGTCTTACCACCATCCCTCGCAGGATAGACACATTCATCCGACATAGATGGGTGCTCGACATGTCCTTGCCGTGCAGTGCACTGCGCAATTTCACTTCTTGAGAAACCAAACATTATTCCTTTCTCGGCGGCGCAACCGGTGTCGGCTAGCAGAACAAGAATGGCAATAGTGAGAAATCTCATATGCGCCTAACACCTGAAATAAGGGGACGGCACCGCAACGCGGTGGCGTTCCCTCTTGATTGAATTGTTAGACGGCATTGCGACGCGGCCGAAGCCAGGCAAAAGCCGCCACTGCAAAGATAACGCTCAGTACAAGTAACCAGAAAGAAATGAAATGGTATGCGGGTACGTCAATGTAGGCATGGTCTTGGGTATTGCTGCATCTCCAAGCCGCGTAGTCAAAGCTGCCACCAAAATCCAGGCAGGGGCGTCCGGCGCGAACCACACTCCTAAGAAGTACCAACCGGCCACCAATGTCGGAACTAGCGAGGCTGCCCTAAGCAAGTGTTGTTGAGATTTGCCATGCCGCCTAACACCTGAATTTAGCGGCGGCCGCGCCGCAGCAGTTGCTTGAAACCCGCAGACACTCGGCCGTCCGCTGGAATGAATTGTTAGGCCCCACGCAAGCGCCGAGCTCGCCATAGAGGAAGCTCGACGCGAGCTAGCCAGTACGGCAGGAAAATCGGCATGACCAAAGATAAGAGCGCACAAAATACTCGCACCCACATAGGCACGCCTTTATCGAAGATGGGAAGTATGGCGAGGACAAGCAAGGTAATGGCCAACAAGCCTACGACTATTGCCCACCAATAGGAAATTAGAAATTTGCTCAAGCTCAGCGAGCCTAGCAGAAGGACAGGATGCTGCCCCCAATACTGGAAAATAGGGATAAGCAAAAGAAGAAATGCAAATAGAGCAACGAATATTCGCCAAATATTTGGATAACTCATTTGGGGCCTAACACCTGAATTTAGCGGCGGCCGCGCCGCGGCAGTTGTTTGAAACCGATAAGCGGTCGGCCGTCCGCTGGAATGAATTGTTAGGCTCCGATCGTATGGGATAGGCCAAAGACTAGTCTAGAGTACAGCCAGGCAGGTCTGCGAAATCTAAGGGAAGTGAAAATGTTTTGTGCCCTTTCGTATCCTCTAGTGCGACGCGACGTTTCTCTCCCGAGATAACTTCCCTTACGACTGCGCGCTCCAAGTACACCATCAGCACTAAACTATTCTCCGGCCTAATGGCTAGTCTGCCGCTCGGACCCAGATAGCTTCCAATTGCAATTGCACGGCTTTTCCAAGTCGCGGCTCCCTCACCGGTTGGAATTTCCACGTCAACTGAAAGTTGATGCACTAGAGGCAATGAATCGGACTCATCAAGGTCATAGACCACAGTTCGTTTGGAGTTGTTGAGAACGTTAAAGGCGAGGTAAAGCCCAGGCCCTTCCGAGGCCTCCGGCTTAAAGCATTGCCTCGGCCGAAGTTCAACTGTGGGTTTCTCAACTGCGTCCGATCGAGCAACTGAGACGTTTGCGGCAAGACCTAGAAGGCAGACGACGGCGATGGCACGCTTAGTCATGAGGAGCCTAACACCTGAATTTAGCGGCGGCCGCGCCGCAGCAGTTGTTTGAAATCCGCAGACACTCGGCCGTCCGCTGGAATGAATTGTTAGGCCCGTTGCTCTCCGCGATTGACCGCGAGCGCATAGACATAGCTCAGTGGCCAGAAAAGTATGACGACAAGAACCCAGGGCCAGCTGCCTGCATGATAGGCGCGGCGGGCGGCGACGAACATAGTTGCAAAGGTAGCGAGAATTGCCGCGTATAGGAAAGCCGCGCCTGCCCAGCCAAAAACTGCAACTGGACTGCCCTCAGTATTGTTCGGAACGGTCAGCCAAGCGTAGAAGAAGAAACCAACTGTAATGGCCAGTGCTGCCTTTGGAACAATATTCTGCCGATTTTCCATTAAGGGCCTAACACCTGAATTTAGCGGCGGCCGCGCCGCAGCAGTTGTTTGAAAC
>Ga0066869_10000150_pt1 | contig 7539 bp, 2 predicted proteins | sample SoimicmetaGmgHMC_FD_62218 | JGI IMG/M metagenome (GOLD analysis project Ga0066869, IMG submission 62218) | Soil and rhizosphere microbial communities from Laval, Canada - mgHMC | ecosystem: Environmental > Terrestrial > Soil > Agricultural land | place: Laval, Canada | collected 2014-09-23 | reverse complement strand
GCGCCGCTTTGATAGCTACGCAGCCTGATGCAGATTCGTTCTAGGACATCTTGCAATTGCGGAATGCTCGGACCCTTGCTTTCGCCAAGCCAAGAGATAAATAGCGGGAATCGGTAATCGGAAGGGAATGGTTCGGCACTATGCCCGGCGTAAGTGATCGCCAATCCCTCGACTTTGGTTCCGAGAAGTCGTACGCACTCGCTTGCGAACGATTGAAAGATATGGGCGATGGCAGGCGACGTCTTAAGAACACGTATTGGCTGGCCGAATTGAATCCAGATGAGATGCTTGGGATTCAATGATTGAAGCGCTGCTGTAGCTATGCCGTTTGGATCGTTTGTGATGCTTGTAAAGTTGTACTCTGACATAAGGTTTCTCCTGTTGTTGTCAATGCATATCTGGCTCCTTTGCGTTCAGTTCGATTAGTGATCTGGTGTGGCAAAAAGTCTTTACTGCGGGTTCGCGTCTCTTGACGCTTACTCCTACGATACTCTTGAGAATTTTTTTAGGTCAAGAGAATCTTTTTGATTGTCCGATAAAATTTAGGTGAGCGTATGAGGCGACTTGATGCCATTGAGCTACCCATTAGCGCTCGGTACGTGATGTCTGTTCCTGAGGCCGCTGCGCGCGTTCTAGGGATCATATCGACCCGCTAGATCGGGGCGACGCGCCAAGATTTGCATTCCAGTCATTGCGCCGAAGCAGGAATAAAATCAGGTGCGGGAGTTAGACCAATAGCCTTGTTCCCTTAAATTTCAGTTAGGAACGACATTCCCTATCGCGAAGGCTTGCCGCAGATCAAGAGTTGCAGCCGGAGCCACCAATATTGGCGAAACCGAGACAAAAGTGTGAGTGGTAGAGACTGCAGGTCTCAGAGTGTCGGATTCCGCCCCTACACGTGTCGCCGATGTAGGGCGCTAAACGCCCTCGGTAATGGCCAGTGTGTAGAAATTTGCCTGCGGCTTTCCAACGCCCTTAAATCGAGGTGCCTTCCGAGCTACCAAAAGGAGTTCCGACTTTACCAAATCCTTGCGGTAAGACTTGAAGGTGTTCTCCCTCGGAAAGTGTGCCTTGAAGTCCGTCCATAGGAGTGGGAATTGTGCCAATCGCTTCGCAGCTATTCGTTGGTAGCTAAGCATAAGCAAGGCCTTTGGTCCCGGTTCAAGGTCTAAGAATCTTTCGTCGGCGAGCAACTTCAGAGGGATCAAGAGCAATCCTTCCGAAGAACAGCGGTATGCCCGATCGACGATGCCTTCTAACTCAGCGTCAGGAAGCGGTGGTTCGCAGCGCTCCACATTGATCGTTCGCAGCCTATCAAGCTGGCTCTCTTTGGGTATACCTGTCTTTGCACCGTTAGTGGCCATTTTGAATAGGGTCGAGTTTCGCTCGCCTTCAAGAATTCTATCCGCCAGTCTCATTTGTCGCGGAAGGCCAAGGGCGTCTGCAAGAATTAACCAGTCCCAGACCATCTCGCTTTCGCAGGTCATCAGTCGGGACTGAAATGGAGTGCTCGTCTTGCGATGCATGAAGCCCGGGATTCGCATCAGTCGAGTTGAATCACATACGGCCTTGTCGCCGTCGAACATCTTGGCCAAGGCTTGTTGCGCTGGCTTGAAGTCACCGAGGGGCATGTCTCGAGCCAGCCAGTAGGCGTGATATCGACCCGGAGAGGATTCGACCGTGATGGACGGGGGAATGGCTGCCTTGAGGACCGGTTCAAGGGGCGCTCCATCGAGGTCAACGAATACGGCTCGAATGGATTGAACGTTCTCCGCCTTTCGGCCCTTTCCGTTACCTCGATTCACCATGAAGAAGATGCCAGCGCCAGAATCATTGAGCTTGCTCAAATAGGCTGCGTGCTTGGCAAACTTGCCAAAGCGAATCTTGTTAAAGACGAAGTTGGCTTTGGGATGGGCCTCTGCTTCCTCGCTCTCGGGCAGGGTCTGCAGGGTCAAAAAGCCATCGGGGGCAATGGCAGACAGGAATCGCTCGGCATCACCAAGATTGGGGGCGAGGTTGAAAGTCTGCGGACTGGGGACGGCGATCAGGTCGGCAGAGATTTCTGCTGGAGTGAGGCTGGCTTCGAGAGGGGGCTGCGTTGGAAATGAAGTTTCGGTTGTACTGGTATCTGACATGAGGGTTCTCCTTTTAGTTGGTCAGTGCATATCTGGCTCCTTTGCGTTCGGGTCGTTGGGTTGGATCTGGACGAGCGATGAGTATTGAATTTGCCTGTGTATTGTACCGCGAGCGTTGCAAAAACGCAACGATATCTACTTAAAAGTATGGCTTGGTATTAAATGCGCAACGAATAAAATTCGTCGCTTTCGGCATGCCCTATTGAGGGCCAGTCCCATTGCGTCGACGCCGGGCAACTGAAGTGGCTAGGGAAGCCGCTAGAATCCCTCAGGGGGCATAGGACTTAAGAACTCGTTGGTGCCCGGGCCGAAGTTGGTTCAATGATTCAGGGGCACAAGGATCGTATGGGTAACCAGTTCTTCGAGAAGCCAATTCTCAACTCGCCCTATGACTACCCAGCCAAGCATTGGGAGTTAGATCCGACCGGGCAGCCTACCCAGCAGATCCTCAGCAGCCGTCGTCGGGCGGAATTCATTACGCCGATCCCCAAGCCGCGCAAGCGCAGGGGAGGGCCGGGCGACCAAGCCTCGCTGCTATTCGATGAAGGCAAGGGCCTTTCAACTTCGGAACAACAATACGACCACACGGCGATCATCAATGCCGTACGGCAGGAAGTGGATGCGTGGCGCAGATTGCCCAATCCTTCCCAGTGGCGGGTAACGCCTGAAACTGCTCGGCTGCTGCAGCACTGGCGTCACCACAAGTTCAGCAGCATTCGCCCGTTCTTCTGTCAGGTCGAGGCCGCCGAGACGGCAATATGGCTGACGGAAGTCGCGCCCCAACTGGGCAAGTCCGGCGAACGCTTCCTTGAGCACTTGGCCAAGGCCAACGCAGACGCGAACCCGGAGCTGATGCGGCTGGCGCTGAAACTGGCGACGGGAGCTGGTAAGACTACGGTCATGGCGATGCTGATCGCTTGGCAGACAGTTAATGCCGTTCGGCATCCCAACAGCAAGAAATTCACCCGTGGTTTCCTGTTGGTAGCTCCGGGCTTGACCATCAAGGACCGGCTGCGTGTCCTTCAGCCTAACGACCCAGACAGCTACTACGAGAGCCGGGAGCTGATCCCTAGGGATATGCTCGGCGATCTTGAGCGAGCGAAGATCGTCATAACCAACTATCACTCCTTCAAGCTTCGGGAGAGGATCGAGCTTTCGAAAGGCGGTCGCCTGCTGCTTCAAGGGCGCGGTGGTGAGGATCTGAATACCCAAGAGACCGAGGGGCAGATGCTCCAGCGGGTAATGCCCGATCTGATGGGCATGAAGAACATTCTGGTCATCAATGACGAGGCACATCACTGTTACCGTGAGAAGCCTCTCGACCTTGCCGAAGATGAAGATCTGAAGGGCGATGAGAAGAAAGAGGCCGAGGAGAACAACGAAGCCGCTCGCCTGTGGATCTCCGGGCTGGAAGCGGTGAATCGCAAGCTGGGCGTTGCCCGCGTGTTGGATCTGTCGGCGACGCCATTCTTCTTGGCTGGGTCCGGGTATGCCGAAGGAACCCTGTTCCCTTGGACCTTGAGCGACTTTTCGCTAATGGATGCCATCGAATGCGGCATCGTCAAATTGCCCCGCGTGCCGGTCGCCGACAACATTCCCGGCGGCGACATGCCCAAGTTCCGGGAACTGTGGAAGCACATCGGCCCCAAGATGCCCAAGAAGGGCCGTGGCAAGGGCAAGCAGTTGGACCCCCTCAGCATCCCGGTCGAGCTACAGACGGCGTTGGAGGCGCTCTACGGCCACTACGCGAAGACATACGAGCTGTGGGAGAAGGCAGGCATCAAGGTGCCTCCCTGCTTCATTGTTGTCTGCAACAACACCTCGACTTCCAAGCTCGTCTACGACTACATCTCCGGCTTCCAGCGCGAGAACGACGACGGGTCCAGTTCGTTGGAAAACGGTCGCCTGCCGTTGTTCCGAAACTTCGATGAGCACGGCAATCCAATTCCCCGTCCAAGGACTTTGCTGATCGACAGCGAGCAACTGGAGTCGGGCGAAGCCTTGGATGACAACTTCCGCGGCATGGCTGCCGACGAAATCGAACGGTTCCGGCGAGAAATCGTCGAGCGTACGGGCGACCAGCGTCAAGCCGATAACGTTTCCGATCAAGACTTGCTACGCGAAGTGATGAATACCGTTGGCAAGCAGGATCGCCTCGGCGGATCGATACGCTGCGTCGTCTCGGTGTCCATGCTTACGGAAGGCTGGGATGCCAATACCGTTACCCATGTTCTGGGCGTTCGTGCCTTTGGTACCCAACTGCTATGCGAACAGGTCATTGGTCGAGCACTACGTCGCCAGTCGTACGAGTTGAATGAGGAAGGGCTATTCAACGTCGAGTACGCAGACGTACTTGGCATTCCCTTCGACTTCACCGCCAAGCCAGTGGTGGCTCCCCCGCAACCGCCGCGGGAGACCATACACGTCAAAGCCGTGCGGCCCGAACGGGACGCTTTGGAAATCACGTTTCCCCGGGTGCAGGGCTACCGAGTTGAATTGCCTGAGGAAAGACTTACTGCAGATTTCAACGATGATTCGGTGCTTGTCCTTACTCCCGACATTGTCGGTCCGTCGATTACCCATTCGGCAGGCATCATCGGCGAAGGGGTGGATCTTAGCCTCGTCCACACGGGCGATATACGTCCGTCAACGCTGCTGTTCCACATCACACAGCGCTTGCTCTACACCCGATGGCGAGATCCGGGCGAGGAGCCAAAGCTCCACCTGTTCGGTCAGCTAAAGCGGATAACCAAGCAATGGCTAGACACCTGCCTGCAATGCAAGGGCGGCACTTATCCAGCACAGCTCATGTATCAAGAGCTGGCAGACATGGCCTGCGAACGCATCACAGCGGGGATAACCCGGTCAATGCTCGGCGCGCGACCCATCAAGGTGGTGCTCGACCCATACAACCCGATTGGGTCTACTGCTCATGTCAGCTTCAACACTTCGAAGACCGACAGGTGGGAGACCAATTCCCAGCGCTCCCAAGTCAACTGGGTGATTCTGGATAGCGACTGGGAAGCTGAGTTCTGCCGCGTCGCCGAGGCGCACCCGAGAGTGCTGGCTTACGTGAAGAACCATAACCTCGGATTGGAAGTGCCGTATCGCTATGGGTCGGAGATCCGCCAGTACCGCCCGGATTTCATTGTCCGCATCGACGACGGAAAGGGCGCCGAAGATCCACTCAACCTCATTGTCGAGATCAAGGGCTATCGCCGAGAAGATGCCAAAGAAAAGAAATCCACCATGGACACCTATTGGGTCCCGGGCGTGAATAACCTCAAGAGCCAAGGGCGCTGGGCATTCGCCGAGTTCACCGAGGTCTACCAGATGCAGCACGACTTCGAGGCGAAGGTCGAAGGCGAGTTCAACAAGATGATCGATCTGGTCGCTGCCAGTTCGGCGAGTAAGGAATCCTGATATGGCGAAGAAGCCGAAGACTGCGTTGAGCGTCGAAGCGCTCAAGCATGACGAAGCCAAGCGGAAAAATATCCCAACGGCTGAATATCAGTCCGTGATGGCTAAAAATGAACAGTCTCCTGTTCGAGTTGCCTATGAGCGCCGCAATCGAGATCTCGACCCGCAACTCGTCTGGCGCGGCAAGGACGAACAAGACTGGTCAGATCTCGTGGTTCATGCTCCTCCGCTTTACATACAGGAGAAGGTCCAGCCAAAGGCTTTGATCGATGATCTCCGCAAGCAGAGCGAATCGAAGGCGCAAGCACAGTCGGGGGGTATGGCCGATATGTTTGCAGACTTCAATGGATTACCGGAAGGTGCTGACAAAACAGACTTCTATCAGCACGAAGGACATTGGCAGAACCGAATGATCTTGGGCGACAGCTTGCAAGTGATGGCGTCACTTGCAGAACGAGAAGGGCTGCGCGGGAAAGTTCAATGCATCTATTTTGATCCGCCATATGGCATCAAGTTCAACAGCAACTTCCAGTGGTCCACCACTAGCCGCGACGTAAAGGACGGCAAAGCTGACCACATCACCCGTGAACCCGAGCAGGTTAAGGCCTTCCGTGACACTTGGCGCGACGGTATCCACAGCTACTTAACCTACCTGCGGGATCGGCTCACCGTTGCCCGCGACCTGCTTACCGATTCTGGCTCTATCTTCGTGCAAATCGGTGATGAAAATGTGCACCGCGTCCGGGCGCTGATGGATGAAGTATTTGGCGAAGACAATTTCATCGCACAAATCCAGATCAAGAAATCAGGCGGTGCTACGAGCGTATTTCTGCCCGGCGTAACAGATTACCTATGCTGGTTTGCCAAGAACCGCTCGGCTTTAAAGTTTCGAAACCTTTATCAGACCGATGGTTCACGGCGCGATGAAGACTATGGCCTAATTGAATATGGCCCTGATCAATGGACGACCTCATCGCAGGCGGTTGAGGCCAATCTGTCTGGCCGTGCCATGCAGCTAATCACACTGACAAGCCAACGCCAAGGGCGTGACACGTCAGAAGAATCGGCGATGGGATACGCATTTGCCTTTCGGGACCATGAGTTTCGTCCATCGAAGGGGCGCGGCTGGACTACAACAAAGATCGGAATGGCTCGACTGACATTGGCGGGTCGAATTGCCAAATCAGGCAGCAGTATTCGGTTGAAGAAGTATCTCGATGATTCGCCGGGACAGAACATCACCGACTTTTGGGACGACATCATCGCGGGCGCTGGGCGTGACAAAACGTATGTTGTCCAAACTGGAACAAACGTAATTCAGCGCTGTCTCCTCATGGCCACCGACCCCGGCGACCTTGTTCTCGACCCGACTTGCGGTTCCGGCACCACCGCCACTGTCGCCGAGCAATGGGGTCGCCGCTGGATCACGATCGACACATCCCGTGTGGCGCTGGCGCTGGCCCGGGCGCGCGTAATGGGAGCGCGTTATCCGTTTTACCTGCTGACCGATTCCCGCGATGGCCAACTCAAGGAGGCCGCAGTTTCCCGTACTGCAATGACTTCGCAACCTGTGAGCGGGAGCGTGCGGCATGGCTTCGTCTGCGAACGGATGCCGCACATCACGCTCAAGTCAATTGCCAATAACGTGGAGATCGATGTCATATGGGATCAATGGCAGGCGAAGTTAGAACCGTTACGCGAGAAGCTAAACGTAGGTCTGAAGAAAACGTGGCAGGAGTGGGACATTCCATACGAGTGCGGCGCAAAGTGGCCTGATTCCGTAAAGAAATCGCACGCCGAATGGTGGCTAGCTCGCAAGGCTCGGCAGCAGGATATTGATAATTCCATCGCCGCCAAGGCTGAGTTCGAATTCCTGTATGACAAGCCGTATGAAGACAGGAAGAAGGTGCGTGTCGCAGGTCCGTTTACTGTTGAAAGTCTGTCGCCCCATCGAGTTCTTGGTGTCGACGAGTTTGACGAGCTG
>Ga0066869_10000143_pt1 | contig 7760 bp, 5 predicted proteins | sample SoimicmetaGmgHMC_FD_62218 | JGI IMG/M metagenome (GOLD analysis project Ga0066869, IMG submission 62218) | Soil and rhizosphere microbial communities from Laval, Canada - mgHMC | ecosystem: Environmental > Terrestrial > Soil > Agricultural land | place: Laval, Canada | collected 2014-09-23 | reverse complement strand
CTTGTCGACCTGGATCTCGTTGTCGAAGTGGCCGATGTTGCAGACGATCGCCTGGTCCTTCATTTTCGACATGTGCTCGAGCGTCAGCACGTCCTTGTTGCCGGTCGTGGTGACGTAGATGTCGCCGCGGCCGAGCGTGCTTTCGACGGTGTTGACTTCGAAGCCTTCCATCGACGCCTGCAGCGCGTTGATCGGGTCGATTTCGGTGACCACGACGCGGGCGCCATACGCGCGCAGCGAATGCGCCGAGCCCTTGCCAACGTCGCCGTAACCGCAGACGACCGCAACCTTGCCCGCGAGCATCACGTCCATCGCGCGCTTGAGGCCGTCGGCGAGCGATTCGCGGCAGCCGTACAGGTTGTCGAACTTCGACTTGGTGACCGAGTCGTTGACGTTGATCGCGGGCACGAGCAGCGACTTGGCCTCGACCATCTGGTACAGGCGGTGCACGCCGGTCGTCGTCTCTTCCGAGACGCCCTTCCAGTCCTTGACGACATTGGTCCAGAAACCCGGGCGCTCTTTCGCGACGCGCTTGAGCAGGTTCTTGATGATCTGCTCTTCGTGCGAGCCCGAAGCGGTGTTGACCCAGTCCGAACCCTTCTCGAGCTCGTAGCCCTTGTGGATCAGCAGGGTGACGTCGCCGCCGTCGTCGACGACGAGCTCCGGACCCTTGCCACCCGGGAACGTGACTGCGTCCAGCGTGCAGTCCCAATATTCTTCCAGCGACTCGCCCTTCCACGCGAACACCGGCGTACCGGTCTTGGCGATCGCGGCAGCGGCATGGTCCTGCGTCGAGAAGATATTGCACGAGGCCCAGCGCACGTCGGCGCCAACATCCTTCAGCGTCTCGATCAGCACCGCGGTCTGGATCGTCATGTGCAACGAGCCGGTGACACGCACGCCCTTGAGCGGCTTGGCAGCGGAATATTTCTTGCGGATCGACATCAGGCCCGGCATCTCGTGCTCGGCGATATCCAGTTCCTTGCGGCCCCAGTCGGCGAGCGTGATGTCGGCGACCTTGTAGTCGGGTTTGATGTTGGTGACTGCGTTCATGGTGTAGCTCCGTTATGGGGAGCCCCCGGGGCCGGGTTCCGGCGGGGAAGGGGGCTCGCGTTAACGGGCGCGGTTGGTTCTGGAACCGCCACCCAGCCTGGTCCCGGCAGCCGCGCTGGGCGGGGCGGGGTTGCAGCGCCCCTGGGTGGGGTGGACCCCGGAGGGCCGGCTGTAATTATAGCCGGTCTGCGGACCCCTGCTGGACGGGTGTTACATCGTCCGTAAATATTTACAAATCGGAATGATTCTACCCAGGCAAACTGGCTGGAGAGTTCTCGTAAGCTAAGTGGTGACCACGCCTGCTGAATCTGGCTGCTGTAGTAGGATCAATAACGCCCAATGTCTCAGCGCGGCGAAAGAACGACTTAGGGGAATGTGATTACAGGGGGGTGCTGTGCCTACGACGCAACCAATACCGGTGAAGAAACTGTCGCTTGATACCAGGAATTATCGAACGGTAGCGCAGCCGAATGAAGTATCTGCAATTCATTCACTGATTGACGTAGAGCCAGAGTGGTTTTGGGCGGTGATGGAAAGCTTGCTCGATGACGGGTATCTGCCAAACGAAAATATCATTGCGCTCCAGGAGGGTAGAAAGCAGGTAGTAAAGGAAGGCAATCGTCGGATCGCTGCCATGAAAATTATTCATGGAATCGTCTCTGCCGATGAGTTTTCGCTACCACCGCACATCTCCGAAAAGCTCGCCTCTTTGCCCGCCAGTTGGAAGAAAGCAAACGCAAATGTCCCTTGCACAGTTTATGCAGCCAATGAAGCGGCTGCCGCGGATCGCGTAGTTACTCTCACCCATGGCAAAGGAGAAAAAGCCGGTCGCCTACGGTGGAGCGCTGTCGCACGTGCACGCCACAATCGAGACAAGTCCGGTAGCGCAGAACCAGCGTTGGACCTGTTGGAAAAGTACCTGGACAAAGGAAAGAATCTGTCGTCCACCCAGGCTTCCAGGTGGGCTGGAGAATATCCGCTGACGGTGCTCGAGGATGCCATGAAGCGTCTCGCGGCGCGGTTGGGGCAAAAGTCCGGCCCAGAGGTGGCGAAGGCATACCCAAAACTGACGAATCGTTCGGGCTTCGAAGAGCTGATGCTGGACATCGGACTCAACAACATCAAATTTAAGGATGTTCGCGCTGAAAACTTCGGCGACAAGTACGGCCTATCCGCGCCTCAGCAACCAGCCCAAACAAGCGCTGGCGGACAGGGGTCCACCGCTAATACAAATTCAGGGAGCGCGGGGTCGGCAACTGGCGGAACCGAACCCCACTCCGGCACTGGGTCAGGCGGAGCAGGTTCGTCGGCGGGCACTGCGAAAAAGGGATCCAACGCACATCCTTCCCACGATCCTCGCGCCGTCTCGGTGCTGGTTCGAAAGTTCCAGCCAAAGGGCGCGGGACGCGCAAAGCTTGCGACTCTCTTGGAGGAACTGAAACAGTTAGACGTGGTGAAGACTCCTCATGCGTTCTGCTTCGTGCTTCGTAGCATGTTTGAAGTATCTGCGAAGGCGTACTGCGCCGACCATGCGAGTGCGGGCGGACCGAAAGCGATTGAGTCAAATGGGAATGATCGAAAGCTCATCAGCGTACTCAAGGACGTTGTCAGCCATCTCACGAACACCAGGCAAAACCTTGCAATGGTTCGGGAGCTTCAAGGGGCGATTGCAGAGCTCGCTAACCCGGACAGCGTATTGTCCGTTACGTCCATGAATCAGCTGATCCATAACCCTCGCTACGTGATCAGTGGGACTAACGTCTGCAACTTGTTCGCGAACGTTTTTCCATTGCTCGAAGAAATGAATAAGTAAGGAAGGCCCCATGAATCGCTACAAGACTCCTCTCCGGTACCCAGGAGGAAAACAGAAGCTGGCGCCCTTTGTGGCAGAGGTGATGATCGGAAACGGACTGATTGGGGGGCATTACGCTGAGCCGTACGCCGGCGGCGCAGGAGTGGCGATCGAACTACTCTTGAACGGAACAGCTTCTCATATTCATCTCAACGATTCTTGCTCAGCGGTTCACTCGTTCTGGAAATCGATCACATCGGAAACTGAGGAGTTCTGTCGCAGAGTTTCTCGCGCTTCTCTTAACGTGCGTGAATGGAAGAAACAGCGAGAGATACTCAGGAATCGAGGCGAACACAGTCCTCTCGATGTTGGTTTCAGCATGTTCTATCTCAATCGGGTCAATCGCTCCGGAATTCTATCGGGCGGACTCATCGGCGGACTTGCCCAAGAGGGTGAGTGGCTCATGGATGCCCGCTTTCCTCGGGCCGAGCTAATTCGCCGGGTGGAGAACATCGCGAGGCACAAGAAGCGAATCCACTTGCGAAACTGGGACGCTGAACGATTTATTACCGACTATCTTCCGCGGCTGCCGAAGCAATCCCTCGTTTACTGCGACCCGCCTTATTTTGACAAGGCGGATCGACTCTATTTAAACCACTACCAACCAGAAGACCATCGGAGAATTGCTAAAGTAATTCAGAAGGTAAAACTGCCTTGGATAGTGTCGTATGACGCCGCGCCAGACATTCTGAAATGCTATTCCCGACGCAGAGCCTTCATCTACGGCCTTCAATACAACGCGCAGAAAGCTTACGTCGGCTCTGAGGTATTCTTTTTCTCTGATCGACTGAAGATCGGGGGCGCTTCAGCTGTTAAAGCCATCGACGCAGTATTGGCAGGGGGCAAGCTGAAGCTGGCATCTCATGCGATGAAGCTGATGGCCGCATAGCAGCTCAATGCCAGTCCGCCCCGCCTCGCGCTATCGACTCTTTGACCTCTTTATTGAGATGGAAGCGGCGCTCAAGCAAATGCCGCGCTATCAGGACGGAATAGATGGAGGTCAAGCCAGGGCGAACTGGAGTCGATTTGCGAAGGATGCTGGGCCTGAGCTACACCAGCGCGTCGATCCCGAAGTCAGGCAAGTCCTCATCACTCGCCCACCCATGAGGGAAATCATTGTCAACGAACGTCCCGAGTACGACCCGAACACCCCACCACTTCCAGGGGGGCATCGATGGGAGACCGCCGGTGCTCGCTTAGTAATCGCGTCAGTCCGCGTACGGAACAATCTCTTTCATGGAGGTAAAGAGGACCCCACCAGAGAGCGATATCCAATGCATGACCAGGCGGTAGTCGATGCGGCGATCGAAGTGTTCGGATATTCGAAAGCGATCTTGAAGCGAATGGCGTAACGGATTATTGAATCTTGCGGCTATCGGGGACAGGCTTGTGACAATTTGGTGTTCCAACTGGCCAGGTTTGTGCAAGCCATTTAGCAGCTTACGGAGGGGATGATCGGTCGCGGCCCTCTCCTCTCCTGAGCCTTAAGAATCGGCTTTTTGGCCCACTTGCCTATCCGAAAATACCTCATGTTTCGCCCCAATCACGGTCTTGAGATCCTTCACAGATATTTTGCATCTCGGCTAGGTGATCTGCCGTACAGGCGACGAAACGCGGTACTGAACGTGCTCGCTGACCGATACCCCACTCGTTCCGCGACCTCGTCGATCGTCAGCCCACCCCGCCGCAACAATTCCTTCGCCACCGCCATCCTCCACCCCAACAAATACTCCATCGGCGGTACCCCCACCGCTTTCGTAAACCGCTCGAAAAACACCGACCGCGACAACGCCGCCTCTTTCGCCAGCGCGGCCATCGTCCACGGGTGTCCCACCTGTGCGTGCATCCGCTGCAACGCCACCGCGATCCGCGGATCCGCGAGTCCGCGTAGCAGGCCGGGCGTGGCGTTGGCTGCGTTGGCATCGCTGCGCAGGGCTTCGATCAATAACGCATCCACGAGCCGGGCCTGCATCAGTTCACGGCCGGGTCGCGTGTCGGTGGCTTCTTCGCGCAGCAGGTGTACGAGGCGCGTGAGGCGATCGACGCCGCGCACGTGGACCTGGCCGGGTAGCAGGGATACCAGCAGGCCGGCGTCGGGGGTGGCGAACTCGAACCATCCACCCAGCGAGACAAAATCGGCTTCGCCGCCGCCAAGGCGACCGTGCCGGAGTGGTTTGTCGTCGACCACGACGGCGCCCGCCTGCGGGTCCAATCGCACCGGCGGGATCGGGGCGCCGCCGGACAGCGTGAAGCCCGGGGTCGCGGGTAGCAGCACGAAGTCGCCGGTTTGCAGGTCCAGCGGGGCATGGCCGTCCACGGCCAGGCGCGCCTGGCCGGCCAGGATCACGGTGAAAGCGGGCTGGCCGAACGCGCCGTAGCGCACGGCCCAGTCGCCGACGCCCTCGATGGTTCGCGAGAACACGGCCCGGGGCTGCAGGCGCTGGATCACTTCAGACAGGGGATCGGCCATTCCGGACGCTCGCAAACAAAAACCGGATTCTAGAGCGTAGTCCGTCCAGATACAGGCCGGCAAGCTGGACTCCCCAACGAAAGGAGTTCCGCCATGAAGTCGATCCTGATCACCGGTTGCTCGTCCGGCTACGGCCTGGTCACCGCCCGCCACTTCCTCGCCCAAGGCTGGCGCGTCGTCGCGACGATGCGTACGCCGCGGCCCGAGCTGTTCCCGGCCTCGCCGAACCTGCAGCTTCTGGCGCTCGACGTCACCGACGTGGATAGCATCCGCGCCGCGTTCGATGCCGCCGGCGACCTGGACGCGATCGTCAACAATGCCGGCATCGGTGTTGTCGGTGCGTTCGAGGCCACGCCGATGGCGACAGTCGACAACGTGTTCGCAACCAACACCTTCGGCGCGATGGCAGTTTGCCAGGCCGCGATCCCGCGGCTGCGCGTGCGCGGCGGTGGCGTGCTGGTCAATGTCACCTCCAGCGTGACGCTTGCGCGCATGCCGCTGGCGGCGGCGTATGCGGCGAGCAAGGCAGCGGTGGATGCGTTCACCGCATCGCTGGCGTTCGAACTGGAGCCGTTCGGCATCCGCACGAAGCTGGTGATGCCCGGTTACGGACCGACCACGGCCTTCGCTGCGAATGGTGGCGAGCGCATGCAAGGTTTGGTGCCGCCGGCGTATGCGGCGTTCGCGGAGAAAGTGTTCGCCGGCTTTGCGAACGTGACGATGACCACGCACGAAACCGATGTTGCTGAAGCAGTGTGGCGCGCGGTGCAGGACAGCACCGGGCAGCTGCGGTTTCCCGCGGGCGCGGATGCGGTGGCGTTGGCGCAGGCTCGGTGAAATAAAAACGGGCCGCGAAAGCGGCCCGTTTTCCCTCACCCCGGCCCTCTCCCGCGATGCGGGAGAGGGAGTAGGTCAGTTACTTCTTCAGACCCGCATCCTTACGCAATGCTTCCGCGCGGTCGGTCTTTTCCCACGAGAAGGCGGTGGCGGTGTGCTTCTTGCCAGCACCGTCGACGTAGCTGATTTCTTTGGGCTTGCGGCCGAAGTGGCCGTAGCTTGCGGTCGGCTGGTAGATCGGGTGCAGCAGGTCGAGCATCTTGGTGATGCCGTACGGGCGCAGGTCGAAGTGGCGGCGGATCAGCTTCTCGATCTTCTCGTCGCTGATCTTGCCGGTGCCGAAGGTGGTGACCGAAATCGAGGTCGGCTCGGCGACGCCGATCGCGTACGACACCTGCACTTCGCAGCGGTCGGCCAGGCCGGCGGCGACGATGTTCTTGGCAACGTAGCGCGCCGCGTAGGCGGCCGAACGGTCGACCTTGGACGGATCCTTGCCCGAGAACGCGCCGCCGCCGTGGCGGGCCATGCCGCCGTAGCTGTCGACGATGATCTTGCGGCCGGTGAGGCCGCAGTCGCCGACGGGACCGCCGATCACGAACTTGCCGGTCGGGTTGATGTGGATCTTCGACTTCGGCAGGTCCTTGAGCCAGGCCTTCGGCAGCACGGGCTTGAGGATGTGCTCGTACACGGCCTCGACCAGCGCCTTCTGCTTGATGTCCTCGTCGTGCTGGGTCGACAGCACCACGGCATCGAGGCCGATGATCTTGTTGGTGTTGTCTTCGTAGCGCAGGGTGACCTGCGACTTCGCGTCCGGGCGCAGCCACTTGAGCTTGCCGGACTTGCGCACCTTCGCCTGCTGTTCGACGAGGCGATGCGAGTAATACAGCGGCGCCGGCATGAATTCCGGAGCTTCGTTGCAGGCGTAGCCGAACATCAGGCCCTGGTCGCCCGCGCCCTGTTCTTCCGGCTTCTTGCGGTCCACGCCCTGGTTGATGTCCGGCGACTGCTTGCCGAGCATGTTGATGATCGCGCAGGTGTGGCCGTCGAAGCCGACCTTGGAATTGTCGTAGCCGATGTCGTTGATGACCTTGCGCGCGATGGATTCGATGTCCACCCAGGCGCTGGTCGTGACTTCGCCGGCGACGATTGCTGCGCCGGTCTTCACCAGCGTTTCGCAGGCCACGCGCGCGCGCTTGTCCTGCGCGAGGATCGCGTCGAGGACGGCGTCGGAGATCTGGTCGGCGATCTTGTCGGGATGGCCTTCGGAAACGGATTCGGAGGTGAAGAGGTAGCTGCTCATCGTTGGGTTATATCCCTTGATTCGGATGAAAGGATGGATTTGGGGCTGCGCATGATACACGCCGCGGCCGGGATGCGCATCTTGAGGGGCCCGACGTTTGTCCGATGTTAAGGAAATTGGCGCGGTTTTGCTGCGGGGTCGTGGTTGCTGCTCCCCGCTCTCCATCGCGGCCCGTGTCATCGCGCTGACTCCCGCCCGCAACACCCGTGTCGCGAAAACGCCGCAGGCTGGCGGCGTCCGAACGCGCG
>Ga0066869_10000142_pt1 | contig 7850 bp, 3 predicted proteins | sample SoimicmetaGmgHMC_FD_62218 | JGI IMG/M metagenome (GOLD analysis project Ga0066869, IMG submission 62218) | Soil and rhizosphere microbial communities from Laval, Canada - mgHMC | ecosystem: Environmental > Terrestrial > Soil > Agricultural land | place: Laval, Canada | collected 2014-09-23 | reverse complement strand
TCGCGCCGGCGAGATCGCCTTGGGAGAGCAGCGCGTCGATCCTGGAAATTTGTCGCGGAACCTGCGCGCTCATCGGAACATCGACCGGAAAATACGCTGCTCGCTGAGCGCCTGCGAGGATTGTGCTTGCTGGGCAAAACGAATGCCAGCCAAGCCTGGCGCGGAGGGAGAAATCCTGCCGATGGCGATCGCCATGGAGCATTCGCTCCCTCGCCGAATCCGTTGCCAGGAAGCGATCGCCCGGTACCCGGGAGCTTGTCGCGTCTCCGGTTACCGACTTGCTGATCGATGTTTGGCTTTCTTCGTGCCGGCGCGAGGAAGCATTCGTGCTGTCATGCCAGCCCCCGTGCCGCCAGACGTCGCCGAAGGGGCTCAAGCTGAGGCGCATAGCGCGTCCACGCACCGAGGCCGCGCTGATGGATCTCGCCGCGCACTTGCGCGCTGCTGGCGGTGGTTATCGGCTTGTTTTCCGCTGCTTCAGCGGCGCCAATCGTCATTTCCGACATCCCGCAAAAAGCTGCGACCCGCGCAAGCGTGTGCTCGGGATCGCGCACCAGATCGGCATATCCGACATCCAGGATCCTGTCGGGAAACCGCGCGCGCCAATGCGCCATCAGCGCGTGGTAGTCCGCGCAATAGTCGGCCATGTCTTGTTGGTCGTAGCTGTAACGCGCGACCCCGGAGAAAATTTCCTTGAGGTTGGAGAAGCACGCGTCCATCGGATCGCGCACGAGGTGAACGATCTTCGCCTGCGGCAGAGCCGCGGCAATGAAGCCGGCGTTGAGGAAGTTCGCCGGCAATTTGTCGATGATGAAACGCTTGCCGCGGGCCCGCCAGGCGACGTGGTCGAGGTAGCGTTCGCCGACTTTCGCAAGATCCATCGAGGCAATCCGTTGCGCTACCACGAGGTCGCAGGCACCGGGGAAATCGCGATTGCAGGCCCAGCGCAACTGCGCGGGGAAGTCGTACAGTTCCCCGCCGTTCGCGACGTCCGCGCGGCGCCCGAGCAAACTCTCGAGCAACGTTGTGCCGGTACGGTGCAAACCGACGACGAATATCGGAACGGGCAGCCGCAAAGACGGATCCGCAGGACCAATGGCATCCGGGAAAGCGCATCGCTCCAATGCCTCGAAAAGCCGTGACGCGGCCGCGGCGTCGTAAGCGACCACCGAATGCATGATCCGATTGGCCTGTTCCAGGCTGCGCCAGGCCGCTGCGGAATCGTCCTGGCGATCGAGGTGGTTGAATAGCGCGTAGTGCAGATTCGCCATCGCGTGGCTGTCGACCGGCGCGCGCTGCAGAGCTCCGCGCAGTGCGTCGATATCGGATGGACGCTGGTTTTTCGCAGGCAGCTTGCTGAGCGACCAATGCGCGAAGGAGTCGTCCGGGCTGCGCGTGATGACATGGCGCAAATCGCTTTCCGCGGCATCGAAGTTGCCGGAAAACTCATGGATTCGCGCTCGGCTGTAGATGAGCGGCGGATCCTCGCCCACCATCGCGACGGCACGATCGATATAGGCGGTTGCGAGCTCGAGCTCCCCCAGCAGGCTCAGCGCCGTACCTAGCTCGGCGAGGATGCCGGCGTTGGCCGCGTCCATCAGAACAGGGCTTTTGACGCATTCGATCAGGGCATGGATTTCATTGAAACGCCGCAGACGCTGCGCCAATGCAAACAGCAGGATCGGTTGCAGCGGACGTTGGGCATGGGCCGCCAAAACGGCATTCAGCGCCGCACGATAGTCGCCGCGAATCTCGTGAACCTCACTGAGGCGAAGCAGTGCCGGAACATGTGCAGGTTGCAGGGCCAGCAATGCCAGATAGCCCTCGAGAGCGGCATCCCAGCGGGATTGCAGCCGGCACTGTTCGGCAGCGCGCCACTGCGCGGCTATTTGCATGTCGACATTGGCCATCGCGGCATTTTGACATGCGGGCGCGGCGCGGACACCGATTTGAAATCAGCGACGGCGACGAAAAAAAAGCGGCCGCCCGAAGGCGGCCGCTCAAACCAGCGATTACAGCAATTGCTAGTAGTCGTACTGCACCAGGAAGCGGAACGAACGAGCGGCCTGGAAGCCAGCCGGCACCTTGTACAGGGTCGGCTGCGGCTGACCAACGGTGGTCTCGCCGAACTCGTTGACCGTGGTGACGGTGTGCTCATTGAACACGTTGAACACGTCGCCCTTGAAGGTCAGCTTGCCATCACCCCAGCTCGGCTTGTAAGCAACGTTCAGATCCAGCGAACGCTGCCACGGCTCACGACCAGCGGTACCACGCGGCACAACGGTGGAGCCGTTGTTTGTGGCGCCGGCCGGACCGGCAGGATCACGCGCGTTGGTATTGTCGCAGGAGAAGTAGCTGTTGCCGTAGCCAACCGGATCGGAAGCGTAGACGCCGAAGCAGTTGATCGGACGACCCGACTGCACGAGGATGTTCGCGCCAACCGACCACTCGTCGTTGATCTCGTAGTTGCCGAAGATCTTGAAGGAGTGACGACGGTCGTTCGGCAGGAAGCCTTCAGAACCGATCGAAAGTTCCGGGTAGTCGAAGTCCTGGGTCGTGCCGGTGTCATCCTGGCCGATATCCGACTTCACGCCACCTTCGGTGTTGCCGTAGCTCTGCGACCAGGTGTACGACGCCTGCACGAAGAACTTGTCCCAGTTGCCTTCGGCAAAGAACTCGACAGCCTTGTAGGTACGCTTGGCTTTCGGGCCCGCCTTGGCGGCCGGAATGGTCACCAGCTCGAGGATGCCGTCGCTGTTCACGTCGGAGTAGTGAACGATGTCGCTACCCGGGTTGTACAGGACGCAGAACGGGTGGTTCGCGTTGTTGTAGTCGTACGTGGTGTGACCCGGCGTCTGCCAGCCCGGATTCGCCGCGGCCCAATCGGACGTCGCGCGGTCATCGCACTGGTCATCGATCGCGGTCTTGAGGTCACGATAGATACCGCGCACGCCGCCCGAGATGTTGTCGGTCAGCTGAGCCTGGAAGCCGAGGATGTACTCATCCTGATACATCGGCTTGAGGTTCTGCGAAGCGATCGTCTTGGCGTTCTTGGCAACACCGAACTCGTTGTTCAGATACGCGATCGGCGCGTACGGGGTCAGACCCGTCGGGGCGCCGGTAACGGGATCCGTACCGGTGTAGTTGAAGAACTGCTGGCTGAACAAGGAGGCGCTGGCGCCACGCACGGCCACCGTCGCGGTGAGCGGCAGGGCGTAACGACCGGCGTTGCCGAAGACCTTGAACTTGCCGTCGCCATTCACGTCCCAAGAGAAGCCGAGACGCGGGCCGAACTGGTTCTTGATCTTGACGAATTCCTGACCAGCACCATTCTTGTTCGCGAAGCTATCCCAACGCAGACCGGCATAAGCCAGGAAATTGTTGGTGATCTGCCAGCGATCTTCGACGTAGAACGCGTTGGAATCGACTTCCACGCCCGCGCCCGTCTGGAACACGCGCTGGCGCACCAGATTGTTGCTGAAGTAGCGCCACTGCGTGCCGCCTTCCAGGCTCTCGGCGTCGTAGCTCTTGAAACGATCGCCGTCGAAGCCGAAGCGCAGCAGGTGATCACCGAGCGTCCATTCCGCATCGATGCGGAACTGGTCGCGCTGATCCTTGGCCTTGGTGCTGCCCAGGGTACCGATGAAGCCGCAGTTGGCAATCGGCGGATTGGCCGGCGAGGACGGACGGCTGTCGGTAATGACCGGGCAACCCAGACCTGCCGTGCTGCCGCCAACGTTACCCGTATAGGCTTCGCGGACGCCAGCAGCGGTCACGCCGTAATCGCTACGGCTGGATTCGCCGCGGCCATACAGGGCCGACAGGGTGAAGTTGTCGGTCAGGTAGCCGGTGTATTTCAGCGAGTAGCTGTTGCCACCGGCCTTGTCGAACACCGTGCCGTCGTACTTCGTACGCTGCAGAGCGATGTTGGCATCACCGCCGAAATTCGCCGGATTCAGATTGTCATAGACATCGGTCTCGGTGCGGGTAAGGTCGGAGAACGCGGTCAGCTCGAGGATGTGGCTGTCGCTGATGTTCCAGTCCAGCTTGACCAACCAGGTCGGGGACTTGCTGCTGGCGGACGCATTGGTCGTGGAGGTGTTGACGCCATAACCCTCTACGCCGGAAACGCGACCATACTGCAGCAAGGCATAAGCAAAGAGGTGATCCTTGACGAGCGCGCCGCTAGCCCAAATCGAGGCGGTGGTATTGGTACCACGGCTGTCCTTGCTGTTGTTTTCCAGCAAGCGCACGGTCTGGAAGGTATTGACGGGAGTGGTACCGGATCCGCCGAAAACAACGCCCGAATTCGAATAGCGGTTCGGGTTCTTCTCGGACAGCGATTCCGGAGAGATGAACAGGCTGCCGCCCGCATGGAAATCGTTGGTACCGCGCTTGGTGACCAGGTTGATCACGCCGCCGGTGGAACGACCGAACTCGGCGCCGTAGCCGCCGGTCTTGACCTGCTGCTCAGCGATCGCTTCGAACGGAACCTGACCGAAGTTGAGGTTCTTGAAGGCGTCGGTGATGTTGAAGCCGTTGACGAAGTAGGCGTTCTCAGCGACGGACGAACCGCCGAAGGAAGCCAGGTTGCCGAACGCCGCATCGCCGCGCACGGTGCCCGGTGCCAGCAGGGCGACGGCCGTGATGTTGCGGGGGACCGGAATCTTCGCAATCTGTTCGGCGGTCAGGATGGTTGTGGATTCGACCGAGGACACGTCGATGGCGTTGATCGTGCCATTGCCCTGAACGGTGATGCCGGTGACATTGGTCGCCTGCGCCGTGCCGCCGATGGTGACGTTGACGTCGCTCGTCTTGCCGCCGGTGGTGACTTTGTATGCGCCGGTCTGCAGCGAACCAACGCGATAGTTGCCGTTTGCATCGGCAGTGACTTCGCGCTTGAAGCCGGTAGCCGGATTCTCGATGGTGACGGTCGCGCCTGCAGTCGTCGTACCGGCGATGGCGCCGGCGGAGTTGGACTGAGCAAGGACGCTGCCAGCGAAGCACATACCGAGCGCCAGGCTCAGTGCGGTCCGCTTCAGACCCACGTTAATGATCTTGGAAGCCATTTGTTAACCCTCGTTAGGGACAGTGGTACGGAAAAAAGACGTCAACGCACGGAGCATGACGGGCCGAATATAGCATGGAACGAATCTTTAACAATATAGAGCACGGTCACTAAATCGATATGTCGCAGGGTGTTTTCGCCATACCTCCCTGCAAGCATTAATCCCATTGATATCATCAAGTTAAGTGATACTTGCAGCCAGGCGGACGGTCTCGAGATGGATATCGACGATGTCCTCGACCGCCGCCGCATACCCCCCAGCCATGCTGATCGCCATCGCAAGCCCTTGCCGGCGACAGACCGAGATCACCTGCCGGTCGCGCTCGGCCAAACCGGCTTTTGTTAAGGCGAGATGGCCCAGCCGGTCGCCGAAAAAGGGATCCGCGCCGGCGAGATAGATCACTGCATCTGCCCGCGCGCGCTCCATCGCCTGCGGCAAGTACCTCGCTAGCGCGTCGAGATATTCGGCATCGCCAGTGCCGTCGGGCAATCCTACATCCAGATCCGAAGCCGGCTTGATCGCCGGGTAGTTCCGGGCCGCATGCATCGAGAAGGTAAAGACGCTGTCGTCGTCGGCGCAGAGTTCCGCCGTGCCATTGCCCTGGTGCACATCCAGATCGATCACCAGCACGCGCGCGACCAATCCAAGGTTCTGCACGTGGCGAGCCGCAATCACCGAATCGTTGAAGACGCAGTAGCCTCCGCCGCGATCGTAGCCCGCATGATGCGTGCCGCCAGCGAGATTCACCGCGATGCCCCCGCCCGCCAGCGCCACCCGCAAGGCCGCCATCGTGCCGCCCGCCGAACGTCGCGAACGCTCGATCATCTGTAGCGACCAGGGAAACCCGATACGGCGCATGTCCTGATCCACTGCCTGCCCCGTCGTCATCCGCCTGATGTAATCGGCGCTGTGGACGCGAAGCAGGTCGGCATCGCCTGCGGCCTCCGGCTCGATCAACTCGATGCCCCAGGCCGCAGCGTGCGTCGCCACCCGCTCATGCAGCATCCGATATTTGGCCATCGGGAAACGATGCGTTTCCGGCAACGGCAGCACGAAGTGGTGGCAGTAGAAAGCCTTCATGCCGGGATTATCCGTGGCCGCCAACAAAAACGGGCCGGCAAGGCCGACCCGTTCTCATCCATATATATAGAAGAGGGATATATAAAAGCGGGTACCGATCAGCCGAGCGCAGCCGCGATCTTTCGCTGCTCGGCCTGCAATGCCGCCGGCGTACGCGAACCGTAGTCGGCGAGGTAGGTTCCGATCGCCTGCATCTCCGCCTGCCAGCCGGAATGATCCACTGCCAGCAGCTGCTCGAGTACGGCCGGCGCGAGATCCAGACCCTGGGTGTTGAGGTCCGCAGCGACCGGCAGATTGCCTATCGGCGTCTCGACCGCCGCAGCCGTGCCTTCGACGCGCTTGAGCATCCACTCGAGCACGCGCAGGTTGTCGCCGAAGCCCGGCCACATGAACTTGCCATCACTGCCTTTGCGGAACCAGTTCACGTGGAAAATTTTCGGCAGCTTCGCGCCGGGCTTGTCGAACGACAGCCAGTGGCTGAAATAATCGGCGAAGTTGTAGCCGGCGAACGGTTTCATCGCCATCGAATCGCGACGCACCACGCCGACCGCACCAGTGGCCGCTGCTGTGGTTTCCGACGCCATCGAAGCGCCGACCAATACGCCATGCGTCCAGTCGCGCGCCTCGAACACCAGCGGCACCAGCGATTCGCGCCGGCCGCCGAACACGATTGCCGACAACGGCACGCCCTGGGCGTCTTCGGCATGCGCGGTGTAACTCGGGCAGTTGATCGCCGACACGGTGAAACGGGAATTCGGATGCGCCGCCGGGCCGTTGGCCTGGTCGTAATCGCGGCCCTGCCAATCCTTTACCGGCACGCCTTCCGGCAGACCTTCCCACCACGGCTGGTTGTCGGCGGTGACGCCGACGTTGGTGAAGATCGCATCCTTGTTGAGCATCGCCAGCGCGTTCGGATTGGTCTTGGCGCTGGTACCCGGCGCGACGCCGAAATAGCCGGCCTCGGGGTTGATCGCATACAGGCGGCCATCGGCGCCCGGGCGCATCCAGCAGATGTCGTCGCCGACCGTCCATACTTTCCAGCCATCCTGCCGATAACCTTCTGGCGGAATCAGCATCGCCAGATTGGTCTTGCCGCAGGCGCTGGGGAACGCGGCGGCGACGTAATGCGTTTCGCCTTTCGGATTCTCGATGCCGACGATCAGCATGTGTTCGGCCAGCCAGCCTTCGTTGCGCGCCTGGTGGGAAGCGATGCGCAACGCATGGCATTTCTTGCCGAGCAGCGCGTTACCGCCATAGCCGGAACCGAAACTCTGGATCGCCAGCTCTTCCGGGAAATGCATGATGAAGCGACGATCGGGATTGAGGTCGCCGATCGAATGCAGGCCCTTTACGAAGCTACCCTCGCGCTCGATGCGCGCCATCGCGGCGGCACCCATGCGCGTCATGATGCGCATGTTGGCAACCACATACGGCGAGTCGGTGATCTCGACGCCGCAACGCGACAGCGGCGAATCGATGGGGCCCATGCAATACGGCACCACGTACATCGTGCGACCACGCATGCATCCGGCGTAAAGCGCTTGCATCTTCGCGTGCGCCTCGGCTGGCGCCATCCAGTGATTGTTCGGTCCAGCGTCTTCCTCGTTGCTAGTGCACACGAAGGTCAGGTGTTCGACGCGCGCGACGTCGGACGGACTGGAGCGATGCAGATAGCAGTTCGGATGCGTCTTTTCGTTGAGC
>Ga0066869_10000140_pt1 | contig 8012 bp, 9 predicted proteins | sample SoimicmetaGmgHMC_FD_62218 | JGI IMG/M metagenome (GOLD analysis project Ga0066869, IMG submission 62218) | Soil and rhizosphere microbial communities from Laval, Canada - mgHMC | ecosystem: Environmental > Terrestrial > Soil > Agricultural land | place: Laval, Canada | collected 2014-09-23 | reverse complement strand
GAAGGAATCAGCATTGGCACGCAGCCGGCGGCATCGACCACCGCGCGTATGTATTTTTCGCCCACCGCCTGGAAGGGGTGATGCCCGATCTGCTTGCGGTCGGACGGAAGCCCGACGAGCGGTGCTGACGGCATGCGAGGCTCGGTGTCTGCGATGGATCGAACACTACCCCTGCCGTTTGATTTTATCAACGGTAGATCAGGATATTGAGCACCTCGACCGGCGGTTTTTCGAGGCTATGTGGCCTGTCATGGCCCTGACAGCGTCATTCCCGTCATCGCTGCGATCATGGGGCGTTGAGGATTTTTTACAGTTTTATCCAGTCTGCTAGACTCCCGGCAGCCCTGCCAATCCGCAATGGAAACAGATGATGACCAGCGATCTGCTGCCCGACGACGATGCCGCCGAACTCCAGCAGATCGCCGGCTGCGAGATGATCGATCTGCTGCTGCCGGACATGAATGGCCTGCTGCGCGGCAAACGCATCACCCGCGATGCCCTCGAAAAAATCTACGCCAGCGGCGTCTGCCTGCCGATGTCACTCATCGCCACCGACATCACCGGCAATACCGTCGAGGAATCCGGACTCGGCTATGACATCGGCGACGAGGATCGTATCTGTCGTCCGATCCCCGGCACGCTGAAAGTCGTGCCCTGGCAGCGCCGGCCGATGGCGCAGGTGCTGCTGACCATGGAAGACGGCAAGGGCGGGTTGTTCGCCGCCAATCCGCGCGAAGTGCTCAAGCGCGTGCTCGACCGCTACGCCGCGAAAGGGCTGACGCCGGTGGTCGCGGTGGAACTGGAGTTCTATCTGCTCGACCAGGGTCTGGACGAAGCCGGCCAGCCGCGCACGTCGATCAATCCGGTCACCGGCACGCGCAATACGTCCACGCAGGTCTACTACATGGAAGACCTCAACGACTACCAGCAATTCACCGACGCGGTGACCGAAGCCTGCCGCGCACAACATATTCCTGCCGATACTGCCGTCGCCGAGTACGCGCCGGGGCAGTTCGAGATCAACCTCAAGCATCGCAAGGATGCATTGCTCGCCTGCGACGATGCCATCCTGCTCAAGCGTGCGATCAAGGCGACCGCCGGCAACGACGGCCTGCTCGCGAGCTTCATGGCCAAGCCTTTCGTCGGCCAGGCCGGCAGCGGCACGCACATCCACGTGAGCGTGCTCGACAAGAACGGCGACAACATCTTTGCCGGCACGCCCGAGCAGCCCAACGACAACCTGCGCCACGGCATCGCCGGCCTGCAGGCCTCGTCGAAGGACTGCATGCTGATGTTCGCGCCGCATGCCAACAGCTACCGCCGCTTCGTGCTCAATGCCTTCGTGCCACTCAACGATTGCTGGGGATTCAACAACCGCACCGTCGCCATGCGCGTGCCGCACAGCGATCCGGAAAACACCCGCATCGAACACCGCATCGCCGGCGCCGACGCGAATCCCTATCTCGTCACCGCCGCCGTACTCGCTGGCATTCTCGAGGGCCTGGAAAGCAAGGGCGACCCGGGCCCGCCGATCGTCGGCAACGCCTACGAACAAACCGAAGCACGCACCTTGTTCTGGCGCGACACGATCAATGATTTCATGGCCAGCGCGTTTATCGCACGAAATTTCGGCGCCGAGTTCCACCACATCTACGGCCAGCTCAAGCTCAAGGAAATGCGCAGCTTCTACACCGAAGTCACCTCGCTGGAAGTGGCCTGGTATCTACGGCAGGTATGAGGCGCAAATGCTGATCGCCCCCTCCCCTGCACGCAGGGGAGGGCTGGGGTGGGGTAAAACCTCGCGATGAACTTCGACCCCCTCCTGACCTCCCCCTGCGAGCAGGGGGAGGGACTGAATCCTACGAGCAGCGACGTGACCGCCCAACACATCCCCTCCTACTACACTGCCAGCGCCCCGCCCTTCCCTGTGCAACCGGCGTTGGCCGGCGACGAGCGCGCCGATGTCTGCATCCTCGGCGCCGGCATCACGGGTTTGTCGACGGCGATCGAACTCGCCGAGGCTGGCTACAAAGTCATCGTGCTTGAAGCACAACGCATCGGTTGGGGCGCGTCCGGGCGCAGCGGTGGCCAGGCGATCTTCGGATACGGCTGCGACCAGGCGAAGATCACCGCGTTGATCGGCCAGGACGATTCGAAGAAATTATTCGACTGGTCACTGGAAGCGCTGGATCTGCTGCGCGAGCGCTGCCGGAAATATTCCATCGACTGCGATTGGCGCGATGGCCACGCGCACGTGCCGATCAAGCCGCGCCAGGTGCTGGAACTGCAGCAGTGGCAGCGTGATCTTGAAGAGACGCACGGCTACGCAACGCAGTGGTGGAGTCGCGAACAACTGCGCGAACAACTCGCCAGCGACCGCTACCTCGGCGCACTGTTCGATCGCAACAGTGGCCACCTGCATCCGCTCAAATACACGCAGGGCCTGGCGCGTGCGGCGCTATCGCTGGGCGTGCGAATTTTCGAGAACTCGAAAGTCACCGCGCTGGTTCGCGGCGACAAGCCGGTGATGCGCACCGAAAATGGCAGCGTGAATTGCGATTTCGCGGTGCTGGCCGGCAACGCCTATGTCCGCGGAATCGCACCCGAACTCGACAGCCGGATCATGCCGGTCGGCACCTATATTGGCGCGACCGAATCGCTGGGTGCCGAGCGCGCGCAAGCCTTGATCGGCAACGGCATGGCGGTCGCCGACATCAACTGGGCGCTGGATTATTTTCGACTCAGTGCCGATCACCGCCTGCTGTTCGGTGGCCGCGCGAGTTATTCGACGCTGCCGCCGCCGGATCTTGCCGGTACGATGCGTCGACGCATGCGCCGCGTGTTTCCGCAGCTGCAGGACGTGAAGTTCGAACAAGTCTGGGGCGGCTACGTCGACATCAGCCTCAACCGCGCGCCACACTGGGGTCGACTCGGCAGCAATGTTTATTTCGCGCAGGGATTTTCCGGCCATGGCATCGCCGCCACCGGTCTCGCCGGCCGCGTGATCGCCGAAGCCATTCGCGGCCAGTCCGAACGCCTGGATGTCTTCGCGAAAATCCCGCACCTCCCCTTCCCTGGCGGCCGCACCTTCCGTACACCGATGCTGGTCGCGGCGATGGCCTGGTACAAATTACGCGACGCGATGTTCTGACCCGTGGGGCGGGTTTCCGGGATCGGGCTCATGGGAGCGGGCATGACCGCGATGATCTGCGACGAAATAATTCTCGACCTGCGCGGCGCGCAGACTACCCCGCCGGATACTTCGCCACCAGCTTCCGCACCGTGGTGATATTCCGGAACGTCGCCCTGCCCTGCAGCGCGCGCTCGATCGTGGCATTGGACAATTTTGATTCGCTCTGGCCGATATGCGCCAGCCAATAGATTTCGCGACCAGCGAGATGGAACTCGTGTTTATCGTCGGTCAGCGCGAGCACCGCCGCCTTGGCTTTCGCTGTCGGCGGCGCCGTCAGGAAGCCAACGTACAGCCCGTGCGCCGCAGCGATCGTGTCCGCGGGAAACGGGGCGTATCCGGAGACTGCCGCCAACTCCGCATCGCTGCGTAAAAAAGTAGCCACCTCGTAACCCAGCGCTGCCTGCAGCTGCGCGGCGATCTTCCGCTCCAATGCGGCGACATCGGCCACACGCGAACGAAAAATCACGTTGCCGCTGGCGATGAAGGTTTCCACCTCCTGCAACTTCATGTTCTCGAACAATGCGCGCAACGCTTCCATTTTGACGACATGGCCGCCGACATTGATCGCACGCAGGAAGGCGATGTAGCGCGCCATATCAAGAACCCCTCATTTCTTTGGCAGAAGCAATTCTGCCTGACGGCGTCGACTTAGAGACCCCAGCGCCTTGCGATACGACCACTCGACCAGCTCGCGAAGATACGCTGCCGGCACGCTGCGCACATCGACGATCGTCACCCAATGAAAGCGCGCCATCCAGCGCGCCGGTTTGATGCCGGGCACGTCGGTCAATTCCAGAAAACGATCTGGACTGACACGCACGCTGAAGCGCCAACGCTCCGGCTCGCTGGTCTTGAAATACGCGAAGCGCTTCTCGTCCAGCGAATACACAAGAATATTGCTGGGCTCGCCATACAGGCGCGAACTCGCGCCGGGCAGTCCTGCGCAGAAAGCTTTCAGCATCTCGGTGTTCACTGCGAGCGCACGGCCTCGATCTTCCCCAGCAGCCATTGCAGCCCCGCCAGATGCTGCTGGTCGTGGCTGCAGAGGAAATGCACCAGGCTGCGCAAGGACAGCGAGCCATAGCCCTCGAACTCGGCGCGGCGCGCGAACTGCTCGGGCGTGATGGCGGCGATCATCGCCAGTGTCTTCGCGCGTGCGGAACGGAACGAAGCGAAAACCTCGTCGGTATTCGCGCTGGAATAAGGGCGTTCCGCAGTGACGGCTTCGCTGTCGATGGCCGGCAAGAACGGATCGATCTCGGTCAGCGTGCGCTGCAGGCGCAGGTGATAGCCCTCGATTTCGATGTCGCGCACATGGCAGACCTGTTCGATCGCGGTGAATGGCTCGCTGGGGATGCCGTCCCAGGACGGCGGCGCCCAGTGCTTGTACGCCTCGGGGATTGCGGCGTAGTGCGCTTCGAGTTGCTGCGGAAATGCGGCCAGCGTGGCGATGGTGATCGGACTCATGGATTGATCACTGCTCAATGCCCGTAGAACACATGATGCAGACCGTAGTACGCCATGAACATCACCAGCAGCGCCAGCGTGTAAAGGCCGGTCATGAAATACGCTTCCGTCCACACAGCCTTGTCGCGCAGCACCAGCATGTTGCGCGCCTCGGTCGGGCCGCGGAAGAACAGCACGAACAGAATCGCGATGATCATCAGGTGGCCGATCGCATCGATCATGCCGAACTCGAAGATCGCCAACACGAACACTGTCTGCAGCCCGAATGCGACCACGCGCCCGACCATCGAGGCGGCGCCCAGCAACACGAAGGTGATGTTGAACTCAACGAAGCCGGCCAGAATCATGTAGTTCATCGGCGTCATGCCCATCAGCATGCCGGGCTTGGCCGCGAGCAATGCAAACGTCCATTGCGGATAGGCGAATTTCTCGATCGCCGCCCAGGTAAGCGTCAGACCAGTGGCCGCAAACAGCACGATGAAACCGGACTTGCGCCAACTGCCGCGTTCGATTCCGGACGTCAGGAAGAAATAGCCAATACCCAGAAAGATCATGTAGTCGATCAGATGGTAGACGCCGTAGTCGCCAATCGCCGCCGCATATAACACGACAATGCCAGCGCCGGTGATCGGCGCAGTCCGCCGCCAGAGTGCGCAGACCGCCATCAGCAGATGCAGCCACGGCACCCAGGCGGCATGCGTGACCAGTTCCGGCGTCAGGTAGAAACTGACGCCGTTGAGATAATGCCAAGCGGCCAGCGCCAGGAAGAAAATCGCCGCGCAGACGCGCATCACCCAGATCGAGGAATGGTCGAAGCGCTTCATGCGTGCGTCCAGCGCCGCAAACACGCCGCGACGCAAGGCGATGCGGTCGACGATGAAGAAGAAATAGATCGCGACCAAGGACAGCATCAGCATCTGCACGAAGAACGGCTCGCTGAGCACCTCGCCAATCGGCCGCGGCGTCTCTGCGGGATCGACTTTCGCAAACCATTTCACATGCGCCTCGGCGGCGCCGGCGACCAGCAACAGGCACAGCCAGAGCCGATGACTGCCTTGCGCTAACCACGACCTGATCGATTGCATCGGCAGCTCCCCAGCCCCTGATGCCTGCATCATCGCAGATTGCTCGCGCCGAATATTGGTGCTCGTCACCCCCGCGAAGGCGGGGGTCCAGTGTCTTTTGCTGTTCAACGATTCAAAGACACTGGATGACCGGCTGTCGCCGTTGAAAAGCTCCTCCCATCTTCGCGGGGATGACGGGATGAAAATTGATCGTGGAAATTTGCCTTCTACTTCGAGACGGGCTGCAAGCAGGCTACCGCCCCTGCCTTTCCTCACCTACCGACAGCACCAGCCCATCCGGGTCAAGATATTGGGCGACGCGCGCACCGAATACCGGTTTCGGTGGCTGCACGCAGACCACATGCGCGGCGATCATTCTTTGATGGAAGGCATCCAGATCAGGGACGCTGAAGCCGGGGCGACAGCTACCCGGACGTTCATGGCTTCGATCATCGGAGGGCGCGGCAACCACATTGGTTGCATGCAACGCCAGGGTCGCACCTTCAGTCGCGAACTCCGACCAGTGCGGGGACTCGAAGCGCAGCGGCAACTCCAGTACATCGCGATAGAACACGAGTGAGCGCTGCATGTCGCTGATGAAGATGATTGCGTAGTTGATGCGCATGGCTGGCCTCCCAATGGCATGAATGAATTGTCAGTCTTCGCCGCCGATCCTGTCGCAGCCGTCAATCCGGTAAGCCAAAGCTACCGCAAGCGAGGAAGCGGAGTACTTCGTCACCAACATGGGTTGCTGGGTGGAGTAGGAACCCTGCTTCGCGCGGTCGGTGAAGCAGACTTCCAGGTCCTCCACGCCGTCATTGTTGCTGTCCGAGCGTTGCAGGACGCGAATACCGTAGTACCAATCCGCGTCTTCGAATTCGATCGCGCTTTCCGTGACCTTGCTCGGAACCATTCCCAACTCGGCGAACGTTCGCTTGCTCCCCCGCCTCGGCCCCAGCGAACTGCGGAAGCTGGCGATATCCAGACTGCTCACCAGGGATGCGGCAACTTCCTTCCTTGGAAAGAAGGAGCGCATCTGCATAACACGCTGGGCGGCAACAGCACCAACGCAGGCGAGGCACGAGAAAAGAACCGCGAGGTTGCGCAATGGTTTCATTTGGCAATTGATGCCTGAGTTCGCAAGCTGTCGAGGATGGCCCGCTGGAATGAATTTTCGGTCGCGACTTACTTGGTGCGCGCGCTCAAGAAGCTTGCTTGCTCAGGACGTGGCGGGCGAAGTTGTCGAGGATGGCCTGCCAGCCCTGTCGCTGCTGCTCTTCCGAATGCGTCTGTTCCGCCATGAACGTCTCACGGACGGTCACGCCACCCGGCACTGGAAGAAACTCGACCCGCAGCGTTCGTTCGCCGAACACGGCTTCGATAAGTTGGTGATCAACGATCTTTGTGTAGGTGCCAGCAAAGTCGAAGCCCATGCTTCCATCCTTCGCCTCCATCCTGGACGAAAAGACGCCGCCAACGCGAAGATCGACAGACGCCTGCGTCGTATGCCAGTCCGGGGACGCGGCATTCCATTGCTTGATGTCTTCCGGCGTTGTCCAGGTTTGCCAGACGAGTTCAATCGGCGCGGCAATCGTTGTTTCGACGGTGATGTCCAATTCGCGGCTCCTGTTTTGATGAGGCTTGGTGCCTGAAATAATTCGTTGTTGACTGGCATGGGTCTTTGCTCAAGCTCTTAGACCGCAGTGACTGGCTGAGATGAAATGGTAGACCTGGTTATCCGAGCGTGGGAAACCCACCGCTCGCAGCGGTTCTCGGCCTGAACCCATTTTCCTCGCACTTTCTTGAATTTTATCGTGCCGCCATTGCCACAGAGAGCACCGCATACGAACGAATACGTAAACATCGCCGTCTCGCGAGAGGGATCGAACGCAATCGCTGAAAAGGTCAGCAGCCCGCTGGCAATCCCCTCCCCAACGGCCGATTCAATTGTTTTCCCTCGCGAAATCAGATCGCCCGGGTCCCGAGGCTTCCACTTACGCGGGTCCACAAGATGAACATAGGAGAGCTTGCCTAGAGAGCTTGTGAGGTCATCGACTGATTCGACTGACAGCTCACGGAGCTTTCCATCTTCGTATGCGCAGTTCGAAAACTTCTTGAGGTCATTCGAGGAAAGTGCCTCGAGCCTAGACGCGACATTGATCGGATCTTTTTCCTTTCCTGCCCAGCCGTCAAGAAAACTTGCATATATCTCAACAGCGTCAGTACTTGCAGCCAGGTCGCGAGCTTCAACAACTTGGCGCGCGCATCCAAGAGATAGCGTGATTGCT
>Ga0066869_10000134_pt1 | contig 8274 bp, 6 predicted proteins | sample SoimicmetaGmgHMC_FD_62218 | JGI IMG/M metagenome (GOLD analysis project Ga0066869, IMG submission 62218) | Soil and rhizosphere microbial communities from Laval, Canada - mgHMC | ecosystem: Environmental > Terrestrial > Soil > Agricultural land | place: Laval, Canada | collected 2014-09-23 | reverse complement strand
CCCATGGCGCATCGCCGAGGTATCCGGAGAGCGCGACATGGTCCTTGCCGAGGACTTCGCGCAGTCGTGCCTGGTAGGCGTGGCTGTAGATGCGCATCCCCAAGCCGATGTCGATGCCGCCTTCCGCGCGCAAATCGGCGACAACGCGATCATCGGGTCGCGTCATCGATGCCATGAAGCGTCGCTGCAATCCGGCCAGGTCGTTCACGCCATCAGCCTCGCCGGTGCCAATGCGCGCGAATGGGCGATGCGTGCGAGCTCGAGTTCCGCGATGAGTTCGCGCAAGGGCGGCAAGTGATCATCGCGCTCGATCATGGTGCTGACCGGACCGAGCAGCCCGATGGCTTCCTCGTACAACGCCCACACCGCCGCGCCGATGGCATGGTCGTGGGTGTCGATGGCGTAGCTGCCATAGTCGGTATGCCCGGCAAGATGGATTTGCCAGACGTGATCGGCCGGCAACCCACGCAAATAGTTCGACGGATCGAAACCCTGGTTGCGGGCGCTGACCACGATGTTGTTGACGTCGAGCAATAGCCGGCAGCCACTGCGCAGGGCGACTTCACGCAGAAATTCCCATTCCGGCATGCTCGACTGCGAAAACTGCACGTAGGCACTGAGGTTCTCGAGAAGGATTTCGCGCCCGAGAAAATCCTGCACCTGCTGCACGCGAGCCACCACGTGGTCGACTGCTTCGATGCAATAGGGCAAGGGCAGCAGATCGTGGCTGTTGACGCCATCCACGCCGGTCCAGCACAAGTGATCCGAAATCCAGGCCGGTTCGATTTCCTGCGCGAGCCGCTTCAGCGCCGCAAGATAGCGCCAGTCCAGCGGATCGACGCTTCCGATCGACATCGAAACGCCGTGCAGGACGATGGGATAGTTCTCGCGCATCGCCGTCAGGTAGGCGCGCGGCTTGCCTCCCGCGACCATGAAGTTCTCGGTGTTGACCTCCAGCCAGTCGATCGCGGGCGCGCCCTGGAGCACGTCGTCGAAATATTCCGTTCGCAGGCCCAGGCCGAAACCAAGCCATGGACGGGGCGCCCGGGCCTCGACCCTGGCGCCCCGAACAGCCGGCACGGTTCCCGGAGGCAGCATCAGCCGACCGTACCGCCGACATTGCTGCACGTCGCCGCAGGCAGCGCCACAAAGCCCTTGCCCTTGCATTCGCCGTGGCCCTTGCAGGCATTGGTCGCGGTCTTGCAGTCGTTGTGGCCCTTGCAGACGTTCGCGCCCATGCAATGCACGAAATTCGTCGTCGCGACCGCGACCTTCACCTGCGGATCGATGACTTTGCCGCCGAGACTTGCGCAGGCTTTCGCGGGCGCGGCGACGAAACCCTGGCCTTTGCATGAGCCCTGACCTTTGCAGGCATTGGTCGCGGTCTTGCAGTCGTTGTGGCCCTTGCAGGAATTGACGCCAGCGCAATGGACCAGCTCCACGGAACCGCCGCTGGCTAACTTGGTCTTGGCAAGACCAGGCGCGGCGTGGCTGGCGAGGCCTGCAGCCATCACGGCCAGCGCGGCACCAGAGAGCCGATTGATGTTCTGGGTATTCATGTGCAACTCCTTCGAAGGGACGATGACGATCGGACGATCGTCAGAACCCTATTCGCCCGACGAAGGCGGATGGTTACGCGGGCCGGACGATGGCCTCGCGACCGGCGAAGCAACGACCCGGGAATCCCTATGAACTCGGCCAGATCAACGGCGTCGGCAGCGGCAAGCTGCAGCGCTATGGCGAAGCCATGCTGGCGGCACTGCGCGAGGTGCGGGCGGCCGACGGAAGAAGTGGAAATCATCGCGACGACTTCGTCGTCAGCGCCTCATGACAAGCGTTCTCGCGACCGAGGGCGATCCGACACCTTTGGCGCATACGCGAAACAGTCGCAGCATTGAGGATGGCTCAAGGCGACATCCTCGCCGCGAACGGAACCTTCAATACCATGACCCGATATTTTTTCGCTGCGTTGCTGCTGCTGTCGCTATGCAGCTCTGCCCAGGCCGCTGGCGCGAAACGCGGCGAAGCGGTGGTCGAGCAATGCCGCCGCGGCAGCACGCAACCCGTGCATGAAGAAGGATTCGTGGCGATCGGCGGCATCGAGCAATGGGTCACCGTGAAGGGCGACAACTGCGCCAATCCGATCATCCTGTTCATCAGCGGCGGCCCCGGCAATCCACTCAGCCCCTACTCGGACGCGGTGTATGGCGCGTGGAGCAAGGACTTCACGCTGGTGCAGTGAGATCAGCGCGGCGCCGGCATGACCTACGGCCGCAGTCCGCCGACACCCGATGCGGTGCTGAGTGGATTGCCGGGGCCACCGCTGACAAAGTGAGGGAAACATCCGCTGCCGGCCGACGAGTTCGATCCGCCGGCAGGCGGGACTGGCGATTTATTCAAAGCGAATCGGTTGCCGGTGCTCTGGATTCGCACCAGACGCGATCTGCGCAGCAGCGAAAAGAAGCTCGGAAATTTGAGTTGCGATGGATTCGAACCATCGACCAAAAGATATGAGCCTTCTTGATGGCTCTTCTTGAATTCCGCGGGATGGTGATGGCGATGGATTCGAACCATCGACCAAAAGATGTGAGCCTTCTTGATGGCTCTTCTTGAATTCCGCGGGATGGTGGTGGATGCAGTCCAGGGTTAACTTCTCTCTGTGCCTTTTCCGTGGTTTCTGGGAAAAGAACTGGGTATTTCCCGAAAATCGGCTTTTTTCGGCAACTCCACAACCCGCACTACGCCTGAAATCGCCTGCCTGACGGACATTCCCTACCGGTCAATCAGGGAATGCACCGCGAATATTTTCCACTCATCAGGCCCTGTTCGCCTTCAAGCAAGTAGTTCGGCCGTCGCCAAATCTTCGTCGATTCAGCGACCGCCAGATTTCGCCGACAAGGCCTTCAACGCCGCCTGGAATTCGTTCGCGATGATTCGTGCGTCGTCGTAAGTTCGCTGCGGCGGCACCGCCACTTGGCTAACCTTCGGCACATCTCGGCGGCGGCCGCGCATCACCTTTGCGATTTCACGATTCAGGCTGTCGACATGCCCTTTCGGAGGCGCTTTTTCCGAAAGCCAGGCGACGACCAGTTGCGGACCGAAGCGCACCTGCATCGCATCGAATGCCGTGGGCGCGCCTTGTCCGTCGACGGGCGCCCGGAAGCCCTTTAGCAACCGGGGCATATCTTCGACCAATTGCCCCATGATCTTCCCGGCACCGCTTTGCGATTTGGCCTCGCCAATCGAGACGATGATGAACTCTGGGGGCGACTTGCGAAGATTGAGCAATCCGCGCAAGCGGTCCGTGACGAGTTGGCCACCGCTATCGCGGACATTGCGCAGCTCCAAATCCAGGATGCCCTGCGCCGGGCGATGCCGCATCACCAATGCCGCCACATCGGCCATGGTCTCCATGATTGGTGTCGGTGGCGGCGGGAAGTCGCCCACGCGCGGGATGGGCAGCTTGCCAACGTCGGCGGGAAGCGCTTGGGGCGTTACGTTCATCTCGCGCAGGGCAGCCGCCACGGCCTGCTCTTCGGCCGACTGGACGCCCGGTGCGTTGTGGAGTCCGATTTCCGATATGACACCAAAGATGTTGTATTGCTGTCCGGCATGACCATCGCGCTTCACCACTTGTCGCGACAGAACTCCGTACATGTACTGATACAGCTCGGGAAGCGTGAAGCCCAATCGTTTCGCCCCATCTTCCGACGCCTGCGTCATGACCTTCTCGGTTTTTCCCCGCACGGTCCGCGTGGCTTCGGCGAGCAGGCGGAACTCACTGGGAAAAGGCTCGAGCGACGTGGCAGATGCGCTCTCCGCTGCAACCGCCGTGGGACGCGGCAGCCTGCCGGGCACCGGGCCTTCGCCCAGCATGGCCCGCAAGGACTTGGCCTCCCCGCCACCTTTCGCGATTTGTCGCAGATTGGCAGCAAAGGCGGCTGCCTCAGCGGGATCGAGGCGCAATTTCTTCAAGGCCGTATCCAGCACCTTGCGAGATGCCTGGTCGCCACGTACATCGACCATCAATTTCCGCAGATCATCTGCGACGCGGACGCGCGCGCCCTTGACCAACGGGTCGCTGCGTCGCTTGCCAACGGATTTTCCTTTTGGCTTTGGATTATTGGTTGCCATCGGAGTCCGGGCCGGTGAGGGTGTCGACATCGGTAACCACTTGCATGGCCAACCCCAAGGACGGCAGGAATGTGTTGATGGCATGCGCTTGCACCAACGACAGCCCTGTCTCAGCGAGGATCTGACCTAGGATGTCGTCGGCGCGCGGCTTACTGGCCAGGGTCGTGCCGAAGGATGCTGCGTCGTCAGCCAGCAAGGCATCGAGTGCGGCTACGTCCATCACGGCATTGATCGAGGCGATCGCCACCAACTGGTTCATCGCATGGCCGTATAGCGAGTACAACGCAATCAGCTGGGTCACCCTCCCGATGGGGGGCACCAGCAAACCGATCAGGGACAGCGTCGCGACCCCTTTGTCGGTGTCGGCCATGGCACGCTCGGCCTTTGCAAGCCGGGCCGCGCGCACGAGGTCGCGGGCATCGGCGCTACGCAAGAAGCCGTTGAGTACTGCGACCGCAAACGCGGCCCGCATCACTTCGGCCTCGTCCCCACTTTCGTGTGCCGTCGACACGATGTCGGCGCGCACGCGCTCTAGCAACTGATCGGCCAGAAGTGGCTCCAAGGAACCGCTACGATCGTCACGCCCCGCCCAAACAGCGGCGCGAACTTCCGGCGTGTCCTGAAGATTGATGCGGAGGTCATCATTGATCGCGTACAGCGACCTGGCTAACGCATCACGCATCCGTTGGGAATTGCTGGATACTGGAATCCCGCCCAACATCATGTCGGCCGTGTCGAAATACTGCGCTATCTGGCCATAGATCACGTTGTCTTCGATCTCGCCTGTCGCACCCTTACGCTCGGACATGCACAACGCCAGCACGCCCGGAGCAATCCGATGCTGCGCGGTGGTCGCACGGAACATCTCCTGAAAGCGCTTCACTGCGTCTGGGAGTGAAGGCGGATCCGGTTGGCCCGACGTTGGCGGGCCACCGCCGGCCGCTTCGCCACCGGTATCTGCAGGAGCGCCTTCATTGGTCGTCGCGTACGGTGTCGAAGGCGCTTGCGCCGTCGACTTGTCAGCCGCACTCGCTGTCGCGACGGCCGAATACGCGGTGCTTAGTGCTTTGATCGCCGCCAGCAGGTCGGCGGCCGCACCAGGAATTTCGGCATCTCGCACTTCGTATTGCGTTTGGCTGGTGCCCGGCCCCCCTTCTGCCCCGCTGCCGCCGCCGGTCGTGCCAGTTCCGCCGCCAGCACCGGAAGAATCGGCCTGGGCAACATCGGGCTTCAGGCGAATGCCGTATGCCCGCTTCAGCGTCGCCAGCTTCTTGCTGCTATCGACTGCCAACGACTGCGCCAGCGCCAGCCCGCGCTCGGAGAATTCAACCAGTACATCGACGATCAGCCCATTGAGCGACACCAGCGACTTGCTCACAGCATCGGCAAATGCGACGCGTCGCTTCACGATGTCGGCATTAGCTGGCGCCTCCGCCTGCAGCGGTGATGATGCGGACACGGCCTTCATGTCGACAGGAAATACCTCGCGACCGAGTGCAAACAAGAAATGCTGCACCCACTCCCAACCGCCAGCCGTATAAAGCGCGATCAGTACGTCTTCCACGGTGTCGGGCGTAACGCCCAGGCTCGTCGTTTCACCACCGAGATCGATCGTCACGTTCGCCGACAAGCTGGGCGATCGATCGGCCGCGGGGCGCGCTGCGGCTGCGAGCGCCCCCGGCCCCACGAAGGTCGACTGCGGCGCCCCGACGAAAGTGTCAGCCGTCTTCTGCAATGCGGCCGCAGGCGCCGCCAATGGTTCGCGTGCGGCGTCGCCGGTGTCGGCGCGGTACAGCAGGACGATCTCGTCGGGATACCCGTCCGCCATGGGGCCTCAGGGACCGGGCGTGGCCGGCGTCGGCACGCCCGGTGTCGTTGATGGCGTGACGGGTGCAGGCGGCGAGGTCTCGATCCGCAGGATGGGTGGATGGGCGATCGGGTCGTCGAGGTCGCCAGCAGCCAATCGCGCACGCATGCGTTCGGTTTCGACCTTCTGCTGCGCGATCGTCTCGCGTTTGAGGTCGACGTCGGCATCCTTCGCACGCAGATCCAGCCGACGCAGGTCGTCGATGTAGTCCTCGCACGCGCAGCATTCTCCCAGGCGCGTCTCGACGTGAATGCCCGACGTTGGCAAGGTGACATCCTGCACCGTGCGCGATGAGGTCAGCTCTTCGTTGTCGAGCACCAACAGCTTGAACAAGGCATCGGTGCGCGGATCCAGCGAAGCGTTCACCGGCAGGGCGACGTCGTTGTTGTCGAAGCCCAGCACACGCCGCTCGATCAGGGGCAGCATCGACAGGCGGTTCTGGAATGCGTCGGGGAACGGCATCAAGGTCAGGATGCAGGTGCGGTAGTAATTGCGATAACGATTGAGGTGATTGGCCAGGGACTGTACCGATTCAAGCGCTTCGGCGATCTCCTTGTTCGAATAGTCGGTCTGCACCGCGCCCTGGTTCGCTTCCATCGCCGCCTTGCCGGCGGCGAGCTCCTTGGCCTGACTAAGGGCGCGAACGCCCTCGGTGAAGGTGTTGAGCATCGACATTAGTCCGCCATCGTTGACCGCATAGGCGTCCTCGGGGATATCGGTGAACACCCACAGCGGCAGCACATACAAGTCCTGGCGCAGCACCTTGTACATCGCGTCCTTGTCCTGTGCGATCGCATTGGTGGACAGCGTGCTGAAGGTCGTGCCACCGAGCGCCTCGGCCAGCGCCTGCACGCTTGCGTCCGAATCAGGCGCTGACGCCATCCCAGCGAGCACCTCGAACAAGCCCGGCGCAATCGACTTCGCGCGCCGTAGGTACATGTATTTCTGCACCTTCGCCCTATCGTTGATTTGCAGGGTGAAGACCGGCCACGGCGAAATGAGCATCCACGGCGACGGCACGACGGTCGCGGCCAGGGTTGCTGTCGCCAGCGCCTTATAGGTGTCGTATGCGCGTTTTGCCGCCGCCCGCAGCTGCACGCGACCGGGCTCGTCCACCGCCACGACTTTCGACACTGCGCTGCACATCTCGTTGCGCCGGCGCGCCTCGCACAGCTGGTCTTGAGCGAACAATTTGCGCGCGGCATCGAAGCCCACGGCGAGATCGGGCAGCAGCAGAACGCGCTTGAGCACGCTTTCGTAGTAACGGATGTTTTCGTAGGTGAATTCTTCCGACTGCACCGGGTTCGGATCGAGCACGCACAGACGGGCATCATCGCGATTGAACTCGGTGACGATCTCGTAGTGTGCGAGCACCTCGTAGTAGTTCAGGGTCAACGTGTGGCAGAGGTTCGGGTTGCGCACCTTGCGCGTCACCTTGTTCTCGATGCCAACCTCACTCGATTCGCTGACCTTGGTCTCGCGCTCGAGCTTGAGCTTGTTGCTGGCCTTGGCGACCGACTCGCGCAGGATCTCGAGGTTGTTCTTGCTCGAGTTGGCCAACGCGGTTTTCGCATTGGCGGTGGACGAGCCGTTGAAGTTCACCACGCCCACCTTGAAACCGACCTCTGCCCCGATGGTCAGTCCCAGCTCCGTCTGGCTGCTGGCCTCGCGCATGACGCTTTGCGCGTCCTTGCTCGTGTCGGTGAATTCCGAGGTCTGCTCGAACTCCGAGCGGGCGCTGTCTTCGAAGGTCCGCTTGCGGCGATCCCAGGTCGATATCTCGAGGGTGACTTCTTCCTGCGGACCCAAGGCGAGCGAGTGCAACAACTCGCCACGCGAATAGCCCTTCAATATCCAGCGATGGCGCCAGGGAATATAGAGCGCCAGCGGCAGGCCGGTCTGCGCCGGCTGTGCTGGCGTCGCATGGCCCGGTGGAGGCGGAGGCGGAGGCGGAGCTGGTGGTGGCGGAGGCGGTGGCAGACGCGTATGCGTTCCACCGCCGCTTCCACTACCTCCGGCACCACCTCCACTACCGCCGCCGCCGCCACTACCGCTTCCGCTGCCAGCTCCGTCGTCGTTCCCTGGATCGGTATTGTCGCCACCGGATCCGCCGTCTTTGATGATCGGCTTCGAAAACGTCGTGGATGGACCGGCTTCGACACTGCTGGTCGTGCGACTGCGCAGCATCAGCTTGCGTCCGCCCACCGTGACCGTCGACTGCCCGATGGTGGACAACGACTTGAGCTGGACGGCACTGAGTGTCACGCGCACAA
>Ga0066869_10000125_pt1 | contig 8646 bp, 4 predicted proteins | sample SoimicmetaGmgHMC_FD_62218 | JGI IMG/M metagenome (GOLD analysis project Ga0066869, IMG submission 62218) | Soil and rhizosphere microbial communities from Laval, Canada - mgHMC | ecosystem: Environmental > Terrestrial > Soil > Agricultural land | place: Laval, Canada | collected 2014-09-23 | reverse complement strand
ACCAGATGTCCTCGCTGGCCTTTGAGCCCGAGCCTTTCCAGGCGGCGCGGGCCTTGGCCTTCTGCTCGGCCATTGCGGTATCGAAGCCAGCCTGATCGACCTTGAGGCCGCGCTCGAGCAGCGCTTGCTCGGTGAGGTCGAGAGGGAAGCCGTAAGTGTCGTAGAGCTTGAACGCGGTCGCGCCGGGCAGCGTCCCGCCCTCGCCAAGGCCGGCGGTTGCGTCGTCGAGCAGCTTGAGGCCGTTCGCAAGCGTCTGGCGGAAGCGCGTCTCTTCCTGGTTCAGCGTCGCTTCGATCAGGGGCCGCGCGCGGAGCAACTCAGGATAGGCCGCACCCATTTCCGCGACCAGTGCGGGCACGAGCCGGTACATCAGCGGCTCACTGGAGCCGAGCAAGTGCGCGTGGCGCATGGCCCGGCGCATAATTCGGCGGAGGACATAGCCCCTGCCCTCGTTGGCCGGCAGCACGCCGTCCGCGATCAGGAAGCCCGACGCGCGCAAATGGTCGGCGATGATACGATGGCTCGCGGTCATCTCCGGCGCGTTATTGCTGGTCAGCGACTGCGACGCGTCGATCAGCGCCTTGAAGGTGTCGGTCTCGTAATTGTCCGGCGTGCCCTGAAGCACCGCGGCGATGCGCTCGAGGCCCATGCCGGTGTCGATGCTCTTGCTCGGTAACTCGGAGACGATCTCGTTCGCCGCCTGCTCATATTGCATGAAAACGAGGTTCCAGACCTCGACGAAGCGGTCGCCGTCCTCGTCGGGGCTGCCGGGAGGACCGCCGGGAATGTGGTCGCCATGGTCGTAGAAGATTTCCGAGCAGGGACCGCACGGGCCGTCGTCGCCCATCGCCCAGAAATTGTCCTTGGTCGGGATCTTGATAATCCGGCTCTCCGGCAGGCCGGAGATCTTCTTCCACAGGTCGAACGCCTCGTCGTCGGTGTGGTAGACGGTCGCGGTGAGCCGGTCGGGGCTGAGCCCCCACTCCTTGGTCAGCAGGTTCCAGGCGAGCTCGATCGCGCGGCCCTTGAAATAATCGCCGAACGAGAAATTCCCGAGCATCTCGAAGAAGGTGTGGTGGCGGAGGGTGTAGCCGACATTGTCGAGGTCATTGTGCTTGCCACCGGCGCGGACGCACTTCTGTGAGCTCGTGGCCGTTTTATAGGGGCGCGTTTCGAGCCCGGTAAAAACGTTCTTGAACGGGACCATGCCCGCGTTGACGAACATCAGCGTCGGGTCGTTCTGAGGAACCAATGGAGCCGAGGCCACCCGCGCGTGCCCGTTCGTCTCGAAATAATCGAGGAAGCCGCGGCGGATGTCGTTGGTCGATGTCATGGGGAGTCATGTAAATGCGCTGCTGCATCGCAGCAAGGCGAGCGCTTGCGGGGCCTACAATCGATGCTAGCCTTCCCATCCGGGGGTGTAGCGATGAGATCTTGTTGGTTGGCGACGGCTACGGCGGTGCTGGCTGCGCCGCTATGGGCACAAGGCATGCCGATGGCGCACGGCGACATGGCGGCGCCAAAGACACCGACGATCATGCATGGCTATGGCAGCGGCGGCTTCCTGATCACCACGGCCAATCCCAAGGCGCAGGCATTCTTCAATAACGGCATGCAGCTTGCCCATGCTTTCGCGCACAAGGCGGCGATCGAGGCGATGAAGGAATCGGTTCGGCTCGATCCGCAGTGTGCGATGTGCTTGTGGGGCCAGGCCTGGGCTTCGGGCCCGACCATAAACTTCGGCAAGAGCGAAGATGAAGTCTCGGAGCTGGCAAAGCTGGCTGACAAGGCCGCTGACCTTGCGAAGGATCATGGTACCGACCGCGAACGCGCAATGATCCATGCGCTGCAGCTGCGCTACAAAGACGGCGGCGGCGGCAAGAACGGCGACCTCAATTTCGCGCGGGCTATGGCCGGCCTCGCCAGTCAGTATCCCGAAGACAAGGAGATCGCGGTCATCGCGGCGGACGCCTGGTTGATGACGAAAGCGGACAATGCCGAGGAATGGAAGCTCAACGCCCGCCTTGCGATGCCCCTATTGGAGGCCGTTCTAAAGCAAGATCCGAACGATACGCCCACCATCCATTTCTACATCCACGCAACAGAAATCGCGGGGGTTCCGGCACTCGCCGAGCCATATGCCGACCGGCTGGCGGTCCTGGCGCCCAATGCCAGCCATCTCGTCCATATGCCAAGCCACACCTACTATTGGGTTGGCCGCTACGAGGACGCGGCCAAAGCGAACATGCGCGCGGTCGAGCTCGGAATCGACAACGCCAAACGGCTCGGGTTGCCCGAGCCCGATGGCGTTTGGGGACTGCCCTATCACGCGCACAACGTGACCTTCGGGCTTGGCGGCGCACTCGAGGCGGGCGATTCCGCTATCGCCCTGAAACTGGGCGTGCCGCTCGTTATGCGGTCGCAAAGCGATACGTCGTCCGTGCCTTTTCGGCAGCTTGTCGCGGCCAACGGCTATTACGCGATGGCTCGTTTCGCCGACCCCGGCGAAGTCCTGGCTCTACCCGAACCGAAGCTGCCTTATCTTCAAGCGGCCTGGCACTATGCGCGCGGCGAGGCCTTCGCTCGGCGCGACGATACCGCCGGCGTCGAAAAGGAGGCTACGGCGATCCACGGAGTCTCGGGCGAACTCGGCAAGGACGATGGTTCAATGGAGGCCCAAACCATGACTTATATTGCGCGCAATGTGCTGGTGGGCCGCGCGGCGATGATGGAGCATCGACCAAAAGACGCCGCAATCGCGTTCGCGGAGGCCGCCGAGTTGCAGGAGAGCGATGCCTTCACTTCAGTTTCCGATCCGCCCGCCTGGTTTTACCCCGTTCGCCGCGACCTAGCTTCGGCGCTGCTTCAGCAAGGCGATGTGGCAGGGGCTCGCCGAGAGGCCGATGCCGCGCTGAAATATCGCCCGAAGGACCCGGGAACGCTGGCGCTGCTATCGACGCTTGAGGCGCGCACGGCCGCCCGTTAGGCGGGGCCATGGCCAAGCGTCCCAAGTCAACGATCCCCAGGTACAAACGCCGTCGAGCCGTCTCATGGCCGCGCCGGATCATCGGCTGGATCGTCAAGCTGATCCTCATCTTCCTGCTTGGCTCGGTCCTGTGGGTGCTCGCCTATCGCTTCGTAAATCCACCGATCACGGCGACGATGTGGGGCGACATTTTTGCCGGGCGCGGTGCGCAGCGTGACTGGATGCCGATCAGCAAGATCGACCGCGACATGGTCCGCGCGGCGATTGCCGCCGAGGACAGCAAGTTCTGCTCGCATCACGGCTTCGATTATCAAGCCATTGAAAACGCGATGCAACGCAATGCCTCGGGCGGACGCATCCGCGGCGGGTCGACAATCAGCCAGCAGACCGCGAAGAACGCCTTCCTGTGGCAGAACGGCGGCTATTTCCGCAAAGGCATGGAAGCCTGGTTCACCTTCCTGATAGAGCATCTGTGGGACAAGCGCCGGATCATGGAGGTCTATCTCAACCTCGATGAGACGGGCATTGGTACCTATGGCGTCAACGCCGGGTCGGAGCGATACTTCGGCCACGACGCAAGCGCGATGTCCCCGACCGAGGCTGCCCGGCTCGCAGCCGTGTTCCCGCTACCGAAGAAGCGTGGTGCCGTTGCGCCCGTGGGCTTCGCGCGCCGCTACGGCAACATCATTGCGGCGCGGATCGCGGTCGTCGGCCGCGACGGGCTCGACGCCTGCGTTTACAAGGGCGCGACTGCACCAGTGAATAAAGCACCGCCTGCGGTTGCGAAGAAACCGCGGCCGCTGCCCGGCGAGGAGTTCGAGACGAACAAGCCGCCGCCACCTGCCGATACTTCGGACGTCGACGAGCCCGCCCCAGCGGCGAGTGAAATTCAGGCGCCTCAGGCACAGCCGGAATCCGATGCGGTCAGCAATGCGCCGGCGCCGGTAGAGAACAGCCTCTGATTCGAGCCCTGACAGCGCTTTCAACAGGAACGCAGCCCCTCCCCTGACCGTTTAAGCGGCAAAGCCAGCCAAGGAGATGTTATGGCCACGCGTACCCAAAGCCGTCCTTCCAATCGCTCGACCAGCAGCAGCGCGAAGCGAAGCCGCAGCAGCGCAAGCGCCAGCAGAAGCAGTGGAAGCGCCAGCCGCAGCAGCTCATCCGAAAGCCGCAGCGCTTTCTCCTGGGGCGACAATGCAGGCCCGCTGATTGGCGCGGCGCTGGCAGGCGTAGCCTTGGGCTTTGCCGCCAATTTCGGCCGTAAGGCGATGATGCAGGGCATGGCCGCGGCCGCCGGCGACTGGGACGAGATTCTCGCCGCTGAGCATGACGCCACGCTGGCCCTTTTCGACAAGATGCTGGCGACTGACGAGACCCAGACCTTCAAACGCAAGATGCTTCTGACCAAGCTCTGCTACAGCCTCGACAAGCATGCGTACGAAGAAGAAATGGTCATCTATCCAGCGCTTCGCCAAGCCAATGAAACGGTCGACGCCGAGCATCTCGAGCACGAGCATGGCAGCGTTAAAACCTTCCTCTATGAACTCGGCCAGATGCCGGCCGATGCTCCCAACTGGCTAGAGAAGGTCCGCGAGTTCCGCGAGTTGATCTCCAGTCACGCGCGCATGGAAGAGGAGCAGGTCTTCCCGCGCTTCAAGGACGAGCTGACTGACAAGCAGAATGCACGCATCACCGGCATGGTGAACCGCGACGGCTTTTGGATGGCTTAAGGTGTGCTAGCCGACGAGGGCGAGCTTCGGCGGCTCCTGGACCGAGAGGTCGACGCTACCCTCGCCAGTGACCCGCTCCACGTGGGACGCGACCTCGGCATCGAGCGCATAATCACGGCCGGCGATGAGCACCGCTTCGCCGCCTGATGTAATTGGCACGATGAAGCGCAGCAGGCCATTCGATCCCCTGGACCCGGCGAGTTCGCGCGCGACGCGTATAGCTGAGGCCGCATCGGCAACCCGGACGGTCATCTGCAGGCGCGAGCTCTTGGCGAGGTCGGCCAACGGCCGGAAGCGCTTGATCGTGATTCGCGGCGTCTCATCTCCGGCACGGCGGTCCAGCTCGACCGAGAGCAGCCCGCACTGACCGGCCTTGGCTGCGGCTTCGAGGGCAGCGGTGGCTTCATCGTCGAACGCGGTCGCCATGAACTGTCCGCTGGAATCGCTAAGCGTCGCCATCATGTAGCGGCGGCCCCTGGCGGACGTGCGCCAGCGCGCTTCCTCAACGAGGCCGGCCATGGTCGACCCGACGCGTTCGCCGTCAGCGACCTGCGTCTCGATGATCTGCGCAAAGGTCCGGACCTTGTGCGCCGCAAGCAAATGGCGCGCCGCGTCGACCGGGTGGGCGGAGAAATAGAAGCCGAAGGCATCGCGCTCGGCGGCCATGCGCTGGGCTATGGTCCATGAGGCGTCACGCGGCAGCCGGATCGGCGCGGCCTCGGTGGAGCTTCCACCAAACAGGCCGGCTTGGCCGCTTTCCCGCTGGTCCTGGGCGCTGGCGGCATGGGCGAGGATCGTCTCAGCGGCGGCGAAGACTGCGGCGCGCTCCGGCTTGATGCTATCGAACGCGCCCGCGGCGGCGAGGCTTTCCAGTTGCCGGCGGTTGAGCAGTCGCGGATCGATCCGACCAGCAAAATTCTCGAGGCTGGTGAACGGCCCTGCCCGCTCCCGCTCCTCGACCAGTGCCTCCATTGCCTTCTCGCCGACGCCTTTCAGCGCTCCTAGGGCATAGCGGACGGCACCATTCTCGACCGTAAAGAAAGCGTGGCTCGCGTTGATGTCGGGCGGCAGGCATTCGACCCCGCCGCGTCGCATATCCTCGACAAAGACGCCGAGCTTGTCGGTCAGCGCCATATCGAAGCTCATCGACGCGGCGTAGAATTCGGCGCGGTGGTGCGCCTTCAGCCAGGCAGTCTGGTAGGCGACCAGAGCGTAAGCGGCCGCGTGACTCTTGTTGAAGCCGTAGCCCGCGAACTTGTCGATCGTGTCGAACAGCTCGTTGGCTTTGGTGGCGGGTATTTGGTTGTGGGTCGCGCAGCCCTCGACGAAGCGGGCGCGCTGCGCGTCCATCTCCGACTTGATCTTCTTGCCCATTGCGCGCCGCAACAGATCGGCTTCACCGAGCGAGTAGCCGGCGAGCACCTGTGCCGCCTGCATCACCTGTTCCTGGTAGACCAAGATGCCGTAAGTTTCGGCGAGGATCCGCTCGAGCAACGGATGCGGATATTCGATCGTCGCGCGGCCGTTCTTGCGGTCGCCGAACATTGGGATGTTGTCCATCGGACCCGGCCGATAGAGGGCGACGAGCGCGATGATGTCGCCGAAGCTGGTGGGGCGGATCGCGGCAAGCGTCCGCCGCATGCCCTCGGATTCAAGCTGGAACACGCCAACCGCGTCGCCGCGCTGGATCAGCTCGTAGACGGCTTCATCGTCCCACGGCAGCTTCTCAAGGTCGACTTCGACGCCCTGCTCGGCCAGCAGCCGCCGGCCTTCCTTGAGCACCGACAGAGTCTTGAGGCCAAGGAAGTCGAATTTCACCAGCCCCGCCGCCTCGACATATTTCATGTCGAACTGGGTAACCGGCATGTCGGAGCGCGGGTCGCGGTAGAGCGGCACCAGCTCGTCGAGCGGACGATCGCCGATCACGACGCCAGCGGCATGGGTCGAGGCGTGCCGCGGTAGGCCCTCGAGCTTCATCGCCAGGTCGAACAGGCGTTTTACGTCCGGGTCCTTGTACTCCGCCGCGACCTCCGGAACGCCATTGAGCGAGCGCTCCAGCGTCCACGGGTCGGTCGGGTGGTTGGGGATAAGCTTGGCAAGCCGGTCGACATGGCCGTAGCTCATCTGCAGCACGCGGCCCGTATCCTTGAGCACCGCACGGGCCTTCAGGCGGCCGAAGGTGATGATCTGCGCGACCTTGTCGCGGCCGTATTTGCCCTGGACGTAGGCAATCACCTTGTCGCGATGCGTTTCGCAGAAATCGATGTCGAAGTCGGGCATCGACACGCGTTCCGGGTTGAGGAAGCGCTCGAACAGCAGGTCGAGAGCGATCGGGTCGAGATCGGTGATCGTCAGCGCCCATGCGACGACTGAGCCGGCGCCCGAGCCGCGTCCCGGGCCCACCGGGATGTCGTTTGCCTTGGCCCATTTGATGAAGTCGGCGACGATCAGGAAATAGCTCGCGAACCCCATGTTGATGATGATGTCGAGCTCATAGTCGAGCCGCTCAGCATAGCGCTGGCGGTCGTCATCGCCACGGCCCAGCAACCGGGCTGCGAGGCCCGCATGGGCATCGCTCCGCAGCTGCTCGTCCTCATGGTCACTGAGGCGCGGCAGGATCGGGCGGCGGCTCGGCGCAGCGACCGCGCAGCGCTGGGCAATCACGGCCGTGTTGGCGAGCGCCTCGGGCAGGTCGACGAAGAGCTCGGCCATTGTCGCGCCGTCCTTGAGCCAGGCATCCGCTGAGGAGCTGTTTCGGTCGCCGCTTTCGACATAGGCCGAATTGGCGATGCACAGCATGGCGTCGTGCGCGGCGTGGAAGCTCGGGTCGGCGTAGGCGGCGGGGTTGGTCGCGACCAGTGGCAGGTTGCGCGCATATGCAAGGTCGATCAGCGCGGTTTCCGCGGCTTCCTCGATCGCGTCGCCGCGCCGCGACATCTCAATGTAAAGCTGCTCGGGAAACAGCGCTTGCAGCCGATCGAGATAAGCCTCGGCCTTCAGCTGCTGCCCGTCAGCGATCAACCGCGCCAGCGCGCCCTCGCTACCCGCGGTCAGCGCGATCAATCCTTCCGAGTGAGTCTCGAGCCTGTCGAATTCGACATTCGGGTCCTGCTCGATCGGTCGGTCGAGGTGCGCCGCTGAGACAAGCTTGCAGAGGTTCGCATAGCCCTGCTCATCCTGGGCAAGCAGCGCGAGCCAATCGATTGCCGCTACGCCGCCGATGTCGGCCGGGCGCGCGACGCCCAACATCGCGCCGATGATCGGCTGGACGCCCTTCCCGAAGCAGGCGTCGCTGAACGGCATGACGCCGTAAAGCCCGTTGCGGTCGGTCAACGCCACCGCCGGAAACCCGAGCTTCGCGGAGCGCTCGGCAATCGTCTTCGGCTCCATCGCCCCTTCGAGCATGGTGAAGGACGAAAAGACGCGAAGCGGAACGAACGGCTGAGTCACGTTTGGAACTATGGGTCCTGGGGCATGCGACGTGAAGGCGACGGGCCCGAATTATCCACGACTATTGGGCCTGCCAGCGGCCTTCCATGATGTCGCGGATCTCTCGCATCCGGCCCACATAAGCGTCGCCGATGCACGAATTGTTTGGGCAACGGTCGCGGTAGCCCAGGAACCGGTTATGGGTCTGCTGCAGGACCGCCTGCTGCTGCGACGAAGCCTCAGCCATCGCGCGGCCATATTGAGCGGCCATCTGACGGTCGAGCGCGGCAAGCCCTGGATCGCCGCAGACTGCGATCTCGGCGCGGGTATGCGCACTGGCGCAACTAGAGTTCGGGCGAGTGACATTGGACGACGGCGGCCCGGGCTGAGCCTGCGTCGAGGTTGCGCCAGGAGCAGGTGCAGGGATCGGAGCGGGTTCGGACGGTTGCCCGGCTTGCACAGGCGCCATCGTCTCGGCGACCCTAACCAAGGTCGCGAGGG
>Ga0066869_10000122_pt1 | contig 8743 bp, 7 predicted proteins | sample SoimicmetaGmgHMC_FD_62218 | JGI IMG/M metagenome (GOLD analysis project Ga0066869, IMG submission 62218) | Soil and rhizosphere microbial communities from Laval, Canada - mgHMC | ecosystem: Environmental > Terrestrial > Soil > Agricultural land | place: Laval, Canada | collected 2014-09-23 | reverse complement strand
GCCATCAGGGCGCGTTCCTCGAGTTCGTCCTGCGCGAAAAATTGCAGCAGCAGTGCCGGCGTGCTGTCGTCCTCGTCGCCTTCCAGGCGCAACTTCATCCGACCGCGGCCGGTCGCCAACCACTCGAAATTGATCGATGTCGCCAACGCGATTTTCGACAGGTTTTCCGTGGTCGGACGCGAGCCATCGATGCGCTCCCATTGCGCGACGGCGCTGCGCTGCACGCCGACGATGGCGGCGAGATCGGCTTGGGAAAGATCTGCCGCACGGCGGGCCTGACGGATGCGGTTGGTGAGTGGTTTCATGGTTCGCGACGAGCAGTTGATGCGCAGCATCGATATCGAGGTGTGACAAGAGAATAGGTATAGCGATGATCATCGGCGATGGCAAATGATTCCGGCTGGCGATGCCGCAGATCGTCGCGATGGATGTCTTCCGCGAGATGCGCTCCGGCGCTGCCGGCGAAAGGGCGCACGCCCGGGCCAGTTGAAAGGCGAGGCGCCCGTCCATCGGTGTTTCAAGAGGCGTATGGCTTAGCTGGAGCGCTCCATGGCGCTGGCCAAGAATTGACCAGTAACTGATCAAAAAACAGCCAAGACTTGACCAAAGTGCCGACCAGAGGTTATTTCTTCGTTAACCGAGATCGTCTTGCACCCCGGCCGCGACGGGCTGAGGTGGCGATCGATTCCGGGCGAGACAGCCGGGGGTTGGTCCCGGGCCTTCTTCGCCACACTTCGTCGACCATTTTCTCCAAGAGGCTACAACCCCATGAAGCTATCGACTCTCGCCACCGGCCTCGGCCTGTGCCTGCTTGCTCCTGCGGCCTTCGCCGCCAGCCCGACGTTCTATACGAACATCGAATTCGGCACTGCGCAGGCCAGCGGCGGCGCATACACCTACGAATTCCAGGCGATTTCGCCGAGCAACTTCCCGGCATATCCGGCGGCGGAATTCGATTCCGGACGGAATCGTGCCCTGCATATCGGCGCGCATTTCTCCAATCCGTTCTTCATCGAGCTCGGCGTTACCCATGCCGAACTCGAAACCACGCAACCGACCATCCTCGGTGCTGCCAGCGCGCCCTGTCCGGTTATTGGCGACGGCCTCGCGCCCGTCTGCAGCCTGCGCAATGAGTATTCCTCGAAGTACCACACCAGCAATGTCGACCTGGTCGGCGGTTGGGACTTCAAGCTGGGCACGAGCTCGACGCTGACGCCCTACCTGGGTGCGCGTCGCATCAAGTTCAGCGATGCCCGCGTCAGTCAGGATGCTTTGTCCGCACCGTTCACCGAATACGTCGCCAATGTCACCCGTTTCGATCACATCGGTTGGGTCGCGGGCGTGCGCTACCAGTTCGAATTCGCGCAGAGCTGGTACGTGAATGCCGAAGCGCAGCAGGCGCATGCCAGCGGTGATCGTTCGCGCAAGATCGACTATGAAGTTCCGGGTGGGATTCCGGTTTCCCAGTATCACGGCATCCGTCCGGACGACAGCGTCGGCGTGACCGATCGCATGTTCCGCGTGTCGCTCGGCAAGCGCTTCATCCTCGGCGGCAAGAAGGCGACGGTGAGCCTGGGCTACCAGGACGTGCGCCAGGGCGGGCTGGACACCACCCACATCACCCAGATCACCACCGGCACGTCGGTTGGTCCGACGGTAGGCGCGGTGTACGTGCCGAACTACGCGGCGCTCGGCGACCGCAACGCCAACGTGTCGATGCGCGGTTTCTTCCTGAACCTCGGCATCAATCAGTAATCAACGCGCGGTTTTGCAGATCAAGAAGGGCGGGGATTTCCCCGCCCTTTTTTTGTCCGCTTTTTGGCCAGGGATATATGCCAAGCGCACAGCGCGGGCCAGGTTTCGTCTGCGAGGTTGACCGGAATTCGCCGGCACGCCCGTGTTCCCTGGCTCGGAGGTTTCGCCGATGACATCGACAACGCTGGTCAAAAGATGCCCAAAAGTTGACCAAAGTGTGCGATAGGGGTTATTTATTCGTTAACCGGGGGCGGGGCTCATTTCAATTTTCGTCGGTAACCGCTGCGATTGTTTCCCAGCGGGACAACTGAATGCCATATCGGGCGTCCATCGCCTTTGTTCGCTGATCACTTTCTCCAAGAGGCTAAAACCCATGAAGCTATCGACTCTCGCTACCGGCCTCGGCCTGTGCCTGCTTGCTCCCGCCGCTTTCGCCGCTACCCCTTCGTTCTACGCCAATATCGAATTCGGCAGCGTCAGCGCGAGCGGTGGCGACTACACCTATGAATTCGTGGCGGCTCCGCCGAACTTCAGTACCGCCTATCCTGCGGCGAAATTCGATTCCGGCCGCAACAGCAACCTGCATATCGGCGCGCATTTCTCCAATCCGCTTTTCATCGAACTCGGCGTGGCCCATGCCGAACTCGAAACCAGTCAGCCGACCATTCTTGGCGGCACCGGTGCTACTCCCTGTCCGTTCGCCGGCGACAGCATTTTGGCTTCTTGCAGCCTTCGCAACGATTTTTCCTCCCGGTACCGCACGAGCAATGTCGACCTGATTGCCGGCTGGGATTTCAAGCCGACCGCGAGCTCGACGCTTTCTCCCTACCTCGGTGTCCGCCGCATCAAGTTCAGTGACACCCGCATCGGTCAGGACACCCTCGGCGCGGGTTTCGTCGCGTACAACGCGAACGTGACAAAATTCAATCACTATGGTTGGGTGGCCGGCGTTCGTTACCAGTTCGAATTCGCACAGACCTGGTACGTGAATGCCGAAGCGCAGCAGGCGCACGCCAGTGGCGACCGTTCGCGCAAGCTCACCTATGAGATTCCGACCTTCGTCCCGGTCAGCCTGCTTTCCGGCATCCGCCCTGACGATAGCGTCGGTGTGACCGATCGCATGCTGCGTGTCTCGATCGGCAAACATTTCATCCTTGGCGGCAGGAAGGCGACGGTCAGCCTCGGCTACCAGGACGTGCGTCAGGGCGGACTGGACACCACGCACATCCCGCAGATTTCCGCTGGTGGCGCATCCTCGTTTCCAAGCACGGGCGCGACCTTTGTGCCCAACTACGCCAGTTACGGCGATCGAAATGAAAAGGTGTCAATGCGCGGTTTCTTCCTGAACCTCGGCATCAATCAATAATCGAAGCACGGTTTGCAAGAAGAAGGGCGGGGATTTCCCCGCCCTTTTTCTTGCCCGCTTTTCCCCAAATGTGGCGCGCGCTCCGCGCACGAACCCACGCCTGCAGCGGCTGATTTCCCCACGGTCCGGCGCCCTGGTCTAAACTGGGCCCCTCGCAGGGAGCACCCCATGAGCCAGGCCTATCGATTGCTGCGTGAGGGGATGCCGGATCCGCAGGGTCGCGGCGCTGGGCAGTTCCATGCCGATGCCCGCAAGGTCCGCAGTTGGGTCGCGGCGCTGCCGCGGGCCAATGCCCAGGCCGCGCAGCAGGAGTTGCAGCAGGCGCTGGAAAACCTCGCCGCGCAGCGTCTCGATGGCGGTCAGCGACTCGCGGCGATGGAAGAGTTGCGTAGCGCAGTGTTCGAATCGATCGGCCTGCTGCAGCAGCAATACGCCGGTAGCCCCTTGCCGCTGCCGCCGGCCAAGGCGCAGGCCGCCTACCAGGCCGAGGCCTTTCATCTCGCGCTCGCGCATGGTTATCGAAAAGCGGCGGTCGAAATCTGCGCGCCGGCCGGAAATATCCCGATGCTGCGCGGCGGCTCGGTCAGCCAGGCGCTGGAACGTGCGGCCTGGCATTACAGCCGTGCTCTGTCCGTCGCTTGGCGCATCTATCGCGCGCCGGACGCCGGCATCTGGCAGGGTCTGCATCGCGTGCACAGTTATGCCGTCGAAATGAAACTCGAGGGTAAGTCGGTCGAGGACAAGATCGCCGGCGCGCCGGTCGAAATCCGCACGCTGTACGTGCAGACGCTGTTGATGGCGGTGACCAATCCGCTCGCTTTCAGCCAGGCCGAGCAGGACAGCCTGTGGCAGATCGCCAAGAGTTACGCGCCGCGCACTTCCTTGCTGCGCCAGCCACCGGAAGAAAACGCGCCGGTGGTGCCCGAAGATGCCGATCGCGGTCCCGGTCCCGGGGCTGCTGGCGAGAGTCATGCGCAGTGGTTGGACATGCGCGTTTTCAGCAATGAAGTCGATGGCGCGTTGGCGCGGCAGCAGGATGGCTTCGGCGAAATGGTGCCGGCGCGCGGCATGGGCATCCGCGTCAGCGCCGAAATGCTGCAGCGACTCAAGCGCGCCTTCGGTCTCGCAGCGGCGCGCAGCCACAAGCGATTGGGCGCGGGTCATGAACTGCGCACGGTGGTCGGTTTGACCAGCCTGCATTTCCATCTTGCCGGCATGCGCGATTTCGATACCTTCATGCGCCAGACCACGCAGCAGGTGGTGCACGTGGTCGATCGCGCCGACTGGGCCAACACAACTACCGATCTCGCGCGTGCACCGGTGTACAGCGCGACCGCGCTCGACCAGAGTCTCGGCGGCTATCGCATGGCCTGGGACAACGCCGACCAGATCCGTGCGCGCGTCGGCGAATTGGTTGGCCTGACGCTGGCCGAGGGCGAGGATGATCCGGAGTGGATGGTCGGCGTCGTGCGCTGGCTTCGCTACGAAGCCAATGGCGGTTTGTCGGCCGGCGTCGAATTGCTGTCGCGGCGTGCATCGGCGGTCGGCCTGCGCCTGCATGAGCGCGACGGCTCGTCGCGCACGCCGCTGCGCGCGGTCGAACTCGAGGCGATCGATGGCAGCGACGAGCGTGCTTTCGTCGCCGCCACCGTGCTCGATGCGATGGCCACGCGTGTCGAAGTGATCCGCAAGAACGATGACTATGCTTACGAGGTGCGTGCCTTGAATGAAGAACTTCTGGCTGGCGTGGACGTGATGATGAATGCCGGCGATTACTCCGTGCTGCGGGCATTGCGTGGCGATCTCGTCAGTGCGAGCGAAGCCGAGGCGGAAACCGGCGACGGAGCGATGGCATGACCGAAGCGGTGACCCAGCCGCGGCGGCACGCCGGGCAGGTGGCGATAGGCAAGGTGAAAGTCGGTGGCGATGCCCCGATCGTCGTGCAATCGATGACCAATACCGATACCGCGGATGTCGCGGCGACCGTCAAGCAGGTTGCGGACCTGTGGCGGGCTGGTTCGGAAATGGTGCGTGTTACCGTCAACAATCCGGAATCGGCCGCGGCAGTCCCGCGCATCGTCGACAAGCTGGCGATGATGGGTATCGAGGTGCCGATCATTGGCGACTTCCACTACAACGGTCACCAGTTGCTGGCTGCGGAACCGGCCTGCGCGACCGCGCTGGCGAAGTACCGCATCAATCCCGGCAACGTCGGCTTCGGCAAGAAGCGCGACACGCAATTCGCCGCGATCATCGAGAAAGCGATCGAACACCACAAGCCGGTGCGTATCGGCGTGAACTGGGGTTCTCTGGACCAGTCGCTGGCGGCGCAGCTGATGGACGAAAATGCCCAGCGCGCGGAACCCTGGGACGCGGGCCGGGTGTTGCGCGAGGCGCTGGTGCGCTCGGCGATCGATTCGGCCGAGCGCGCGATCGAGATCGGTCTGCCGCGCGATCGCATCATTCTTTCCGCGAAAGTCAGCGGCGTGCAGGAACTCATCGCCGTCTATCGCGACATGGCGCGGCGCTGCGAATTCCCGCTGCATCTTGGTCTTACCGAAGCGGGCATGGGCAGCAAGGGAATCGTCGCTTCGACGGCAGCGCTGGCAGTGCTGTTGCAGGAAGGCATCGGCGACACCATCCGCATTTCGCTGACGCCCGAGCCGGGCGCGCCGCGCACGCAGGAAGTGATCGTCGCGCAGGAGTTGCTGCAGACCATCGGCCTGCGCGCGTTCACGCCGCTGGTCACCGCCTGCCCGGGCTGCGGGCGCACGACCTCGGAATTTTTCCAGGTGCTCGCGCAAACCGTGCAAGAACACGTGCGTGCGAAGATGCCGATGTGGAAGATCAGCAACCCAGGCGCGGAAAATCTCACGCTGGCGGTGATGGGCTGCGTGGTCAACGGCCCGGGCGAATCGCGCCACGCCAATATCGGCATTTCCCTGCCGGGTACCGGCGAAGCACCGGCGGCGCCGGTATTCGTCGATGGCGAAAAATCGGTGACCTTGCGCGGCGACAACATCGCGCAGGAATTCGTCGCGCTGATCGATGCCTACGTCGCCTCGCACTATGTCAGCCAGCGGGACTGAGCCGCCGGAAAAAGTGGCTGCCAATGTCCAGGCCGAAGCGCGTTTCGGCCTGGCGTTCTTCCGCAAGCATGGCTGGACGCTGGCCCTGCTGTTCGTCGGCGTGCTGCTGCCGCTCTGGGGATTTTCCGAACTCGCCGAAGACGTGCACGCGCAGGAACGTTTCCTGTTCGATGATCCGACTCTGCTCTGGCTGCACGCGCGCAACGGTCCGCATCTCGATCATTTCTTCGTGCTGATGTCGATGCTCGGTTATGGCTGGGGCGTGATTCCCGCCGATATCGCCATCGTGCTGTGGACAGCCTGGCGGCGACGCCTGCGCGAAGGCCTGTTCTTCGGCGTGGCGGTGATCGGTTCGGCTTTGCTCAATCTCGGTTTCAAGCAGTTGTTCAGTCGTCATCGCCCCGATCTCTGGGCGTCGATCGCGCCCGAAGACACTTTCAGTTTTCCCAGCGGCCACGCGATGGGTTCGATGACGCTGGCGCTGGCGGTGATCGTGCTGTGCTGGCCGACACGCTGGCGCTGGCTGGTGTTGTTGATCGCGTTGACGTTCGCCTTGCTGGTGGCGGTATCGCGCATCTACCTGGGTGTGCATTACCCGTCCGACATCCTCGCCGGCTGGAGCGCAGCCTGCGCTTGGGTGCTCGGCGTCTATCTGCTGGTATTTCGTTTGCGTGGCAATGCAGCGAATTGATCGCGGCGTTGCCGCCAGCGTTCAGTCGATGCTGTATTCGTAGTCGCTCAATCGCAGGTCCGGCGCGCGTTTGAAGCGGCCTTCGATGTTGGCGACCTTGCATGGTCCGGTCTTGCTCAGCGTCGCTTCCTTGCCGGTGAACAGCACGCGCACGTCGCAGACTTTCTGGTCGCCTTCGATGCGCGCGTTCAGCAGATCGCTGGTCGACCAGCCGTTGCGCTTCGGGTCGTCGCTGGAATCGAGCAGCGCGGCACTCGCCTTGATCCACACGCGCAGCGCCGGGCCGTCGGGCCGGGCGTAGAGCAACAGCTTGCTGCCGTCATCGCGGACATAGACGCCGCTGCTGCCGTAACTGGGGCCTTCGAGGACGGCGATGCGCTCGCGATAATTCTTGCGCAGGCAGGGCAGCAGCGGACCTTCGCAGAGTTTGTCGCCGATCTCATCGGTATCGAGTGTGGGATCCGCGGCGCGGCGAATCCCGGTCAGCCAGTCGCGCTGGTCCATGCGCACATAGTTCGCCGCGCTTCCCTGCCAGGCGCCAAGCGCATGCTTGTAGGCGACGGCCATCTGCTCGTCGAGGCGGGAAAGTTCGGGATCGGCGCAGATGTTCTTTTCGATCTTGCTCGCCGCCTTGCGGCAATCGAAGCTGGCGGCCTGCGCGGAGGCGGTCAGAGTCAGCAGAACGAACAACAGTGCGAAACGATGCATGGGCTGTCTCCGTACAGCGATTTCTAGGGTTCGACGCAGACGCGGTTGCGGCCTTCGCCCTTGGCGCGGTAAAGCGCGACATCGGCGGCGTGGATCAGGCTGGTGCGCTCGCGTCGGGATTCGGCGATCGCCGCCAGGCCGATGCTCACGGTCACGCGCCTGGCCTCGCCGTTGATCATGAAATCGGTGTTTTCCACGGCTTCGCGCAGGCGTTCGGAGAAGGCGAGGGCGGCATCGATATCGGACTCGGGCAGCATCACTGCGAACTCTTCACCGCCGATGCGTGCAGCGGTATCTTCGCCACGCACGAAGCTGGCGATCAGCCCGGAAATCTGCCGCAGCACGCCGTCGCCGGCGATATGGCCGTATTCGTCATTGATGGGTTTGAAGCGGTCGACATCGATGATGCACATCACCAGCGAACGACCATGCCGGACCGCGCGGGCGATTTCCTTGTCGACCAGATCGATGAAATGCCGCCGGTTGTACAACTCGGTCAGCGCGTCGTGGGTGGCGAGCTGATAGACCTCTTCGTGATAGCGCGCCTCGACGCTGGAGTGGCTGATGAACTTGAGCACGCTTTCGCCGAGAGTGATGTGGTCGCCGTCGGCGAGCTCGGTCTCGGTCTGCGGTTCGTCGTTGACGCGGGTGCGATTGGTCGCCTTCAGATCGCGCAGGTGATAGGTGTCGCCATCGCGCCAGATCTTGCAGTGTTCGCGCGACACGCTCTTGTTCGGGATGTGCAGGTCGGCTTCGGGCGAGCGGCCGATGACCACCGGCTTGTCCTCGATATCGGCGCGTTTTCCCAGGCTCTCGCCATGAATCACGATCACGCAGGCCGAACGCGGCCCATTGAGCAGGGGCGCGGCGACCGCAGTGAACTGGGTGGTGATCGGGTCTTGGTCGCGCTGGCTCATGGGGAGCGGTCGGGCCGGGTTGCCGCGATTGTAGCGGCAAGGCAAGGCTGGCGCGCTGCGTGTTTTCCACGCCCCCAGCGCGATGCCGTCTTGTTCTCCGCGCGTCTCATCGCTGCTGCGTCTCCGGATTGATTTCGCGGTCGGTGACGGTCGGGCGCTCGAGCTTGGATTCGCGATGGGCGATATAGACGTTGGAGCCGAAGATGATCGCCGCACC
>Ga0066869_10000121_pt1 | contig 8851 bp, 2 predicted proteins | sample SoimicmetaGmgHMC_FD_62218 | JGI IMG/M metagenome (GOLD analysis project Ga0066869, IMG submission 62218) | Soil and rhizosphere microbial communities from Laval, Canada - mgHMC | ecosystem: Environmental > Terrestrial > Soil > Agricultural land | place: Laval, Canada | collected 2014-09-23 | reverse complement strand
GCATGGCTACAACCTGCATCTGCCCGGCGGCGATCAGAGCCTGCTGCTGGCCAGCTTGCCAAACACGCAGCGACCCTCCACCGGCGGTCCCTATCACTGGACGACCAATCAGGACTGGTGGGTCTCCTGTTTGTCAGCTACAGCCAACGGTGCCGGCGGAGAAGCGTTCCTGGCCATCGCACCTGACGGCAGCAAATACACCTTCAACTGGCTGACCAAGCGCAATGTCGACGATGTGACGAACACCATCGAACTTGATGGCTCGCACTATCAAACCAAATACACGTATCGGGCCGAATACCTGATGCTGCCCACGCGCATTGAGGACCGCTTCGGTAACTGGGTGCAGTACACGTGGTCCAGTGACGCGTTTGCCCGTCTGCAAACGATCACCTCGGGCCCGGTCGGAACCACCACGCCCGATCGCACGATGACCCTGAGCTACAACGCTCAGGGTTTTGTCAGCAGCGTCACCGACGGCACGCGCACTTGGTTGTACACGTACACCAATGGCAGCCTGACTCAAGTCACCTTGCCCGATAGCTCCACCTGGCAATACAGCCTGGCCAGCCTCAATGCGATGGAGCTGCAGCCGGGCTATTGCGACAACCCCACGAACGATCCTTGGGTCTGCTTTGGATCGAGTGGGGGCGTTTCTGGCACTTTCAGCGCGTATGTCGTGCACCCGGCTGGCGCACGTGTGGATTTCAATTTTGCGTCGCATTTCCAGCTCGGCGGCGCCGATGGCTGGTTCTCTCCCTTGGGCATCGTTCAAAAGACGATCTCGGGGCCTGGACTCACATCGGCCACTTGGAAATACGCGTTCTCGCCGTCGCTCGATCAAGCCAAGGCGGCTTGTCAGGCCGGCGCCTGCCCGGGCCGAATTTTCACCGATGAAGTCGCTCCGGATAACAGCGTTTCTCGCCGTGTGTTCGGCATCACCACCAACGTGGATGAAACGCTGCTGCTGGCAGAAATGCGGGGCGTGATGACCACGACCACCACAAGTAGTGGCGGCACACCGCCGGTCACGTGCAACCCGCGTTACTGCGATTTGGCGGACGATAGCTCTCCGACCACCACGACGACGACGGTGCCGGTGTTCTACACCGAGACCGATAGCGACTACGTGCCTGTCACGCCAGCACCTGCTTATGTGGTGCGGGTAGGCGTCAATCCTTTGACCGGACCTGTGACGCAGGGCGAGACCTTCTCCAGCGAGCGTCGCTTGCCGGTCAAGATGCGGACGACGACGCAGCAAGGTGTGACCTTCACTTGGCAGGTTGATAGCACCTGCAGTGGTGCACTGTGCTTCGACGTTTATGCCAATCCGACCAGCATCACCCGTAGCAACACGGGCAGTGCCGGCGGCAATGCCACGCGGACAGAGACCACGACCTATAGCCACGACACCGCGAAGTGGGTGATCGGTCAGGTGGCAACCGTCACAGACGTAACCACCGGCAAGGTTGTCAGCAAGACCGACTACGACGCGACGTCTGACTTGCCGATCCGCACGTATAGCTTTGGTGTTGTGCAGCCGACGCTAGCCTATAACAGCGCTGGCACGCTCCAGGCGGTTACCGATCCACTCGGTCACATTACGACGCTAAGCAATTGGACGCGCGGTATTCCTGGCAGCATCGCTTTCCCGGACACGACGACGCTCGCCGCGGTAATCAGTCCGATCGGCACGATCACCCGCGTCACCAATCAACTGCATACCGATACCAACTACGGCTACGACGCGATGGGCCGCATGAACCGGATCACCTATCCGGTCGGCGATACCGTGGCGTGGAACGACACCACGCGCAGCTTCGCGCCGGTGGCCGTGGCCGAATATGGACTGCCCGCCGGCCACTGGAAGCAGGTGGTGCAGACGGGCAATGGCAAGACCAGCACCTTCTACGATGCGCAATGGCATCCGGTGCTGACGCTGAGCGAAGACACCGGCAATGCCGCCACCAAGAGTTTTGTGGTCGTCCGGTACGACGCTATGGGTCGCGCCGTATTCACTAGCTATGCCGTAAGCACCCTCACTAGTGTCAATGACAGCCTGAAGGGGGTGACGACGGTCTATGACGCCTTAGGTCGGGTCATTCAGAGCAAACAGGACACCGATCCGTCGCCAGCGGTGCTCACCAGCACTGTCGAATATCTGGCCGGCTTCCAGACCCGCAGCACCAATGCACGCGGCAAGGTAACGACCACCAGCTATCAGGTCTTCGATAGCCCCAGCACCGCTGCCCCGGTGCAAATCAGCCTACCCGAAGGCGTGACCAGCACGATTGCGCGGCAACCCTCACTGGGCAAGCCGTTGAGCGTCACCCGCAGCGGCCTCTATGCCGGAAGCACGCTTTCCGCTACGCGCAGCTACGTCTATGATGACAACGAGCGGCTGTGCAAGACGATCAATCCGGAATCGGGCGCCGCGATCGTCAACTATGATGCCGCCGGCAACATCCTCTGGAGTGCGGAGGGCACGGCCTATATCAGCACGGTGCAGGCGAGTTGCGCGGCTGATCGCTTGGATGTCATCGCCAATTCGATCCCAAAGACCACCCGCGCCTATGACGTGATGAATCGCGTGACGACGGTAGCTACACCAAGTGGCAAAGCCGATCTCACCACGACCTATGAGCTCGATGGCTTGGTCCAAAGCTTGGCAGCGGTCAGCCCGGGCACGCCTGCCAACGTCACCGTCACCACCACTTACGGCTACGACAAGCGTCGTCTGCTTGAGAGCGAGAGCTCGGTCAATGGGACGACGACCTACACCTTGGGCTACGGCTACAACGCCAATGCGCATTTGGGTGCGCTCACGTATCCGGATGGTCGCACTGTCAGTTACACGCCCGATGGCTTGGGCCGGGCCACGCAAGTGGCAGACCTCGGCGCCAGTGGCACGACCTATGCCAGCGCCATCCTTTACTACCCCAACGGCGCGATCAGCAGCTTCAATTACGGCAACGGCATCGCGCACACGATGGCGCAGAACGGGCGCAAGTTGCCGGCCCATAGTCAGGATCTCAACGGCTCCCTCAAGATCCTCGACGACACCTACACTTTCGATGAGAACGGAAACGTCCTGAGCGTGGCCGATGCCACGCCGGCCAACACCGACAACCGCACGCGCAGCCTTGGCTATGACGGGCTCGATCGCATGCTGGTCGCCGATGCCCCGAACCAGTGGGGATCAGGCACTTATACCTACGATCCGCTCGACAATATTCGCACTGCCGATCAGGGCGTCCGCCAGTTCCGCTACAACTACGATGCGAACAATCGCCTCAGTACGATCAAGGAGCCGGCCGGCGCTACGCTATTCGCGCTGGGCTATGACGCGCAGGGCAACACTACGGGCAAGACGCCTGGCACGGGCTGCGCCAGCGTGCCGGCGGCGGGTTGCGCGAGTGCGGTCAATCAAGCCTTCGTGTTCGATAGCGCCAATCGCATGAACCAGGTCACTGGCCAGCAGACCTATCGTTACGACGGTCAGGGCCGGCGCGTGCAGACCACCGATGCCAACACTGTGGCCACGTACTGGATCTACAGCCAAAGCGGGCAGGTGTTGTTCACCGGCGAAGGTCGTCGCAGCCAGAACCTGAGCTACATTTATCTGGGCAACACGCAGGTGGCGACACGCGCCTGGAACTGGAGCACCGGTACGGTCACGATTCGCTATCAGCATACCGATGCGCTGGGCAGCCCAGTGGTGGAGACCGATACCAGCGCGCACGTCGTCAAGCGCAGCAGCTATGCCCCCTACGGTGAGGCTTACGGATCAACGGTCACCGATGGCACTGGATATACCGGGCACGTCATGGACCACGATACCGGCCTGACGTATATGCAGCAGCGCTACTACGATCCGCAGATTGGAAGGTTCTTGAGCAATGATCCCGTTAGTACTGATGTCGATACGGGCAATAATTTCAATCGATATTGGTACGCTAACAATAATCCATACAGATTCAACGACCCTGATGGACGCGAGCCGGGAGATGTGTGCGACTCAGGGCCAATAGATTGCGATAACCATTCGAAGAACACGGATGGAGCCGCCATTTATGACGACGATACGGCGATCAGGAGTCAAGAGCAGCACGATTTTGGTCGCGCCGCTAACGCAATCAACAAGGCGAAACCAGTTCTTGCGGTAGGCGTTGAGAAAGCTGATGAAGAGGCGATGAATCCTTGGAACTGGATACCATTCTTTGGGGAGGCCAAGTCCGTCGAGCGAGTCGGAGCGGCAACCGCGGAACGCGCCGGGGCCGGAGAAGGCATTGCGGCGGCATGGATGGCAGTAAAGGATTTTTTCGGGTTCGGAAAGGCGTCCGCAATCGCAAGCAAGATATCAGGGGGGCATGCATTTGCGAAGCACGCATCAGAGTTCGCTGGTTTAGGCATCAAGAATGAAAAGCAGTTTGAGAGGCTTATTGAAGGAATTGTCAGAAATCCTTCAGCAGAACGGCAGCTTTCACAGGGACGCGTTGCATATTGGGATGATCTTACTAAGACAGTCGTTATTCATAACCCCGGCGCTGTTGATGGGGGAACCGCGTTCAGGCCGACTTTGGGGCGGTTATACTTCGATGAGGTGTTGAAATGATAACGTCAGAATTCACAAGAAAAGAATTGACGGCCTTCGCCTGCGCTGTCGGGGAAACACTGGAGGCAGTAGAGGATTGGGAGTTTCAAACAAGAACTGGATTTACTCGTGAAGAATTCTTGCTCTTACTAAAAAAACTGAATGGATTGCTTCAAGATTTAGAAGAGCGGTAATCGAACAGGTGGGTTGTGAGCCGGCCGAAGAAACAGGGGTCAGAGTAAATTTTCCGAAGATTCGCGTCGGCTAAGTCCGACCTCACAGGTTGATGTTGTCGAAATGACAGCAGATGTTGTTTTGCAGGAGGCTGCTCCCTTGCAGTTAACGGGAGACAGTCATGCCGCGGGGCAATCGACTTGATGTCGCTGGTGTGGCGCAGCACGTTATTCAGCGCGGCAACGATCGTCAGCCGTGTTTCTTCCGCGAGGCCGACTACCTCCGCTATCTGCAAGACCTGCGCGAAGCTGCGCTGAAGTTCGATTGCCGCATACACGCCTATGTGCTGATGACCAACCATGTGCATCTGCTTGTGACGCCAGGCGCCCTGGGCGCAGTAGGCGGCATGATGCAAGCCGTAGGTCGTCGTTACGTCCGCTATCTCAACGATGCGCTGGCTCGTACCGGCACACTCTGGGAGGGCCGCTACAAAGCAAGCATGGTCGACGATGAACGATATGTGCTGGCCTGTTATCGCTACATCGAACTCAATCCGGTCCGTGCCGGCATGGTGCCGGACGTCGCCGACTATCGCTGGTCGAGCTATGCCTGCAATGGTCAGGGTCAACCTGATCCGTTGCTGCGGCCGCATCCGGTTTACGAACAGATTGCGCCGGAGGAAGAAGGGCGCCGCGCACGCTATCGCGACCTGGTAGCGCAAGGCATCACTGACGATGACCTGGTCGCCATTCGCCTCTATGCTCAACGCCAACGCGCGCTAGGTTCCAGTCAATTTCAGCAGGCGATCGAAGCAATGCTCGGGCGCCGCGCAGGCTTGGGTAAACCCGGCAGACCGTCAGCCAGGAAAAATGTACTCTGACCCCTGTTTTCACGCACCTGGACCGGTCGGCAGGATCAAACGTTGTCGAAGTTTCGTCTTGGCCATTGAAATTCTAGGTTGGAAGGAGTGCAGAACCATGCTTCCCTATAAAAAAGCTCTATTTCTGGCGGCCGTCTTGGCTATGGTCGCCCTTCCAAATGTCGGCTATGCATCCTCGAACCCTTGCTCCCTCAGTAGCGATATTTTGTTGCAAATTATTAAAATCGCTTACACAAAGAATTCCCTTGAAAAAGGCATCGAAGCCCGCTTGGTGAACCAAACCATATCCCGTCTCCCTGCGAATGAAAGAGACAAAATGTCAGGCGAGATTGTTGATGCCTTGATATCTATGCTATCGGAAGACAATAAGACCGTAAAAATTTATGCCGCGCTGTCATTGGAAGCTTTTGGTGCTCGATCAGAGAAGGCGTTACCTGCTTTAGAAGATGCGCTAGTTTTTTTTAAACAACTTCCACCGAGCTCTGAAGTGTCTTTCGATCCCGTAGATGGAGCATTTGAGATTTCGGCTGTCATCGACGAGATTAAGAAGGCAAGCTCTAAAAGGAGGTAGGAAAAAACCGAGGCGCCCGCTATTCGATAACTCTCATCAAGAGAGCAATAAAGAGAGCAATAACGGGGTCGGGTTCATTTCTGATCGGCGCTCTTCCTGGGCGGTCTGTGGGCGGGTCGGACCGCGCCGAACCGACGGGTTTTCTCTCCACCATCGTCCTGAAGTCGTCTCGACCCCACGCGCGTTGTTGTTGTAGATAGTTCCGGATGGTTTGCACTTCGTCTTCGGACACGGCTTCACCCAACAGGGTCTTGTGGCCAAGAGTGCTTCACGCAGTAAGCTCAGATAGCTCTGGCGATCGTCGTCGTCCAGAAAGCAGGGCAGACGATTGTTGCCACGCTGCACAATGTGCTGCGCAATGTCAGGTAGCTCGAGTCGGGGTTGGCGGGCCATGCGCGGATAAGGCCACGGTAGCGGAGCGCTCGCCATTCCTGAGAAGGTCTGCGCCAAGTAGGATTTGTTCCAGCAAATGTCGTAAGTGAACCTGACCCCGTCTAAAAAAAAGGGGCGCCGAAGCGCCCCTTTTTTCTCACCTTGCTTCGCGACGAATCACTTCAAGCTGACATCGTCGATCAGGAACGAGGTCGCGACGGTCGAGCCTTCCACGCCTTCGAAATAGATCTGCACGGTCTGGCCCTTGTAGGCGCTCAGGTCGAAGCTGCGCTGTACGTAGGCGCTGCCCTTGTCCAGGTTGGAGTAGGTCTTGAGCGTGGTCAGCACGGTGCCGCTGCTGTTGCGCACCTGCACCTTCAGCGTGTCGTAGGCCGAGGTCGTGGTGGTCTCGTCGCTGAGCACCTTCAGCCAGAAGGTCAGCGTTGCCGAGCTCGCCGCGGCCGGGATGCTCACCGTCTGCAGCACGCTGTCGGTGTGCGCGCTGCCGTAGCCATCGAGCCAGGCTTTCCAGCTGCCGGCGTGCGAGGCCTGCGTGGTGCCGTTGTCGATCACGCTGGTGCTGGCCGTCCACACGGTGTTGCCGGACTCGAAGCCGCCGTTGCCGATCAACTCGCTCGAGGTCGTGCCGGCGGTGTAGGTCAGCGCCAGCGTATAGGTCGCGGTGGTGCTGGAGCCGGCGTAGGCGATGACTTTCGCGTACACGGTCTGCGCCGTGGTGCCGTTCTTGTACGTCACCGTCTCGGCGCTGGTGCCGCTGGTCGAACTGGTCAGCGTGCCGTCGCTGCTGTTGACGACATACAGATCGTAGTCGGAACCGCTGGGGCCGCCGGACATGACGATCTTCACGGTTTCGTTCGCAGCCAGCGACAAGGCGAAGTAATCCTTGTCGGTGGTGTTGCCCATCGTGCCGACGATGCTGGCGACGCTGTGCGCGACCACGTTCGCCGCCGCCACCGAGCCGTTCGACTCGGCTTCGTTGAACTGCGTCGAGGTGCTGTTGTTGACCGTGAAGCTCACCGTACCCGACGTGCCGATGTTGCCGGCGGGGTCGTAGGCCTTGGCGATCAGGCTGTGGCTGGCGTTGCTGAGCGTGGTCGAATCAAAGGCGAGCGCGTACGGGCTGGTGGTATCCGTGCCCTTGAGCGTGCCGTCGACGTAGAACTCGACCTTGCTGACGCCGACGTTGTCGGAAGCGGTGGCGGTGAAGTTGATCGAGCCGCTGCTGCCGGACTCCGCGGCGCTGACCGTCGGTGCGGAAGTGTCGTTGGTGGTGTTGCTGATGGTGAAGTTCACGCTGGACGAGCTGCCGATGTTGCCGGCGGCGTCGTACGCCTTCGCGACCAGGGCATGGCTGCCGTTGGCGAGCGGGGTCGAATCGAGCGCGAGCGAATACGGGCTGCTGGTATCGCTGCCCTGCAGCACGCCGTCGATGTAGAACTCGACCTTGCTGACGCCGGTGTTGTCGGAAGCCGTGGCCGAGAGCGTGATCGTGCCGCTGCTGCCGGACTCACTTGCACTGGCAGTTGGCGGGGTAGTGTCACCCGTGCCGGTGCCCTGGCTTACCCAGATCGGCGCGGACCAGAGGCGATCGCCATCGGCTTCGGTGACCAGCACGTAGTAGAAGTGCTCGCCCTGCGCCGGCGTGAAGCTGTAGGTGCCGCTGCCTTCGAACAACTGCGTCACCGTGCCGTTGCGGCCCGGGACACCTTCGAAGAACTGCACGCGCGAGGCGGTGCCGCCACTGCTGCTGGCGTAGTTGGCGGCCAGTGTCAGCGCACCGTTGTTGCTCATGCTCTGGCCCATGACGACGCCGTTGCCGGTGAGCACGATCTGCGCGGTCTTGTCTTCGGTGGCGAAGGTGCGGCGTGCTTTCAACGCATCGAGGAAGTTGCTGACGGTGAGTGCAGCGCCGTTCGGCAACAGCACGCCGGTGCGGTTGCGGAAGCTCAGACCCCAGTTCGCGCAGTGGTTGTCCTGGTCGCTCGCCGGCGCGACGTGATAGCCACGCTCCAGCAGGATGTTCCAGGCCGTGGTGTAGGTGCTGCGGCTGGTCTCGGTCTCGGTGGTGTTGGTCGAGAACGCCGAGCTGTTGAGCACTTCCGCGAGCACCATCACCTCGGCGCCGTTGGCGTCGTAGGCGAGCGAGGTTCCGCCGATCGCGAACTGGCCACTGCTGGCCGGATGGTTGAACTGGCCGATCCAGCCGCGCTGCTTCATCGTCGCGTACAGCGCCGCGTAA
>Ga0066869_10000118_pt1 | contig 8939 bp, 9 predicted proteins | sample SoimicmetaGmgHMC_FD_62218 | JGI IMG/M metagenome (GOLD analysis project Ga0066869, IMG submission 62218) | Soil and rhizosphere microbial communities from Laval, Canada - mgHMC | ecosystem: Environmental > Terrestrial > Soil > Agricultural land | place: Laval, Canada | collected 2014-09-23 | reverse complement strand
TGGCGATCCTTGAAGCTGAGGTTCTTGGCCTTTTCCTCGAACAGATAGGTGTCCAGGTCGAATTCCTTCACGTGCATCTTGGTGTGGAAGATATTTTCCTGGTAGACGTTCACGTCGAGCATCTCGTAGTGGGTCTTGATGCCTTTCGACAGGTAGTCCTGGATCGAGTTGATCTTGTGGTCGATGTAGTGCTTCTTGCCCTTCACATCGCGGGTGAAGCCACGCACGCGGTAGTCCATCACCACGATGTCGGAGTCGAAGCTCTCGATCAGGTAGTTCAACGCCTTCAGTGGCGAGATCACGCCGCAGGTGGCGACATCGATGTCGGCGCGGAAGGTCGCGATGCCGTTGTGCGGATGCGTTTCCGGGTAGGTGTGGACAGTGATGTGGCTCTTGTCCAGATGCGCGACCACGGCGTCGGAAATCAATTCCTTGCCGGCGGCCTTCTTGTCGATCACTGGCTCTTCCGAGATCAGGATCGTCACCGACGCGCCCTGCGGATCGTAATCCTGGCGGGCGACGTTGAGGATGTTGGCGCCGATGATGTGCGCGACCTCGGTGAGGATCTGGGTCAGACGCTCGGCGTTGTAGACCTCGTCGATGTACTCGATGTAGCGCTGGCGCTGTTCTTCCGACACGGCGTAGCACATGTCGTAGATGTTGAAGCTCAGGGCCTTGGTGAGGTTGTTGAAACCCTGAAGCCGCAAACGCGGCAGTGGCTTGACCACGGCGGTATTCCTCGAGTGACGGACGGGTGGAGCGGGCGCGCATTATCGGGCAAAGCGCCCCCCGGGGGAACCTCGCCCTAGCCAGCCCGGACGCGCCATTGCTGTGAATGCCGTCACAGCCTAAGCTTGGGCCACTTCGGGAATATTTCAGGCTCAGCTTATGACCCCGCACCGGACCTCGCTCAGCGAGCACGCCCTCCGCACGCCAGTCGCCAATCCTTTGGCGCTGGACGCGGTCTCGCTAAGCCACTTTCTGGACCAGTGCCATCGCCGCAAGCATCCGACCCGCAGCGACATCTTCCGGCCCGGCGACCCTGCCAACACGCTTTATTACGTCATCAGCGGTTCGCTGAGCATCATCAGCGAGGAAACCGATGGCCGCGAGCTGGTGCTCGGCTACATCAATGCCGGCGACTTCATCGGCGAGATGGGCCTGTACATCGCCGCCGAACATCGTGAGGTGCTGCTGCGCACGCGTACACCCTGCGAGCTGGCCGAGCTGAGCTACGAACGCCTGCACCAGCTGTTCGCCACCACACTGTCGGCGGAATGCCCGAAGGTGCTCTATGCGATCGGCGCGCAACTTTCCAAGCGCCTGCTCGATACCAGCCGCAAGGCCAGCCGCCTCGCCTTCCTCGACGTCACCGGCCGCATCATCCGTACGCTCAACGACCTGTGCCAGGAACCCGACGCGATGACGCATCCGGATGGCACGCAGATCCGCGTGTCGCGCCAGGAGCTGGCGCGCATCGTCGGCTGCTCGCGCGAAATGGCCGGCCGCGTCCTCAAGCAATTGCAGATCGACGGCAAGCTGCACGCCCGCGGCAAGACCATCGTGGTGTTCGGCACGCGCTGAGGACACCGCGGACATGGGCAGCGCCAACCAGCCAGGCCAGTTGCAGCCCCTGATCCGAACCGCGACGCCGGACGACGCGCCCGCTATCGCCCACCTGCTCGATGTCCTCGGCTATGCCTGCAGCGATATCGAAGCCGGCGAGCGTATCGCCGCCCTCGCCGAAGACCTCGACCAACGTTTGCTGGTCGCCGACCTGCATGGCGGCGTGGTCGGTCTGATCTGCTACGACCTGATGTATTACCTGCCGCTGGGCGTGCGCACCTGCCGCATCACCGCGCTGTCGGTCTCCACCGACTGCCAGGGTCGTGGCATCGGCCGGCAGTTGCTGCGCGAAGCCGAGACTCGCGCCCGCGAGGCCGGCGCCGCGCGCATCGAGCTCACCTCGGCGCAGCATCGCGTCGAAGCGCATGCGTTCTATCGCGCCTGCGGCTATGGCGAAAGCGCGCTGCGTTTCCTCAAAAGGCTCGGGGATGCCTGAGCCATGAACCTGCGCCGGCGCACGCTGCTGATCGGCCTGTTCCTGCTGCTCGCAACGGGGCTGGCTGCGCATCTGGTGCATCGCCTCGTGGTCTACCCACGGTTCCTCGAACTCGAGCATGACCAGGCCAAGCGCAACGCCGAACTCGTTTTCGAAGTGGTCAACCGCGAACTCGCGCTGGTCGCGCCGCAGTCGCAGGACTGGGGCTACTGGGACGAGACCTACGCTTACATGGCGGGCAAGGATCCGACCTACGAAAAAGTCATCCTGATCCCCAGCGCGCAGCAGAGTCTCGACTGCCAGCTGCTCGCTTTCTACGACAACAACGGCCGCCGCGTCTGGGCGCGCGGCATGGATCTGAAAACCCAGGCTGTGCTCGACATCGATGCGTTCCGCAGCGATCGCCTGCCGCTGCATTCGCCCCTGCTCGCGCAGGGCGACCAGCCGCAGATCCGCGCCGGCCTGATCGACACCAACCTCGGCCTGATGTTCGTCACCACCGTGCCCATCCTCACCGGCGCGCGCACCGGCCCCCGGCATGGCACGCTGATCCTCGGACGATTTTTCGAGACCAGTGCGATCCGTCAGATCGCCGACCAGAACCATCTGCGTTTCGAGATCGCGCCGCCGCTGGACCAGCAGACCCGTGGCCCGCGTCTGGAAGTCGATCACGTGCGCATCGCCCACGGCGACCTGCGCTTCGAAACCAGCGAGGCCGAGAGTCGCGTCACCGCCGTGGTGTTCGACATCAACGGCCGGCCCGTGCGCGACATCAGCATCCTCACCCCGCGCGAGATCAGCAGCCGCGGCCGCGATGCGCTGGACATGTCGATGCTGCTGATGACCATCACCGGCCTGGCGACCATGGCCATCCTGCTGTGGCTGCTCAATGGCAGCGTGGTCGTGCCACTGACCAAGCTGACCACGCTCGCGCGCAAGATCGGCGCCGACGAAAACACCCAGGCGCGCATGAAGCTCGATCGCGACGACGAGATCGGCGAGCTCGGTGCCGAGTTCGACCGCATGCTCGATCGCCTCGCCGATACCCGCCAGCGCCTTTTCCACGAAAGCTATCGTGCCGGCGCCAACGAAATGGCCGGCGGCGTGATCCAGGACCTGCGCAGTTCGCTCGAGCCGTTGAAGGAGCACATCGACCAGCCGCTGAAACTGCTGGACCGCACGCACACCTCGGGCATGCAGATGCTGCTGCACGAACTCGCCGCGCCCGACCTCAGCCACCACCGGCACAACGAGATCGTGCAGATGCTGCAATACCAGGTCAACGAGCAGTCGGTGCTGCTGGCGGAGGCACGCGGCGAGTTGCGCGGCATCCGCAAGAGTCTCGAACACCTGCAGGGCATCGTCACCGAATACTCGCGCTTCATCACCAGCAACACCGCCGCACAGCCGGTGGCGATGCCCGAGTTGATCGACCACGCGCTGCGCCGGATCGAAGGGCCACAACGGCAGGCGATGGCAGTGGAAATCGATGCTTCGGTGCTGCAGGCGCCGCCGGTGGAAGCGGCGCGCGAAGTGCTGCAGCAGGTGATCAACGTGATTGTCCTGCAGACGGCGGAAGCGACCGGCGCGGCCGGCGAACATCCATTGCAATTGCGCATCACCGCCAACGTCGAATTCAGCCAGGGTCGCTCGCGCGTGCATTTCCGCTTCGACGACAACCGGCCGGCGGTGAAACCGGAAACGCTGTCGGGAATGTTCAGTCGCGATTGGCAGATCGGTGATGATGCCGCTGGCCTCAGCCTGCCCTGGGCCGGCAATGCCGTGTCGTCAATGGGCGGCCGGCTCTGGGCCGCCGCCTCGCAACCCTTCGACGGCATGGTGCTGCATCTGCTGCTGCCGCGCGCAAAGCTCGTCGGCGATTAGCTTCTTTGTAGGAGCGATGGCAATCGCGACCGAATCCGCTGCGAAAAAATGAATGCGGCAGGAAAGTCGCGATTGCCATCGCTCCTACGACGCTACAAATCCTTATCCGCCAAACACCCGTGCCAACTCCGCGCCCGGGTCCTCGGCGCGCATGAACGCCTCGCCGACCAGGAAGGCATTGACGCCGTTGCTGCGCATCAGCGCCACGTCGTGCGCGGTGAAGATGCCGCTTTCGGTGACCAGTACGCGATCCTTGGGCACGGCGCCGCGCATCGTCAAGGTCGTGTCGAGGCTGACTTCGAACGTGCGCAGGTTGCGGTTGTTGATGCCGATCATCGGCGCGGGAATCTGCACAGCGCGCTCGAGTTCGTCGATGTCGTGCACTTCCACCAGCACGTCCATGCCCAGATCCAATGCGAGATGCGACAACTCGGCGAGCGCGGCATCGCCGATCGCCGCGACGATCAGCAGGATGCAGTCGGCGCCGAGCGCGCGCGCTTCGTACACCTGGTAGGCATCGATGGTGAAATCCTTGCGCAGCACCGGCAACGCGCAAGCCGCACGCGCCTGCTGCAGATACTCGTCGGCGCCCTGGAAAAAATCGACATCGGTGAGCACCGACAAACAGGCCGCGCCGCCACGCTGGTAACTCGCGGCGATTTCGGCAGGGTGGAAATCGGCGCGAATGACGCCCTTGCTTGGACTGGCCTTCTTCACCTCGGCGATCACCGCGGCCTGGCCGGCGGAAATTTTCGCGGTCAATGCATCGGCGAAGCCGCGCGTCGCCGGTAGATCGGCGCAGCGCGCGGAAAGCTCACGCAGCGGAACGCGGGCACTGCGCTCGCGGATTTCCTCGACCTTGCGCGCGAGGATTTTTTCCAGGATGTCGCTCATTCGCGCTCACCGCGCGGGCCGGCGTAGGCGCGCTCGACACGGGCGACGCGCAGTTCGAAATGTTCGTACCACTCCAGGCGGCCGCGTCGGCGCGCCTCGGTATGTTCGGCCTGTTGTTTCCACGCCTTGATCGCCGCTTCGCTTTCCCAGTAGCTCACAGTGATGCCGAAGCCATCGTCGCCGCGCAGGCTTTCGACACCGAGGAAGCCGGGTTGCAGCTTCGCCAGCTCCACCATGCGGTCGGAAGTTTCGGCATAGCCGAGGTCATCGGCTTTGCGCAGCGAGGAAAATATCACCGCGTAATAAGGTGGCTCGTGGGTGTGGGCGAAAGGACTCATCGGTCACCTGGTCGGGAAGTTGCAGCCAACGCCTGCGTGCTGGCGACATATTGATCGAGCTTGCGACGCGCGCTGCCGTCGTCGATGGCGATGCGCGCCTTGGAAACGCCCTCGGCGATCGACACCGCGACATTCGCGACATAAAGCGCGGCACCGGCATTGAGCAGCACGATGTCGCGCGCCGGGCCAGGCTTGCCTTCGAGAACATCAAGCACCATGGCCCGCGATTCGGCCGGGCTTTCGACCCGGATCGCGCGCAGGTCGGCCATCGCCAGGCCGAATTCGCCGGGCAGGATTTCGTATTCGTGCACTTCGCCTTCGCTGAGCTCGGCGACCATCGTGCCGCCGTTGAGGGTGATCTCGTCGAGACCGTCGCGGCCATGCACGATCAACGCGCGCTTCGTGCCAAGACGCTGCAGCACGCGCGCCTGGATGCCGACGAGATCGGCATGGAATACGCCCATCAGAATGTTCGGCGCCGCGGCGGGATTGGTCAGCGGCCCGAGAATATTGAAGATCGTGCGCACGCCGAGTTCCTTGCGCACTGCCGCGACGTTCTTCATCGCCGGATGATGCATGGGCGCGAACATGAAACCGATGCCGGTATCGGCGATGCAGGCGGCGACCTGTTCGGGCCGCAGTTCGATCGCCCCGCCCAGCGCTTCGAGCACATCGGCGCTGCCGGATTTCGAACTCACCGAGCGATTGCCGTGCTTGGCGACCTTGGCGCCGGCCGCCGCGCAGACGAACATCGCGGCGGTGGAAATATTGAAAGTGTGCGCGCCATCGCCACCGGTACCGACGATGTCGACGAAGTTGGCGTTGTCGGGCACTTCGACGTGCGCGCAGAACTCGCGCATCACCTGCGCCGCGCCGGCGATCTCGCCGATGGTTTCCTTCTTCACCCGCAGCCCGACCAGGATCGCCGCCGTCAGCGCTGGCGATACTTCCCCGCGCATGATCTGGCGCATCAGGTCGATCATCTCGTCGACGAAGATTTCGCGATGCACGATGACGCGTTGCAGGGCTTCTTGCGGAGTGATGGGCATGGGTTCGTGCTTGTGTTCGGCGTTGTAGGAGCGACGCAAGTCGCGATTTCTTCGATATGAGTGAATGTGTGGGGAAATCGCGACTTGCGTCGCTCCTACGTCCGCGCTTTCAAAAAATTCGCCAGCATCGCGTGGCCGTGTTCGGTGAGGATGGACTCGGGGTGGAACTGCACGCCTTCGACCGCGAGCGTCTTGTGGCGCAGGCCCATGATTTCGTCGAAGCCACCGTCGGCGTGTTCGGTCCAGGCGGTGATTTCCAGGCAGTCGGGCAGCGATTCTTTTTCGACGACCAGCGAGTGGTAGCGCGTGGCCTCGAACGGATCCGGCAAGCCGGCGAACACACCCACGCCCTTGTGCCGGATCATCGAGGTCTTGCCATGCATGATGGTCTTGGCGCGCACCACTTTGCCGCCGAACGCCTGGCCCAGGCTCTGGTGACCGAGGCAGACACCGAGGATGGGCACCTGGCCCGACAGCGTCGCCAGCACTTCCAGCGACACGCCGGCCTCGTTTGGCGTGCACGGCCCGGGCGAGATCACGATGTGCTCGGGCTTGAGCGCGGCGATCGCCTTCACGGTCAGCGCATCGTTGCGCACGACCCGCACTTCCTGCCCCAACTCGCCGAAATACTGCACGAGGTTGTAGGTGAAGCTGTCGTAGTTGTCGATCATCAGCAACATAAAGCGCACAACCCCTTGATCAATAAGAGGCCGGTTCGTTCTTCATGGGCTGGTACCCGCACAAGTACCCGCGTTGCTCTTGGGGACCCGGGGAAGTTCGATGCGGCGACGCGCAGGATATCGCAAACGCTGCGGATGCTGTTCCGCACGCGCCAATACCCTGCAGATCAAGCCGTTGCGGCGACGCGCAGGACAAACGCCGCGCAAAAAAATACCCCGCCGGTGACCGGCGGGGTATCAGTACAGCAATGAAACTTAGTTGGAAGCCGGAGCTGCCGGAGCGGCGGCCGGAGCGGCAGCCTTCTTCATCGCGTGGTGCTTGTGCTTCTTGTGATGCTTGTGGTGGGTGGCGGGCGCAGCAGCCTTGGCCGGAGCGGCAGCCGGCGCAGCCGGGGTAGCGTCCTGGGCGGCGAAAGCGGAACCAGCGGCGAGGCTCAGGGCCAGGGCCAGGGCAGTCAGGCGGATGTTCATGGGGAAAGCTCCTCGAGAGGTAGCCGATTGAACGGAGGCCCGCAGGAAGCGGCGACCCGGGTTCAACGGTGCCGCCAGTCTTGCCTCCCCGGCTTTGCCCGGGACTGTCCGTAGGGTTACCGATATTTAATGTGGGGCGGCGAAGAGGTCTGCGGGCGAAAGCCTGCGATCGCGCAGGTCAGCCGGAATGCGAGCGATCCGTGGCGTGTGCGGAGCATCATTCAAGCAGATAGATGATGTAGACGTTCTGCCTGAGCGTGATCCTGCCCTCGTTCAACACCACAGGGTTACGCCCGGAATAGCTGGAAAGCGAGCTGATATCGATGGCATTGACTGCGCCGGAACGCCCACCCTGTGAATAGACGACATTGAAACCGCGATTTGATATTGACTGGACTCCAGCGATCTTTCCGCCGACACCTCTTACCAATTCATCGGCGGTCCCGCGCGCATCGGCGATCGCTTCAGCGAGAAGCTCTTTCTCGATAGTGCCTTGCTTGGATGACGAGAACTCTCCGACGCCGATCTGCAGCTGCTTAGCTGCCGGCAATTTCGCCAGGAACTGCGTTAGCGCCCTGAGTACGTGGAAGCGAACCTTGATTCGACGCTCGTATGTGCTGCCAACGAACTGACTTGTCTGTGCATTCGAATCCCATTTCATTTTTGGGTGGATGCTCATGTTGTCAATCGTCAGATCACCTTCGGGGATCTTCTGCGCTTTCGCCAGCTCAATGATTGATCGCGCTAGCGTCTCAATTATTTCTTGGGTTGCCGCCGCATCCCTGCTTGTCTCGCTCAATGTCAGATCCATCGGAAAGATATCGGGAACGACCTCCCTCTTGGCCTGCCCCTCCACTGCAATGAACGGCGGCCCGCCGATAGATTGCGCGAAAGCACTAGTGGTGATCACGAAGAAAAATACCACCTGGATCAATCGCTTCATGCACATCTCCGTTTCTCGGTAGCCCCGAATATCACAACCCGCTCGCCGCCTGCGCCACCGCGCGGAACAGCGCTCTTCCCTTGTTCATCGTCTCGTCCCATTCCTTTTCCGGGTCGGAGTCGTAGACGATGCCGGCGCCGGCTTGCACGTGCAGGCGGCCGTCCTGGATGACGGCGGTGCGGATGGCGATGGCGGTGTCGGCGTCGCCCCACCAGCCGAGGTAGCCGACGGCGCCGGAATAGATGTTGCGCTTGATCGGCTCGAGTTCGCGGATGACTTCCAGCGCGCGGATTTTCGGCGCGCCACTGACCGTTCCGGCGGGAAAAGTCGCCTTGAGAACATCGGCAAATTTCAGCTCGCGGCGAAGTTGCCCGGTCACTTCGGAAACAATATGCATGACGTGCGAGTAGCGCTCGATCACGAACTGCTCGCCGACTTTCACGCTGCCCGCTTCAGCGACGCGGCCGACGTCGTTGCGGCCGAGGTCGATCAGCATCAGGTGTTCGGCGCGCTCTTTCGGGTCGGCGAGCAGTTCGGCTTCGAGCGCTTCGTCTTCCTCGTGGGTGCGGCCGCGCGGACGGGTGCCGGCGATCGGACGGACAGTGACTTCGCCGCCCT
>Ga0066869_10000108_pt1 | contig 9295 bp, 7 predicted proteins | sample SoimicmetaGmgHMC_FD_62218 | JGI IMG/M metagenome (GOLD analysis project Ga0066869, IMG submission 62218) | Soil and rhizosphere microbial communities from Laval, Canada - mgHMC | ecosystem: Environmental > Terrestrial > Soil > Agricultural land | place: Laval, Canada | collected 2014-09-23 | reverse complement strand
CCGGTGCCGCAGTGCCTGGCGCGGCGCAAGCCCGAGGAATGCGAAACCCCGCGGGCGATGAACGATGCGATGCTCGCCGATATCACGAAACTTCTGCGCGAGGTCGTCGCGCAGCATCCGGGCGTCACGCTGGTCGATCCGATCAATTTTTTCTGCGACAGCACGCGCTGCTATCCGAAGCGCGACCAGACCATCCTGTATTTCGACGACGACCACATCACCGGTTCGGCGGCGCGCCTGCTCGGCCATGCCTATTCGCATGAACTCGACGCGCTGCGTGGCGACGCCGCCCCTGTGTCACCGACAAAATAATCTCCGGGGCTCTCTCGTGGCGAAAGCAAAAACGGCTTATGTCTGTTCCGACTGCGGCGCCAACTTCAACAAGTGGCAGGGGCAGTGCGGCGAGTGCGGCGCCTGGAACACGCTCAGCGAATTCGTGATCGAGCCGGCGTCGGCGGCCGGCAAGGGCCCGACGCGCAACGCCGGTTACGCCGGTGCGGTCGACGCCGCGCAGATCATGGCGCTCAAACAGGTCAGCCAGGTCGCGGAAGTGCGCGTTTCCACCGGCATCGGCGAATTCGATCGCGTGCTTGGCGGCGGTCTGGTCGAAGGCTCCGTCGTGCTGGTCGGCGGCGATCCTGGCATCGGCAAATCAACGCTGCTGCTGCAGGCATTGGCCACGATGGCCGGGCGCTTGCCGGCGCTGTATGTGACTGGCGAAGAAAGCCTCGCGCAGGTCGCCGGCCGCGCCACGCGCCTCGGCCTGCCACTCGATGGCCTCGATGCGCTCGCGGAAACCGGCGTCGAAAAAATCCTCGCGCTTGCAGCGCAGGCCAAGCCGCGTTTGATCGTCGCCGATTCCATTCAGACCTTGTGGTCCGAACAACTCACCGCCGCGCCGGGCTCGGTCAGCCAGGTGCGCGAAAGCGCCGCGCGGCTGGTGCGTTTCGCCAAGGAAACCGGTACCAGTATTTTTCTGATCGGGCATGTGACCAAGGAAGGCGGCATCGCCGGCCCGCGCGTGCTCGAACACATGGTCGATGCCGTGCTGTATTTCGAAGGCGAAAGCGGCAGTCGCTTCCGCGTGTTGCGCGCGTTCAAGAATCGCTTCGGCGCGGTCAACGAACTCGGCGTGTTCGCGATGTCCGACAAGGGCCTGCGCGAAGTGCCAAATCCTTCCGCGATTTTTCTTTCCGGTTCAACCGGCCCGACGCCGGGCAGCGCGGTGATGGTGACGCGCGAGGGCACGCGACCGCTGCTGGTGGAAGTGCAGGCGCTGGTCGATCACAGCCCGCTGGCGAATCCGCGTCGCGTCACTCTGGGCCTTGAGCAGAATCGTCTCGCCATGTTGCTGGCAGTACTGCATCGCCACGGCGGCGTCGGCGTGTTCGACCAGGATGTTTTCGTCAATGTCGTCGGCGGCATCCGCGTGCAGGAAACCGCCGCCGACTTGCCCGTGCTGCTCGCGGTGCTGTCATCGCTGCGCGACAAACCCCTCGCCGAAAAAACCGTCGCCTTCGGCGAAGTCGGCCTCTCCGGCGAGATCCGTCCCGTGCCCAATGGCGAAGAACGCCTGAAGGAAGCCGCGACACACGGCTTCAAACGCGCCATCGTGCCCAAGGCCAACGCGCCGAAGAAAGGCAAAGTCGGCGAGATGGAAGTGATCGGCGTGGAAAGGTTGGCCGAGGCGTTGGCGGCGGTGTTTTGAAGTTGATTGAAATCGCGTGCGCACCGTCGTAGGAGCGGTCATGACCACGATTTGTCCAAGGTGCGGTCAATCGGGAAAAATGTACTCTGACCCCTGTTCTTCGAGCAGTTGATCTTCTCTTCGCGTCCCGCTGGAAACTCCCTTGCAAACCACCGCCCCCGACCTCCTGACCTGGCATCCCTTCCACGTCTCGCAGTGGCCGAAGAAGGTTCTGCGCGATCCGGCCGATTACGATGGTGCCGACAAGCTGAGTCTGGGCTTCGATCTCGGGGCGATGTCGGAGAGCGAGAAAAAGCGCGCCATCGCGCAGTGGTGTGAAAAACTGCCAGAGCTGACGGCGGTGCGTTGGCTGAGCCTGTGGTCGCATGTCACGCCACCGCTGTTTGAAGCTGCGTGCAAGATGCCGGGTCTGGAATGTTTGCAGATCAAGTGGAGCAATGTCCGGCGCCTGGACTCGATCAGCGGGTTGGCGAATCTCCGTTATCTGTCCATCGGCAGCTCGACCAAGGTCGAGTCGGTCGCGCCGCTGGCATCGCTGACGCAGCTGAAGCTGCTCGATATCGAGAACTTCAAGCTGATCACCGACTTCTCGCCGCTGGAAAAACTCACTTCGCTGGAATCGCTGGCCGTCACCGGCAGCATGTGGACACGGCAGGACGTCGGCTCGCTGGAGCCGTTCGCGCGCATGACCTGGCTGCGGCGGCTGGCGCTCGACACCACGCGTGTGGCCTCGCTGCGTCCCCTGGCCAATCTCAAGAACCTCGAAGCATTGGATCTGGGCGGCAGGTTGCCGATGAAAGAATATGCGTGGCTGTCGGCGAAACTGCCCAACACCGCCTGCCGCTGGTTCGGTCCCTGGCTCGACCTCGCTTCCACGGGCATCGGCCGCTGCGTCAGCTGCCAACAGAACAGCAAGGTGATGCTGACAGGCAAAGGCACGAAGGTCCTTTGCCGAACCTGCGACCAGGGCAGGATCGCGCAACACGCCGCGGCCTTTGAAATGGAACGGCAGCGGTCGTTGGCGGAAGGTTAGCGCCAAACCGTAGGAGCGGTCATGACCGCGATTTATCCACGGCGCGCTCGATCAGGTCAGAATGTACTCTGACCCCTGTTCTTCAGTGTTCTGGTAGAAAATCGATGAACTTTGCCCTGTTAATAATGCTTCTGAGCGACGTCTCGACGCGGGTGATCTCACCATGCCCAGCAGTTGGGTTGTCCACTGAAAGAGCCGTAGGATTTGAAAACTGGGTCAGTCTGGACGGGTATCGAAAACCAACGTCAAACAGGCTCTATGGCATCGGGTTTTCTTACGGAAATCCCCAGAAACGGTTCGATGTCGCGCCAGATTCGACGACCCACAGTTTGGGCAAGGCCAGAATATCGTTTGAGTTCGGTAGGGATCAGGACGTTTGGGTGACTTGTCTTTATGGGTCGAATGAACGTGGATTTGCGGTCACACGACAGTTCGGAAAGCTCGAAAGCTGTGAATTGACCTATTTGGGCAAGGGGTTCGGTCATCTCGAAAGCGCAACATGCAGGTATCAGAATCCGGAACGGAACGAAAAATAGGGGTCGAAAAATAGGGGTCAGAGTACATTTTCCGAAGACTCGCGTCGGCTAAGTCCGACCGCAAAGATTCAAACGGATAGTCACTCTGATCGCCAATTGAAAAGGCCTGCATTCCTGCAGGCCTTTTCTTTAAGTACTGAAAAATATCCGGACCGATCAGCCACGCCGATCCCAATCCATCACCGCATCACTCTCAGCCGGGTTACTCCGGCTTCTCGCCGCTCTTCAACTTTGCTGCCTGCCGCCCCGCGTAATCCTGGTGCAGCATGTTGCCGAGCAAGACGTTGACGAGGCCGCCGCCGGAGCCGTCCGCGCCGCCGCCGGCGACGATATCGGGCACGATCTTGATGCCGCCTTTCGCCAGTGCTTCGGCGACCTGCACGACAGCGAAGTTGCCGGCTTCCATCGAGGCGACCTTGAGGCGGATGACTTCGGCTTCGGCGCCGCCGACGGCCTTGATCTTCGCGCCTTCGGCTTCACCGACGGTGCGCAGCACGTTAGCATCGGCTTCGGCGTTGATGGTTTTCGATTTCGCGCTGCCTTCGGCGAACTTCACCGAGGCGCTGGCTTCGAAGCCAGCGATGGTGACTTTGCGTTCGGCATCGACGACGCGCGCCTGCGTGTCGGCGAGTGCAGTGGCCTGCTGCAGTTCCTGGCGTACCGATTGCGCCTGACGCTGGGTTTCGTAGGTCACGCGTTCCTGTTCGGCGATCTTGCGGTCGGTCAGCGTGCGCATGAGTTCGTCTGGCGGCACGATGTCGCCGATCAAGGTATCCACCGCGCCGACGTTGTATTCGCGCAGCGCTGCCGAGATCGCTTCGCGCGCTTCGTTCTGGCGCGTAGAACGGTTCTTGAGGAAGTCGATGATGTCGCTGCCCTGCGCGGCGTTGCGGAAGTAGTTGCCGATGGTCGGCTCGAGCACCTGCGTGACCAAGGCGCTCATGTCGCCGAAACGCGCGATCACTTTCGGCGCGTCGTTGCGCGGGATGTGGATGATCTGCGAGACGTCGAGATTGAACTTGAAACCGTCGGCCGAGCGCACGGTGATCGTCGACAGGTTGGCGTCGAGGCGATGCGCCTCGGTCTTGCCGGTCGCCCAGTTCAGCACGACGTTCGCGGTGGGCACGTTGACTACCTTGTGCGTGTTCGGATTGATCGGATATTTGCCGGGGTCGAGCGGATCCACCCACACGCCTTTTTCGCCGCGCGACACCAGGTTGCCGTGCTTGAAGGAATCGCCGGTGACATCCTTGCCTTCGCGTCCGATGTAGGCGATGACGACGCCGACGTTGGCGATCGGCACGGTCGACATCTCGACGATCTCGACGGTGACGAAGCGCGGGTTGAGGAAGTAACGGCCGGCGAGCAGTACCTGTTCCTGCAAGCCCTTGTTGCCGCCGTTGGCGATGAACTTGTCCGGATCCTGGAACATGTTGTGGCCTTCGATCTCGCCACCGGCGATCTCGCCGGTCGGCAGCGGCGTGCCTTCCTTCGCGGTGACGACACCGATCTTGTTTTCCGGGATGTCGACGACGTCATCGAGGCGCACGTCGAACAGGATCGGATTGATGCGGTAGTTGCCTGGCGGAATGATCTTCACCTGCGGGCCGCGTTCGCCGCCGCCAGCGAAGAAGGCTTTCGCGTCCTGATAGGAATCGCATTCGATGCCCTTGGCGATGACGCGACCGACTGGCAGCGGATTGCCGTCGTGCGCTTCGACGACGCCGAGCTTGCCCTGCGGAATTTCCGTCGCGGGCGCGAGCTCGACGGTGAACAACAAGGGATTGATGCGATAGGTGCCCGGCGGAATCACTTTCATCTGCGGGCCGCGCTCGCCGCCGCTGGTGAGGAAGGCGCGCGCGTCCTGGAAATAATTGCAGTCGATGTCGGCGGCGATGACGCGGCCGCGCGGCAGCGGCTTGCCGTCGCAGGCCTGCACGACGCCGATCTGGCCCTGCGGAATCATGGTGAACTTGATCAGCTCGATCGTGTACTGCCAGGGCCACAGGCCGACATGCAGGCCCGGCGACAAGGTGTCGGCCTGATAACCGGCCTCGCCTTCAAGCGCGACGATCTGGCCGTCGGGCAGCTTGCTATGCGCGCCGAAGATCACGAATTTCTTGGTGACCGTGCCGAGGCTGTCGTCGGGCACGATGATGATGCCGAACAACCAGAGAAACGCTTTCCAGAACAGCAGGGCGATAAGGACGATGGCGATGCCGCCGATCAGGCCCAGGTGATTCATGACTTCATCCACGATGCTGCGCTCCGGTGTTGTGTGGGGTGTTGCGGTGAATATTGAAGATCAAAAAAGTTTTTGCAGGAGCGGCCATGGCTGCGATTTGCATCGCTGCGCGCGACTTGGAGCGGTCGTGCTCATGAGCGCTCCTGCGGACTACGCACGATGCAGGATCATCTCCAGCACGAACTTGCTGCCGAAGAAAGCCAGCGCCAGCAAGGCCATCGCGGTGAGCGTGAGCTTGACCGCGCGTGGGCCGCGCCAACCGTAGCGCCAGCGGCCGAACAGCAATGTCGCGAGCACGACCCAGCTCAGTAGCGAGAGCACGGTCTTGTGCACGAGGTGCTGCGCGAGCAGGTTTTCGACGAACAGCACGCCTGTCACGAGGGCGAGCGTGAGCAGCACGAAGCTCGCGGCAAGCGAGCGGAACAACAGCGATTCGAGTTGCGTGAGTGGCGGCAGCGCGCGCAGCCAGCCGTGCAGTTGTCGTTGCCGCAGCGCGCGCTCCTGGAACCACAGCATCAACGCCAGCAGGGCAGCGACAGCAAGCGCGGCGTAGGCGAGCAGGGCGAGCAGGGCGTGCGTCTGCAGGCGCCAGTCGAGTGAATTGGCGATGCCGTGGCCGGCGAAGTGATAGAGCAGCAGGAAGAATGCCGCGAGCGGATACACCAGCACGCGCAGCGCTTCGAGCCGCTGTGTGCCGGCGGCGATCGTGCTCATCGCCGCCATGCCCAGACCGACCAGCGACAGCGCCGCGAAGAAATGCAGATCCGGCCCATGCAGGCGATGCCAGCCGATCCCATGGGTGGTGGCATGCAGGGCCAAGGCCGGCAGCACCAGCCAGAACAGTCGCAGCGGCTGGGTTTCGTCCTGGCGCAGGCGGAACACCAGCAGGGCCGCGGCGGCGAGATAGGCGAGGGCGGCGAGCAGGGGGATCAGCAATTCAAGCATGGCGAGAGTTTGGCATACCGTCCGGAAGGCGCGAACCGGTCTCGACGAGGGCGCCTCGACCGGTCGGGCTGCGCGGGCCGGCGCGGTATACTTCGCGCCCCCGAAACAAGGCACCAGACTCCCATGTTCGAGTCGCTGACCCAGCGTCTTTCCGGCACCCTGCAACGCCTGCGCGGCCGCGGCCGTCTGAGCGAGGAAAACATCCGCGAAAGCCTGCGCGAAGTACGCATTGCGCTGCTTGAGGCCGATGTCGCGTTGCCGGTGGTGGTCGCGCTGATCGAGCGCATCAAGGGCCGTGCGGTCGGCCAGGAAGTGCTGACCAGCCTGACGCCGGGCCAGACCCTGATCAAGATCGTGCACGACGAAATGGCGGCGGTGATGGGATCGCAGGCCAGCGATCTGAACCTCAACGTGCCGGCGCCGGCGATCATCCTGATGGCTGGCCTGCAGGGCGCGGGCAAGACCACGACGGTCGGCAAGCTCGCCAAGCACCTCAAGGAAAAGCGCAAGAAGAAAGTGATGGTGGTGAGCTGCGACGTCTACCGTCCGGCGGCGATCCAGCAGTTGGAGACGTTGGCGAAACAGGTCGACGTGTTGTTCTTCGCCAGTGCCGTCGGCCAGGATCCGGTGGCGATCGTGCGCGCGGCGATCGACGATGCGAAAAAGAGTTTCGTCGATGTGCTGCTGGTCGACACCGCCGGACGCCTCGCGATCGATGAAGCGATGATGGCCGAGATCAAGGCGCTGCATGCCGCGATCAAACCGGTGGAAACGCTGTTCGTCGTCGATGCGATGACCGGCCAGGACGCCGCCAATACCGCCAAGGCTTTCAGCGAAGCGTTGCCGCTGACCGGCGTGGTGCTGACCAAGACCGATGGCGATGCCCGCGGCGGCGCGGCGTTGTCGGTGCGCTACATCACCGGCCAGCCGATCAAGTTCATCGGCGTTGGCGAAAAACCCGATGGCCTGGATATTTTCCATCCCGACCGCGCCGCGAGCCGCATCCTCGACATGGGCGATGTGCTGTCGCTGGTCGAGCAGGTGCAGTCGCAGGTCGATCAGGACAAGGCGGCGAAATTCGCCGAGAAGGTCGCCAAGGGCAAGAAGTTCGACCTCAACGACATGCGCGACCAGATGGAACAGATGCAGAACATGGGCGGCATCTCGGCGCTGATGGACAAGCTGCCAGGCATGGGCCAGATCCCGGATTCGGTGAAGAGCCAGGTCACCGGAAAGGAAGTGCCGCGCATGGTCGCGATCATCAACTCGATGACGAAGAAAGAGCGGCGCAATCCCGGCCTGCTCAACGGCTCGCGCCGCGCCCGCATCGCCAAGGGCTCGGGCACCACGCCGGCTGACGTCAACAAGCTGCTCAAACAATTCCAGCAGATGGAAAAGATGATGAGCAAACTCTCTGCCGGCGGCATGAAGGGCATGATGCGCGGCATGAAGGGCTTGATGGGCGGTGGCGGTGGTTTTCCGGGTGGGTTTCGGCGCTAACGCTCCGGGTTTCGCCATGCTGGGGACGGATGGGAGATATCCCGCGCCTTGGCGAATGCGGTTTTGAGCGGCAAGGTGGCCGCGAAAAGCGACAATCGCAGCGCTTTTGCGGGATCAGGCTGTGCTGAAAGCAGCAAAAGTCGGGCGAAAAGCGCCTGTGCCGGCGGGAAATGTGCCGATATCGGCAATTTCCCGGCAGCGATGGCGATTTTTTCGCCAAGGCAGGGGGTTTCAACTGGGATTTCTGGGCCGGGGCTTCGATAGGGCGCCGCTGCGTCCTGGAAAAATTGCGGTCATGCCCGCCCCTGCGGTTGGGGGATCTGCAGGGTTCCCCTAACTCATTGAAGCGGCTATAATCGCCGGCTCCCCGGGGGCTTCTGGCACCGGCATCCACCCAGAACTACAGAGCAAACCGAAATGGTCAAGATTCGCCTGACCCGTGGCGGCGCCAAGAAGCGCCCCTTCTACCACATCGTCGCCACCGATCATCGCAACAAGCGTGACGGCCGTTCGCTTGAGCGCCTGGGTTTCTACAACCCGGTTGCCCAGGGCAACGAAAAGCGCGTCGAGCTCAATACCGAGCGCGTGAACCACTGGGTTGCCCAGGGCGCGCAGCTGACCGACAAGGTCCGCATGCTGCTCAAGGAAACCGCTGGCCAGGCTTCGGCCTGAGCCATCGCCTCGCGACACTGACGCGAGGGCCATGCCGATGAACCAAGAGCGCCGAATCCTGCTGGGCAGGGTCCTCGGCGCTTTTGGCGTTCGTGGCGAACTGAAATTCCAGTCGTTCACCGATCCGGTGGCGACCGCGCTCAAGTACCAGCCCTGGTTGCTGGTGCACAACGGCAATGAGCGCGAGCTGCCGCCCGTACGCGGCCGCGAAACCAACAAGGGCCTGGTCGTGACGTTTCCCGACTGTGCCGACCGCGACGTCGCGGAAGCCCTGGTCGGCGCGGAAATATGGGTGGCGCGCAGCCGCCTACCCAAGCCCAAGCCGGGCGAACATTACTGGGTCGATCTCGAAGGTCTGGCGGTGAGTACCGTCGAAGGCGTCGAGCTGGGCAAGGTCTCGTATCTGTTCAACACCGGCGCCAATGACGTGATGGTCGTGAGTGGTGATCGCGAACGCCTGATCCCTTACGTCAACGAGCAATTCATCGTTTCCGTCGATTTCGATGTGGGCCGGATTGTCGTCGACTGGGATCCCGATTTCTGATGCGTGTCGACGTCGTCAGCCTGTTCCCCGATTTCATCCGGCAGAGCGTGCAGGTCGGCGTGGTCGGGCGCGCCGTCGAACGTGGATTGCTCACGGTGGATGCGTGGAATCC
>Ga0066869_10000101_pt1 | contig 9547 bp, 8 predicted proteins | sample SoimicmetaGmgHMC_FD_62218 | JGI IMG/M metagenome (GOLD analysis project Ga0066869, IMG submission 62218) | Soil and rhizosphere microbial communities from Laval, Canada - mgHMC | ecosystem: Environmental > Terrestrial > Soil > Agricultural land | place: Laval, Canada | collected 2014-09-23 | reverse complement strand
AACGACAAAGTCGTCAAAGGTGGTCGCCCCGGATTATCTCAAGGGCGACGGGACCGACCGCTAATCGAGCGCGACCTGCTCGATCTTCGGTAGCGCAACCCACCACCAGATCGCGCCAAAGCCAACAATTGCCGCCGAGACCAGGAATGCGGTCAGATACGAGCCGGTTTCCTGGATAAGGAGACCGGTAATGATTGGCCCCACGATCCCGGAGGTATTGCCGACGCCGTTCATCACCCCGACCCAGGTCCCCGACGCCCGCGGACCTGCGTATATTTGCGCGATTGCATAAACGTGCGCGCCGCCAATCCCGCCAAAGACGGCTCCGAACACAAGCCAGGCAAGGATCATCGATGCTGACGTCGACACGCCTATCCCAAGGATCGAAGCGGCCGACGCCAGGTGGTAAATGCACATCAGGCCGAGGCGAACGCGGCCTTCATCCCATCCGGACTTCACCAGGCGATCGGATACCCAGCCCCAGGCAAACGCGCTGAAGCCCTGCACGATGTAAGCGGTGGTGATCATCCCCGTCATCGTCAGGATCGGAATGCCGCGCTCCTTGACGAGGAACAAAGGAAGCCAGGCCAGCAGGAAGTAGAATCCGTACGTGTTGAAGAAGTGGCCGATGCCCATCATCCAGACGGTTCGGTTACGCATGACCCGGGCGACTGGGACATCCTTGCCACTGCCATGCTCATAGCGGCGCCATTGCGGCTTGGAGACAAACAACCAGGGGACGATCCATAGCAACGTTATCGACCCGAAGGTGAAGAAGATCGGCCTCCAGCCGTAGTAACGCAGGATCAAGCCGCCGGCGAAAATCCCGAGAGCGGGTCCCCATGCCAGGGAGACGGCAACAACACCGTTTGCAAGCCCCCTTCGCTCCGGAGTCACGTGGCGCGCGATGATTTTCGAAGCGCTGGGAAAGGCGACCCCTTCGCCGATTCCCAGCATGACCCGCAGGGCGACGAGCATTGCGAAGCCCGTGGCGAAGCCGGTGAGAAGGGTAGCAAGTGCCCAGATGCAGAGACCCGCGGCGATCATGCGATAGACGCAGAATCGATCGGACAGCCAACCGACCGCGAATTGCGCCGGAGCATAGATCCAGGAAAATGCCGAGACGACGACGCCGAACGCCGCCGCCGACAGCATGAGCTCATCCTTGAGCTTGGGTGCGGCAATCCCGACCGCGCCGCGGTCGACATAGTTGAGCAGCACCATCGCGGCGAGAAGCAGCGTCAGCCACAGCCCATCACGGCGCGACCCCGCTTCGCGAGTTTCCTGGGCTATCGAAGCCATTTCTGCCCTCCCCTTTGTGGCGGAGTAACACGGACGCCAGCGCGCTAGAAGTCGCCCTTCATGGCCTGGATAAGCCGGCCGAACATGCCCTTGGACTGCGGGCCGCGCACAACTGGGCCGGCGATGTCGCGGATGTCGCCGCGGCCGCTTCCGGCGAGAAGCGCGAGCCCGACCAGGGTCGAGAAGGCCGGGCCGCTGTGTGCATCGGGCAGCCCGGTCAGCTGCTTCGGACGCCCGACACGGACCGAGCGGCCGAGGACGCCCTGCATGTAGTCGGCGATGTTCTTGAGGTCGGCGCCGCCGCCAGTCAGCACGACCTGGCGCCCGACCGGCCCAGTGAAGCCCAGGCCCTTCAATGCTGCCTCGATCTGGTTCGTCAGTTCCTCGACGCGCTGGCGGATGACCATCATCAGCTGCGCCCGAGTCAATTTCATCGGCTCCGCGCCCTGCTCGGCGCCAATCTGCGTTGCCTCGATGATCTCGTGATTGTCGCGGGGCGACGTCATTGCCGAGCCGTAGAAGCACTTCAAGCGCTCGGCGTCGCGGCGCTGGACCGCGAAGGCAGCAGCGATATCGTTGGTGATGTCGCGCGCGCCCAGCGGGATCGAGCGCAAGCCGACAAGCATACCGCCGAAGTGAAGCGATACGTTGGTGACCTCTGCGCCGACCTCGACAAGCGCTACTCCAAGCTCTCGCTCCTCGTCGCTCAGGCAGGCGAGCGCAGCCGCGACCGGCGAGGCGACGATTGCGCGCACGCCGAGATGCGCCTGCCGGATGACCGTGTCGACGTTGCGCAGCGGCGATGGCTCCGCGGCGATGACGTGGATGTCCACGCCCAAGCGGTTGGCATGGAGCCCGATCGGCTGCTGGACGCCCTGCGCCCGGTCGATGGTGTACAGCGCGGGATGGGCGTGAAGGACGACCTGGCCGTTGCGGTCGATCGCCTCCTTGCCCGCGCTCATCAGCTGGTCGATGTCGGCCTGCTCGACGGGATGGCCGCCTAGCTCGACCTCGACGTTGGCGACATCGCTGACGAGGCCGCCCGCACCGTAGCTCGCCCAAACTTCCTCTACCGTCTGGCCCGCCATCCGCTCGGCAAGCTCGACCGCCTCGCGCACCGCATGCTCGCTTGCAGACATGTCGGTGATGAAGCCGCGCTTCACGCCCCGGCTTTCGCGCTGGCCAGTGCCGAGGACGGTCAGGCGGCCGTCATCGTCCAGCCGCGCAATGATCGCGCTGACTTTTGATGAGCCGATATCCAGTGCTGCGATGGTCGGGCGATCGGTCGGCTGCGCCATCAGCCCTCCGAAGCCGGCGCGGGGGCGAGCGGCTCGCCGGGCGCGCGCCGCAGCTTGACGGTCATGTTGTGGGTGCGCGGCCAGTTACGGAGGTCAAAGCGGAGGATTCCGCGGCCGAGCAGGCCGCTGGAACGGTCATTCTGGGCAAACTTGCTGAGGGCCTCCTGGGCATCGTGCTCGCCTTCCGGGAGCGACAGGACCTCGCCCGATTGAAAACTGAGGTCCCAGCGGCGCGAGCCGACCCACGTTGCCGAAGCTAGTTGGGGCTTCAGCGACGGTACGCTGGCCATCATCCGGCTCAGCTGTTGCTCCTGCGCATTGGCGCCGGGGCCAATCAGCAGCGGCAAGTCGGGCATCTTGTCGACCGGCACTCGATCGAGGACGATGCCGTCCTTGTCGATCAGCGCGAGCTGGCCCTGGTTCTGCCACAGCGCGGCGGGCTTGCGTTCAACGATGTCGATGACCAGCGAGTCCGGCAGCCGACGCGACACCCGCGCATCTTGCACCCAGCCATAGGCAAGCAGGCGGCGGCGGATCTCGGCCACGTCAACCAGCGCCTGCGGCGCCTTGTCGGACCCGGCATCGGCCATGGCTCGCCGCAGCTCATCGGCGACGACGGCGTCGACGAGCGCCCGGTTCATGTGATTGATGCCGACGATCTGGTAACCGCTGACCTTGAAGCCGGCTTCGCCGACGGCAGTGCCAGCAGCTCGCTCGGCCTTCGCCGGAATGTCGAGCGCGATCAGCGTGACCACCGCGATCGCGAGTACGAAGGCGCCGAACACCAGCGCCGCGATCTTGTTGGCGCGCGCCTGGTCGACCGGAAGCCGCTTGGTGATCTTCTTCGGAACCGCGACCTTCGACGGCTTCTTCGCCTTGGCGCGAGCGGCGCCGCCACGGCGGACGTGCGCCGCGCTCATGAGAGCGCTTCCTCGATCAGGCGCTCGACCAGCTCGCCATAGCTGACGCCCTTGAGCTTGGCCTGCTCGGGAACCAGGCTGAGCGGGGTCATGCCGGGCTGCGTGTTAACCTCGAGCAAGTAAATACCGGCCTCGCCAAGCTCGTCATCCCAGCGGAAGTCGGAACGCGACGCGCCCTTGCACCCGAGCAGGTCGTGGGCGCGGGCGGCCATGTCCATCATCGCCGACGCGATCTCGTAAGGGATTTGCGCCGGGCAGACGTGCTGCGTCAGGCCGTCGGTATATTTCGCGTCATAATCGTAGAATCCCGCCTTGGGTTTCAGCTCGGTAACGGCCAGCGCTTCCTCGCCGAGCACCGCGACAGTCAGCTCCCGCCCCTTGATAAAGGGCTCGGCGAGCAACGTGTCGAAATGCTTCCATGGCCCCTCGACGTCCTTGCCGATGGGATTGCCGTAATTGCCATCATCGGTGACGATGGCGACCCCGACCGACGAGCCCTCGTTGACGGGCTTCACGACATAAGGACGCGTGATCGGGTCTTCCTGGTGCAGGCTCTCGCTCGAGACGACCTTGCCCGCCGGCATGCGAATGCCGTGCGGGACCAGCACCATCTTGGTCAGTTCCTTGTCGATGGCGATCACGGACGTCTCGAGCCCGCTGTGGGTGTAGGTAACGCCCATCAGGTCCATCAGGCCCTGGACCGTCCCGTCCTCGCCCGGTGTCCCGTGAAGCGCGTTGAAGACCACGTCCGGCTTCAGCTCGGAAAGACGCACACCGACGTCGCGGTCCATGTCCAGCTCCGTGACGTTGGACCAGCCGCGCTCGCGCAGAGCGGCCGCGACGCCCTTGCCGCTGGTCAGCGACACGTCCCGCTCGGACGACCAGCCGCCCATCAACACGACGACATGGAGATTCTTGTTCATGGCTGGCCGACCCGCTGGATTTCCCATTCGAGGCTGATGTGAGTTTTCGCCTCGACGCGGCGGCGGACTTCCTCGCCCAGCGCCTCGATCTCGGCACTTGTTGCGCTACCGAGGTTGAGCAGGAAGTTGCAATGCTTTTCCGAGACTTGGGCGTCGCCCATCGTCAGTCCGCGGCATCCCGCCGCGTCGACCAGCGCCCAGGCTTTGTGGCCCGGCGGGTTTTTGAAGGTCGAGCCGCCGGTGCGGCTGCGCAGGGGCTGCGATTCCTCGCGAGCGCGGGCGATGGCGTCCATTTCTGCGCCGATTGCTTCGGGATCTCCCGGCGAGCCGCGAAACACGCCGTCGACGACGACCGCACCTGCCGGGACCTCGCTGTGACGATAGGTGTAGCCGAGCTGGTCGAGCGGCCATTCGACGACTTCGCCCGAGCGCAGGGCGAGGCGTGCGGAAACCAGGATGTCGCTGACTTCGCGACCGTAGGCGCCGCCGTTCATGCGGACGAAGCCACCGACCGTACCGGGGATACCGCGCAGGAACTCGAGTCCGGCAATACCGGCATCCCTTGCAGTGGAGCTCACGAGGATACCGCTCGCGCCGCCGCCGCAGCGAAGCGTGGTTTCGTCGATGCGGTCGATCTTCGCAAACGGCTTGCCGAGACGCACAACGACGCCGGGAACGCCGCCGTCGCGGACAATCAGGTTGGAGCCGAGGCCGAGTGCCATGACCGGCACATCGCGATCGATCTCACGCAGGAAATCGACCAGGTCCTGTTCGTCCTCGGGCTCGAACAGCCATTCGGCCGTGCCGCCGCTCTTGAACCAGACCAGCGGGGCGAGCGGCGCATCGCACGTGAGCTTGCCGCGGACGCTCGGCATGGTCGCAACCGCGCTCATTTCCTCGCCCTCGCATCACAAATGCCGCTAGCGAGCGCGCCGGCCCATTTGGTGATGTCGCCAGCGCCCATGCAGATGACCATGTCGCCGTCGGCGGCAAGGTCGCGAAGCTCGTGGCACAGTTCGTCTAGAGTCTCGACGGTGCGCACCATGCGATGGCCGTGCGCGCGAAGCCCGTCCGCCAAGGCAGCGGAATCGACACCCTCGATCGGCGCTTCGCCAGCCGGATAGACCGGCGTGACGAACACGACGTCGGCGTCGTTGAAGGCGTTCTGAAACTCGTCCATCAGCGACTGCAACCGCGTGAAACGGTGCGGCTGCATGACCGCGATAACGCGCTCCCGGGCGCCTTCACGAGCCGCGGAGAGAACTGCGCGAATCTCGGTCGGATGATGGGCATAATCGTCGATGACGATCGCTCCGTCGGCCTCCCCGACCTTCGTGAAGCGACGCTTGACGCCCTCAAACCGTTCGAATCCAGCAACTATTTCACCGTCCGAAATTCCGAGCTCCAGCGCCACCGCGATCGCCGCCAGCGCGTTCTGGACATTATGACGCCCTGGGATAGACACCATCACCTCCAGAGACCTCCGGTCGCCGTCTCGCCCGAGGATTACGGCATCGAACTTCGTGCCGCCGGGTACAGGAGTCACATTGTCGGCGCGGACGTCCGCCAGTGCCGAGAAGCCGTAAGTGACGATGCGGCGGTCGCGGATGCGGCCGATGATGTTCTGCACCTCGGGATGATCGACGCACAGCACCGCGAGCCCGTAGAAGGGCACGTTCTCGATGAACTCGACGAATGCGTCCTTCACCCGGTCGAAGGTGCCGTAGTGCTCGAGATGCTCGGGATCGATGTTGGTGACGACGGCGATTGTACCGTCGAGCCGCAGGAAGCTGCCGTCGCTCTCGTCGGCCTCGATTACCCACCAGTCGCTCTTTCCGAGGCGGGCGTTGGAGCCATAGCGGTTGATGATGCCGCCGTTGATGACGGTCGGATCGACGCCGCCGCTGTCCAGCAGGGCCGCGATCATCGAGGTCGTCGTCGTCTTGCCGTGAGTGCCGGCGACCGCGACGGTCTTTTGCATCCGCATCAGCTCGGCGAGCATCTCAGCGCGGCGTACCCGCGGGATGCGCCGCTGGGCGGCGGCCTGGAATTCCGGGTTGTCCTCCTTGATCGCGGTCGAGCATACGACCACCGCGGCATCGCCGAGATTTTCCGCCGAATGCCCGATCGCGACGGGAATACCATGCTTCCGCAGCTTCTCGACGACATAGCTTTCGGCCATGTCGGAGCCCTGCACAGCGTAGCCGAGTTGGTGCATCACCTCGGCAATGCCGGACATGCCGATGCCGCCGATCCCGACAAAGTGGATCGTGCCGATATCGGTGCCCAGCGCTTTCATCATGCCGGAATGGCTCCGTTCGGAGCCGCCGCTGCGACGCGCGGAGTCAATGCGGGCCCGACGACGATAGGTTCGACGCCGTTGCCGATCCGCTCGACAAGGTCTGCAAGGTCACGCGCGGCATGCGGCCGACCCACCGACAAAGCGCGAGCGGCGGCATTGTTGAGCGCGACCGGGTCCATCGCCAGCGCCTCGATCTGCCGCGCCAGTACCTCGGGCGTGAAACTGTGTTGAGCGATCGCGCGAGCACCGCCTGCCTTGACCAACTCGCGGGCGTTAGCGGTCTGATGATCGTCGGTCGCGGCGGCGAACGGAATGAGGATCGCCGGACGCCCAGCCGCGGTCAGCTCGGCCACGGTTGAGGCTCCTGCCCGGCCGATCACCAAATGCGCGTCGGCGATCTTGGTCGCCATGTCCTCGATGTAGGTCATGAGCTCGGCGGGGATACCAAGCTCGGCATATTGGGCTCGAACGCGCTCGATGTCGTCGGGACGGCACTGCTGGACGACCTGAAGCCGCCGCCGCAGCGACGGCTCGAGCATGCCCAGACCTTCGGGGACCACGGCGCTAAGCACGGTCGCGCCCTGGCTGCCGCCGGTGACGAGAATCTTGAGCGGCGCATATTCGTCGAACGGCGGGAAGGGCAGCTCGCCGAGCCGCGCGATCTCTTCGCGCACCGGATTACCGATCAGCACCGCCTTTTCGCGATAACGCGGCTTCAGCCGGTCGACTTCGTCATAGGCCGTGCCGATCGCCGCGGCCTCGCCAGCGAGCAGCCGGTTGACCCGGCCCATGACCGCATTCTGCTCGTGAAGCACGGTCGGAATGCGAAGGGCGCTCCCGGCGAGCAAAGCCGGGAATGCCGGATAGCCGCCGAAGCCGACCACGGCGTCGGGCGTATGCTCGCGGTAAAGCCGCTTTGCCTGCGCACGGCCCCTGACGACCGATGCGGCGGCCTTCAGCCAGCCGATGGGGCCGCCGCCGAGCCTTCCCGCTGGCAGGATGTGCACCGGCACGTTCTCGAACAGGCCGGGAAAGCGCGCGCCGCGCTCATCGGTGATGAGGAGCACGCCATGGTTGCGGCTCTTGAGCTCCGCCGCGAGGGCGTGGGCCGGGATCATGTGCCCGCCCGTGCCCCCAGCGGCCAAAACGAAATTCATGCCGTCAGGCTCTCCCCGCTCCATTTCACGACATAGGGCGAGCGCGTCAGATAGGGATTTCGTCGCGTGAAGGCGAGCAGCAAGCCCATGCCGATCGACAGCGCCAGCATCGACGAGCCGCCATAGCTAATGAACGGCAGGGTCATGCCCTTGGACGGGGCGAGCTGGACGTTGACCATCATGTTGATCAGCGCCTGCAGCCCGAACTCGACGGCAAGGCCCGCCGCAGCGAGGATCGAGAAACTATTGTCCTCGTCGACCAGCTTGACCAGCACGCGTGCGACGATGCCCAAATAGAGAAGCGCGATTGCAAGGCAGGCGATGAGACCGAATTCCTCGCCTATCACCGAAAAGATGTAGTCAGTGTGCGGCTCGGGCAGGCCGAACTTCCGCGTGCCGCCGCCCGGACCCATGCCGAACAGGCCGCCGGCGGTCAGCGTGCGAAGCGCATTCTCGACCTGGAAATTGTCGCCCGTGCCGAACAGGAACTCGTCGATGCGGGTCGTCGCGACTGGGTAGAAGAAATAAGCAAGGACAACGCCGACGATGCCCGCGCCGGCGAGAATCCCCAATGTCCGCAATTTGACGCCTGCCAGGGCAAGCATCGCCACCCACACCGCGCAGAAGATGATCGTGCTTCCGAAGTCCGGCTGCTTCATGAGCAGGAAGGCGATTGCGCCTGTCAGCAGCGCCGAGATCGGATAGACCGGCAGCGACTTGTCGCTCTCGCGCAAGCTCAGCAGCCAGGCCATGGCGACGACGAAGAAGGGCTTGAGGAACTCCGACGGTTGGACCTGGCCCAGGCCGAACTCGATCCAGCGCCGCGCGCCATTATGCTCGGGCCCGATCACCGGAACGAAGATCAGCAGGACGAAGAAGAAGGCAGCACCGAACAGCGACAGGCGCCGGACGCGCTCGCGCGGCATCATCGAGATGGCGATCATCACCGGCACACCGATCGCGATCCACGCGATCTGGCGCCAGAAATAATAGAGCTCGTTGAAGCGGACGTTGCCGCCCGAATAGCGCTGCGCAGCCGCGGGAGACGCCGCAGCCACCGCGATAAGCCCGATGGCGATCAGCACTGTCACGAGCAGCAGCAGGACCTTGTCGATTTCCCAGAACCAGCGGCCGAGCGCCGAAGTGTCGGAGCGGCCGTAGCGGTCCGGATCGATCAGCGCGGCCTTGGCCTTGAGCTGGCCGGAGATGGTCTTGATCATAAAGCCCCCACCAACGACCGGAACTGGTCGCCCCTATCCTCGAAGTCGCGGAACTGGTCGAAGCTCGCGCAGGCCGGCGACAGCAGCACCGTATCACCGGCTGCCGCATCCGTAGCCGCCTCGCGCACCGCAACGTCCAGTTTTCCACAGTTTTTCACAGGGATGTGAGGACTTAACAGCCGCTCGAAGAGGTCGGCGGCCTCGCCGATCGTGTAGGCCGAGGCGACATGCCCGAAGTAAGGGGCGCACTCGTAGAGATTGTCGGTCTTGGCCTGCCCCCCGCAAATCCACCGGATGCGCTCGAACGCGGCAAGCGCGGGCGCCGTCGCGGTCGGGTTGGTCGCCTTGCTGTCGTTGATGAACAGGACGCCGTCTTTCTCACGGACACGCTCCATGCGGTGCGGCAGGCCGGGGTAGGTGCGGAG
>Ga0066869_10000095_pt1 | contig 10111 bp, 8 predicted proteins | sample SoimicmetaGmgHMC_FD_62218 | JGI IMG/M metagenome (GOLD analysis project Ga0066869, IMG submission 62218) | Soil and rhizosphere microbial communities from Laval, Canada - mgHMC | ecosystem: Environmental > Terrestrial > Soil > Agricultural land | place: Laval, Canada | collected 2014-09-23 | reverse complement strand
CGCTGCACCGACCAAGGTCCAGCGGTCGACCTTTTCGTCGAACAGGAAATAACCGAAACCGCCGACCACCAGTACCTGCAGGAAGCTGATCGGCGTGAGCATCGATGCGTCGCCGAGCTTGAGCGCGCGCGTCCAGCAAAGATGCGCGGTGGTGCCGAACAAACCCGAGAGCACGATCCACAGCCAGGTGATGCCAGTCGGCTGCGTCCAGTAGAACAGCGCCGGAAGAAACGACAGCGGCACCCAGATCATCGTCGTATAGATCACGATGGTGTCGGGCTTCTCGGTGCGCGACAGGAACTTGATGCTGATCGCGACGCTGGCACTCATCACCGCCGCGAGCAGCGCGACCAGGCTGGCCAGCGTGAAGCTGTCCGCGCCCGGGTGCATCAGTACGATCACACCGATGAAGCCGACCAGCACCGCGGTCCAGCGCCGTGCACGCACGACTTCGCCCAGCACCATGACCGCACCGATGGTCACGAACAACGGCGTCGAATACGACAGCGCGATCGCCTGCGCCAGCGGCAAGTGCACGATCGCCCAGAAGCCGGCGAGCATCGACACGATGCCGATCACGCAGCGCATGAAGTACAGCGACAGCCGATTGGTCTTGAATATGCCGAGGCCGTGCTTGTACAGCAGCGGCAGGGTGAAAATGAAACCGAAGAAATTGCGGAAGAAGGCGATCTCGAACGCGTGCAGCTGCTTCGAGGCCAAACGGATGCATACGGCCATGACGCCGAACAGCACTGTGCTCATCACCATGAAACCGATTGCGCGCGGGACGTTGTCGCCCGAGGCGGCCACAGTCACGGTGCTGTTTTCGCTCATGAAGACTGCCAGCGGGCGCCGATCAGTCGCGGCTCGGGTTCGAGCGCGACGGCGAATTTCTCCTGCACCGAATCGGCGACGCGATGCGCCAGCGCCAGCAGCTGTGCGCCAGTGGCGTTGCCGTGGTTCACCAGCACCAGCGCGTGCTGCGCCGAGATGCCGGCGTCGCCGTCGCGAAAACCTTTCCAGCCGGCGGTCTCGATCATCCAGGCCGCGGAGATCTTGCGCGTGGCCTCGGAATCACCGGGATACATCGGCAGCGCGGAATGCGCTTCTTTCAGCGCCAGCGCCTGCGCCGCCGGCACGATCGGGTTCTTGAAGAAACTGCCGGCGTTGCCGACGATCGCCGGGTTCGGCAGCTTGCGCGTGCGCAGGCGGCCGATCGCTTCGGCGACATGCACCGCGCGCGGCGTGGCGATGCCCATCGCCGCAAGTTCCTCGTGCACGCCGGCGTAGTCGAGCTTGAGTTCGCGCTGGCGCGGCAGGCGCAACTCGACCGCGGTGATCACCCAACGATCGAGTTGCTGCTTGAACAGGCTGTCGCGATAGGCGAATTCGCAGTCGGATTTCGACAATCGCTTTATCTGGCCGGTGTCGCGCTGGAAGGCTTCGACGGTTTCGATGAATTCGCCGACTTCGACGCCATAGGCGCCGATGTTCTGGATCGGGCAGGCGCCGACCGTGCCGGGAATCAGCGCCATGTTTTCCAAACCGCAGAGGCCACGTGCGAGCGTCCAGCCCACCAGGTCGTTCCAGCCGACGCCGGCATCGGCGCGCACCAGTGCGTGCTCGCCATCGTCTTCGAGGATGCGGATTTCCGCCATGGTCAGGCAGATCACCACACCGGGGAAATCGTTGGCGAAGAGCAGGTTGCTGCCTTCGCCGAGCACCATCACCGGGCCGTCGCGCAGCATCGCGAAATCGTAGAGTTCGGCGAGCGCATCGCCACGCTTCACGTCGGCCATCATCGCGGCGCGCGCGGGCACGCGGAAGGTGTTGCGGCCCTGCAGGGAAATGTCGTCGGCGAGCTGGTAGCCGGTCATGGTCAGCCGGCCTCGCTCACGCCACGCCCTCACGGCGGCGACGTATCGCGGTCACGCATTCGCCGATCAGCTCCGGGCCGCGATAGATCATGCCGGTGTAGAACTGCACCAACTGCGCGCCGGCGGTGATCTTGCCGACCGCGTCGGCGCCACTGAGGATGCCGCCGACGCCGATCAACGGGATGCTGTTGTCCAGACGCACGCGCAGCTTGCGCAGCACCGAGGTGGACTTGCCGTACAGCGGCTGGCCGGACAGTCCACCGGCTTCACCGGCCAGCGGATGGCCTTCGATGTCGAGGCGGTCGATGGTGGTGTTGCCGATGATCACGCCGTCGACGCGCGCGGCGTTGAACACCGAACTCACGCCATCGAGTTCGGCATCGGAAAGATCCGGCGCGATCTTGATCAGCATCGGCGTGCGATGGCCATGCAGGCCGGCGAGGTCTTCCTGCACCTCGCGCAATTCGCCGATGAAGCGGCGCAGGGTTTCTTCCTGCTGCAGGTCGCGCAGGCCGCTGGTGTTGGGCGAGGAAATGTTCACCGTCACGTAGTCGGCCAGCGCATACACGCGTTCGAGGCAGTGGATGTAATCGTCCACGGCGCTCTCGTTCGGCGTGTCCTTGTTCTTGCCGATGTTGATGCCGAGGATGCCGTTGCGCTTGGCTTTCTCGACATTGCGCACCAGCACGTCGACACCAGCGTTGTTGAAACCGAGGCGGTTGATCACCGCGCGCTTGTCCGGCAGGCGGAACATGCGCGGCTTCGGATTGCCTTCCTGCGGCCGTGGCGTGGTCGTGCCGATTTCGACGAAACCGAAACCCAGCGCCATCAGCGCATCGATATGCGCGCCGTTCTTGTCCAGACCGGCGGCGCAGCCGACCGGATTCGGGAATTCGATGCCGAAGGCCTTGGTCTTCAATGGCGCCGGTTTCAGCGCCATGAGCGGATTCAGGCCAGTGCGATAGGCGGCTTCGAGTCCGCTCAGGCCCAGGCCATGGGCGCGCTCGGCATCGAGGCAGAAGAGCAGGGGGCGGGCGAGTCCGTACACGCGGCGGTCAGTGCGAGTTCGCGCCGACGATGGCGATGAAAGCCGCCAGGCCGCCGAAGAAAAGCACGATCGCGATCACCGCCAGCACGCTGCAGATCATCATCGACCAGCCCAGCACCAGGCCGATCACCGCCATGACGTCGCCATCCTTTGTTTCCGGATTGCGCCGGATCTCGGCGCGCGCCATGTGCCCGGTAATGATCGCGACGATGCTGCCCAGCCAGGGCGCGATGCTCCAGCCCAGGATGCCCGCGACCAGACTGACGATCGCGGTCACGCTGGTCTGCTTGCTGTCCAGCAATTGCCCGCTGACAGGCTGCGGTGCCGGTGCCGGTGGCGGAAGATTCTGCTCGTCCATGATGCTTCCTCAGAGATCGAACTTGATGCCCTGCGCCAGCGGCAGCGCATCGGAGTAGTTGATCGTGTTGGTCTGGCGACGCATGTAGACCTTCCACGCGTCGGAACCCGATTCGCGACCGCCGCCGGTTTCCTTTTCGCCACCGAAGGCGCCGCCGATTTCCGCACCCGAGGTGCCGATGTTGACGTTGGCGATGCCGCAATCCGAACCCGCCGCCGAAAGGAACTGCTCGGCCGCGCGCAGGTTGTTGGTGAAGATCGACGAGGACAAGCCCTGCGGCACGGCGTTCTGCATCTCGATCGCCTGATCGAGGGTCTTGAACGGCATCACATACAGGATCGGCGCGAAGGTTTCGGTCTGCACCACTTCATGCGAATTGTCGACGCCGGTGATGATGGTCGGCAGCACGAAATTACCCTTGCCCTCGATCGCCGCGCCGCCAGTACGCACCTGGCCGCCCGCGGCCTTGGCCTTGTTCACTGCAGTCAGATACTGCTGCACGGCGGCCTGGCTGTTGAGCGGGCCCATCAGCGTGGTCGCAAGGGTTGGATCGCCGATCTTGGTCTCGACTTGTTTATAAGCCTTGATCAGGGTTTCGAGTACGGAATCGAAAATCGATTCGTGCAGGAACAGGCGGCGCGTGGTCGTGCAGCGCTGGCCGGCGGTGCCGACGGCGCCGAACACGATCGCCGGGATCGCGAGTTTCATGTCGGCGCTGGCGTCGACGATGATCGCGTTGTTGCCGCCGAGCTCAAGCAGCGAGCGGCCCATGCGCTGCGCGACGCGCTCGCCGACATTGCGACCGACGTGGGTGGAGCCGGTGAAGCTGATCAGCGGGATGCGCTTGTCGTCGACGAAATTCTGTGCGATCTCGGTGCCGGCGTCGTTGAACAGGAAGAAGATGTCCGGGAAGCCGCCGGCGTTGAGCGCTTCGTTGCAGATCTTCAGTGAGGCGATGGCGGAGAGCGGGGTTTTCGGCGACGGCTTCCAGATGCAGATGTCGCCGCAGACGCCGGCGAGGAAGCTGTTCCAGGCCCAGACTGCGACTGGGAAATTGAAGGCGCTGATGATGCCGACGATGCCCAACGGCTGGTACTGCTCGTACATGCGGTGGCCGGGGCGTTCGCTGTGCATGGTCAGGCCGTAGAGCTGGCGCGAGAGACCGACGGCGAATTCGCCGATGTCGATCATCTCCTGCACTTCGCCGTCGCCCTCGGGCTTGATCTTGCCCATCTCCAGCGCGACCAGCGAACCGAGTGCGTCCTTGTGCTTGCGCAGCGCATCGGCACAAAGGCGGATGGCTTCGCCGCGCTTCGGCGCCGGCGTGGTGCGCCAGACTTTGAAGGCGGCTTCGGCGCGCTCGAGGATGATCGCGTAATCGCTTTCCGAGGAGGCATAGACCTTGCCGAGGACCTCGCCAGTGCTGGGGTTGATCGGTTCGATCACGCCGGCGTCGCGGGTTTTCGACCACTCGCCACGGCCGAGATAGGTGCCGGATTCGTTGTCGGTCAGGCCGAGGGCGGCGAGGACGGGGTGGGTCATGAGGCACTCCTGAAACAAGATGAGAAAGATGGAAAGCCCACCCGGTGCGGTTGCGGCCGGGCGGCGGATTCTTGGCGGTGGCGTCCCCGACAGGAGTCGAACCTGTGGCCTCGTCCTTAGGAGGGACGCGCTCTATCCAGCTGAGCTACGGGGACCGATGGCGAATTATCGCCGGAAACGGGTCCGGATTGCCTCGCGGATCGCGACATTCGGGGGTGTATCGGTCGTCGCCGCTGGCTACGGGGCGGTTTGGACAGGGCCGCGTCGGATTTGCCTCTCCCGGAATCGCCATCCGACCTGCGTATCATTGCGGCCCCGGCACTCCATGGAGCAGCACCGATGCAGATCTCCCTTTACGGCACCGCCAGCAGCGTCGCGATCCGCGGCCTGAAGAACCTCGACGCCATGCTCGACAAGGCCGTCGTCAACGCCGAGGCGCGCAAGATCGACCTGACCGTGCTGCTCAATTCGCGTCTGGCCCCGGACATGTTCCCGTTGACCCGCCAGGTGCAGATCGCCTGCGATTTCGCCAAGGGCCCGATGGCGCGCCTGGCAGGCATCGAGAACCCGAAGTTCGAAGACAGCGAAACCAGCATCCCGGAATTGAAGGCGCGCATCGCCAAGACCCTGGATTTCGTGCGCAGCGTCCCCGAGGCGAGCTTCGCCGGCGGCGAAGACCGCGACATCGAGATCAAGGCTGGCGACCAGGTGATCCAGTCCAAGGGTCTGCCCTACCTGCTGCATATGGCGCAGCCGAATTTCTACTTCCACCTCAGCATGGTCTACGCGATCCTGCGCCACAACGGCGTCGACCTGGGCAAGCGCGATTTCCTCGGCCAGCCGTAAGGCCTGTCCGTAGGAGCGATGCGAGTCGCGACTTTTTCGCAATGCTGGAGAGGTCGCGACTTGCGTCGCTCCTACGGCTTTCGTTGAAACCATGCCCATCCTCAACATCGCCGCCTACCGTTTTGTCGCCATCGCCGACCCTCCGGCGGTGGTGGCGCGCGTGCAGGAACTCTGTCTCGCGCGCGAGCTGAAAGGCACGGTGCTGGTCGCGCCCGAGGGCATCAATATTTTTCTCGCGGGCGAGGGCGAGGCGATCCACGGCTTCCTGCGCGAACTCGCCGAAGATCCGAGTTTCGCCGACATCCCGGTGAAATTCAGCGATAGCGAAACCATTCCGTTCCGCCGTCTGCGCGTGCGTTTGAAGCGCGAAATCATCACTTTCCGCGACGAGTCGGTGCTGCCGTTGGCGGGTCGCGCCGATGCCTTGCTGCCGGAGAAACTGCGTGACTGGTTGCGCGCCGGCCATGACGATGCCGGCCGCGAACTGGTCCTGCTCGACACCCGCAACCAGCAGGAAGTCGCCTACGGCAGTTTCGCCAACGCGCTGACGCTACCTATCGACAAGTTCACGCAACTGCCGGAGGCGTTGGAAGCGCATCGCGACGAACTCGCCGGCAAAACCGTCGTCAGCTTCTGCACCGGCGGCATCCGCTGCGAAAAAGCCGCGCTGTGGATGCATGCCGCCGGCTACGAAAACGTGCTGCAGCTCGAGGGCGGCATCCTCGGTTATTTCGAACAGGTCGGCGGCGAGGGCTATCGGGGCGATTGCTTCGTTTTCGACGAACGGGTGGCGCTGAGCCCCGAGCTCAAGGCGCGGCACGGGGCCTGAGCGTGGGATACTGGGCCCCGCTTGGGCCCGGCTGCGCGTCGGGTTCCGCCATCTCCGGACAGGGTTCCCGCACGTGCCAGACGCGCCACTTCTATTGCTGCGAAACGCCGACGTTTACGCGCCCGAGCATCTCGGCCTGCGCCATCTGCTGATCGGCGGCGGCAAGATCCTCTGGCTGGGGGAAAATCCGGAGCCGGTTGTTTCGGGCGCATTGGATCTGCAGATCGTCGATCTAAAAGGGTTGCGGCTGACACCTGGATTCATCGATGGTCACGCCCATATCACCGGCGGCGGTGGCGAGGCCGGCGCACATACGCGCGTCCCGCCGGTGCCGTTGTCGCGATTCACCCTGGCGGGCGTCACCACCGTGGTCGGTGTGCTTGGCACCGACGACACCACGCGCTCCACCCGCGAACTCGTCGCCACGGCGCACGGCCTGCGCAACGAGGGCTTGAATGCCTACGCCTACACCGGCGGCTACCACCTGCCGCTGGCGACCGTCACCGGCAGCGTGCGCGACGATCTTGCTTTTGTTGATTGCCTGATCGGCGTCGGCGAACTCGCGATCTGCGATCACCGTTCCAGCCAGCCCACGCTCGACGAATTGCTGCGCGTCGCCGCCGATGCCCATGTTGGCGGCCTGCTCACCGGCAAGGCCGGCATCCTGCACCTGCATCTGGGCGATGGCCCGCGCGGCCTTTCGCAGGTGCGCGAGGCGCTGGACATGAGCGAAATTCCCGCGCAGGTATTCAACCCCACGCACATCAATCGTCGCCGCGCCCTGTTCGAGGAAGCGATCGCACTCGCGCGTCGCGGCTGCAGCGTCGACATCACCGCGTTTCCGGTGGCCGAAGGCGAAGACGCTTGGGCGGCGGACGAAGCGTTGCTGCGCTATCTCGACAGCGGCGCGCCGCCCGAACGCATCACGATCAGTTCCGACGGCGGCGGCTGCTTGCCGCATTTCGACGGCGACGGTCGCATGCTGAGCATGCAGATCGGCGAGCCGCAATCGCTGGCGCAGACATTGAAGGCCTTGCTCGCCCGTGGCCAGCCGCTCGAACGCGTGCTGCCGGCTTTCACCAGCAACGTGGCGCGGCTGCTGCGCCTGCCCGGCAAGGGCTGCATCGCCGCCGGCGCCGATGCCGATTTATTGATATTGAACGAGGATTCCGATGTGAGTGAGGTGATGATTTCCGGCCGCTGGTTCGTACGCGATGGCCAGGCGGTGGTGCGCGGCACGTTCGAGGGCGCGGTCTGATGCCCAGTCCCGTGCCTGAAGGCGGAACCCGCGGTTGGATCATCCCGATCGGCGGTGGCGAAGAAAAAGAAAACAATCCGCAGATCCTCAAGCGCTTCGTTGAATTGTGCGGTGGCGACCAGGCCGACATCGTCGTGCTGCCGACCGCGAGTCGCCTCGCCGATACCGGCGCGCGCTATGAAAAGATTTTTTCCGCGCTCGGTGCCGCGCGCGTCGAGGCCGTGGATTTCGACACCCGCCGCGACTGCGACGAGAAAGCGCGGCAGCAGCGCATCGCCCAGGCCAGCGGCATCTTCATGACCGGCGGCAACCAGTTGCGCTTGTCGACGATCATCGGCGGCACGGCGGTCGCCAAGCTCATCCGTCAGCGCAATGCCGAAGGCGTGCACGTCGCCGGCACCAGCGCCGGCGCCAGCTTCATCAGCGAGCACATGATCGCGTTCGGCGAGGAAGGCCCGACGCCGATCGCCGGCAGCGTGCGCTTGGCGCCCGGCCTGGGTCTGACCAATCGTTTCATCATCGACCAGCATTTCCGCGAGCGTGATCGCATCGGTCGCCTGCTCACCGCGCTCGCCTTCAATCCGTTCGCGGTCGGCATCGGTCTCGACGAAGACACCGCGGCCTTCATCAGTCCGGACAACACGCTGGAAGTGGAAGGTAGCGGCGGCATCACCGTGGTCGATGCCAACGGTATCGAATTTTCCTCGATGGACCTGGTGGAAGAAGGGCAGCCGGTGTGTATGCTCGGACTGACCCTGCACCTGCTCGTCGCCGGTGCCACCTTCAATCTGAGTACCCGTCAGGCTTCGGCCGGCGCACTGGCACGCGCCAAAGGATAGAAACATGCGCATCCTCGATCGCTCCGTTTTCGTCGGGCCCTCGCTGTACGCCCACTTCCCGGTGATCCGGCTGGAACTCGATCTTGGGGCGCTCGAAGCCTGGCCCACCGCGAAACTCGGCGCCGCTTTCATCGATGGGTTGCTGGCCGCGCTGCCGGGCTTGAACGAACACGGCTGTTCCTACGGCGAGCCCGGCGGCTTCGTGCGCCGCATGCGCGAGGACGAAGGCACCTGGTTGGGCCATGTACTCGAACACGTCGCGATCGAATTGCAGAACGTCGCCGGCGAACAGGTCACCTTCGGCAAGACCCGCAGCGCTGGCCGCGATGGCGTGTATTCGGTGGTCTACGAATACGTGCAGAAGGACGAAGGCATCGAAGCCGGCGAACTGGCGATGCGCCTGCTCACCTCCTTGCTGCCGAAAGAACTGCAGACATCGGGTCTGGTGCCCGAGGATTGGAACTGGCCGAGCGCGCGCGACGAATTCATCCGCTATTCGCAGCGCCGCGCACTCGGGCCGTCGACCGCTTCGCTGGTGCATGCGGCGGAGGAACGCGGCATCCCTTGGCTGCGCCTGAATTCGCAATCGCTGATCCAGCTCGGTTACGGAAAATACCAGCAGCGCATCCAGGCCACGGTTACCGGCAAGACCTCGCATATCGCGGTGGAGCTGGCCAGCGACAAGGAAGAAACCAACAAGATCCTCGGCTCCCTGGGGCTTCCGGTTCCGAAACAGGAGCTGGTGCAAAGTGAAGAACAGGCCAAGCGCGCCGCGCGCCGCATCGGCTATCCGGTCGTCACCAAGCCGTACAACGGCAACCACGGCCGCGGCATTTCGATCCGTTTGATGAATGAGGAGGAAGTCGTCGCCGGCTTCAAGATCGCGCGGGAAATTTCCCGCTCGGTGATCGTCGAAACCTTCGTCACCGGCGATGATCATCGCCTGCTCGTGGTCAACGGCGAACTCGTCGCTGCGACCAAGCGCACGCCCGGCCATGTTGTTGGTGATGGTCAGCGTACCGTGGCTCAACTCATCGAGATCGTGAACCAGGACCCGCGTCGCGGCGTCGGCCACGAAAAAGTACTTACCCGCCTCGAGCTCGATGCGCAGGCGCAGTCGATGCTCGACCGCGTCGGCTACAGCGCCGATTCCGTGCCGCGCAGCGACGAAGTCGTCTACCTGCGCTCGACCGCGAATCTTTCCACCGGCGGCACCGCCACCGATGTCACCGACGTCATCCACCCCGACAACCGTGACATGGCGGTGCGCGCGATCCAGGCGATCGGCCTCGATGTCGGCGGCGTGGATTTTCTCAGCGACAACATCGCCGAGAGCTACAAGAGCCATGGCGGCGGCATCTGCGAAGTCAACGCCGCGCCGGGTTTCGCATGCACGTCGCACCCAGCGAAGGCACGCCGCGCGATGTTTCCGGTCCCGTCATCGACATGCTGTTTCCGGCCGGTTCGCCTTCGCGCGTGCCGATCGCCGCGATCACCGGCACCAATGGCAAGAC
>Ga0066869_10000094_pt1 | contig 10146 bp, 8 predicted proteins | sample SoimicmetaGmgHMC_FD_62218 | JGI IMG/M metagenome (GOLD analysis project Ga0066869, IMG submission 62218) | Soil and rhizosphere microbial communities from Laval, Canada - mgHMC | ecosystem: Environmental > Terrestrial > Soil > Agricultural land | place: Laval, Canada | collected 2014-09-23 | reverse complement strand
CGCAGATCCTGCGCCAGTCGCCGCCAGGCGTCGCTGAGCGTATCGCCGCCGTTGATTTCCTCCGCGCCCATGCCAATCAGCGCGCGCGCTTCGTATTCGTAATCTTTCTCGCCGCCATAGCCCTTGACGGTTTTGAAACCGTCTTCGGGAAAGGACGCCGCCAGTGCGGCCGCATCATCGGGCGAATACAGTCCGTCGATCCGCGCCCAGCGGAAGGGTTGCGTTTGCATGGCGCTCGGGTCGAGTCTGCTCAGGTCGATCATCGTTCGTCATTCTCCACGGGTTTTCTCAAGCCGCGCAGCAGGGCACGCAAGCGCGCGGTGATTCTCGCCGCTTCCGCAGCCCGTTGAAGCGCGAGCTGATGCTCTGCTTCGTCCTTTGCTGCGGTCATCAGCGCCAGTCGATGCCCCGTTTCGTCCAGTGCGGCGGCGGATGCCGTGAGTTGCGCGTGGGCGTGGGCGAGATCGGCAAGCAACGCCTGCTCGCGGTGCGCGTGATCGTCCGCAAGCGTCTCCTGGCGATCGACCGCGGACTCCAACCAATTGGGCAGATCCTGCCAAAAACGCGGGAATGCCGGCGGCGTCGCGCTGCGCCCAGCACGCAGGACATCCGCGACCTCATCCCAATATTCAACGAGTTGCCCGGCCGCCTGCTGCGCTGCTGCCGACGGCGACTTCCTGCCGATACGGTCGAGGATCCAGCGCGGGTCGGGCTCGTCGTCCGCAGGCAGCGGGAAAACCGATTCGAAGGCCGCCAGCGCGGTGTACTTGCCGACACCGAGATCGGCCGAACAGAACGCCGGCACGCCGAACGCGATCGCGGTGATCGCGAGGTGGTAACTGTGTCCGACGACGGCCTGCGCATTGGCGATCAGCTCAGCCAGAAGCATCGGCGCTGGCCAGGAAGGCAATTGCACCGCACGCGGCAGCTCGTCGCCGAGGACGGCCGCGTGATCGCCCAGCACCGGACCGATCGGAAGGAGTAACAACTGGTAGTCGGAAAATTGCTGCGGGTATTGCCTGATCAGACGCAGGAAGGGCTCGAGGCCGGCGATCGCGTGTATCACCAGATAGCGATCACCAAGACCTGCCGCTGCGGCGATGCGCGCGAATTCGGCCGAGGGCTGCTGCGGATCGAGCAATCGCGGCAGGCCGAACGCGGTGTCGGGCAATACGGAAATGTGTGCGTCCGTCGCGACACGGGCCAGCGTTTCCTGCGTCAGTGCGTCGCGGACACGGATGCAGGCGCTGTTCGCAAGCGCCAGGCGCAGCAACGGCGCCGCCCACGCGGGTACTTCATTGCAATGCATGCCGGGCGCATTCCATATCACCGGGATGCCCTGCTCGATGGCGAGCAGCGCCGGCGTCAACCAATAGCCGGTCGGATGATGGATGTCCGGCGATGGCGGCCCGTAGCCGTGCGCGACGACTTTGTCGAAGCGCAGGATGAAACCACCGCCGACCAGCAGGCCATCAAGTTGCTGGCTGCACTGCGGCAGATCGGCGAGCGATGTCACCGCATACGGCCAAGCTGGCGGCGTGCGGTCGTGGTAGGAAAACCGATGCATCGTCACTGCGCCGAGGCGACGGCTCAGCTCGGCCTCGGCGATGATCGGGAACAGCAGATCACCATAATTTTCGACGTCGAAGGTTCCGACGATCGCGATTTGCCAGGCACGCGCCATCAACGTTGCTCCGCAGGGTGGCGCCGGCGTGCGGTCACCTCGGATCGACCGGCATCGGTTTCGTGATCGGCGATCGCCTCCACGCCCAGATCGACGATACCGAGGAAATCGCTTTGCCCGGGCAGGACATCGAAGGCCAGCAGTGCCACCTGTTTTTCGATGAGCTGCGATGTGTCCTCGCTGCGGCCGTTCATCAGCTTGAGTGTGATGTGGTAACGACCAGCGGCGAGGCCGGCACGGAAACGCAACGTGGCGCTGGCGCGGCACCAACCAGCAGCAGCTGGCTCCGGCTGCAGGGCAAAGTTGCCGCCGCCAATCACCAGCAGTCGCGCCTCCTGGATGGTGAGGCTGAGATTGGGCTGGTCGACCGTTTCGCGAAACGCGACTTCGACGCGGACCGTGACCTGTTCGCCCTGCACGTAGCTCGAGTGATCATGGCCGGTGTTGACGAAGCTCGCGGCAAGGACGCTGCCCTCGTCGGTGCCAAAAGCGATGCCGCCTTCGTCGTGCAGCGACGGTTTTTGCGCGACCGGCATGGCGCCGCCACTGGCCCAGCGTCGTTGCTCGTCGCGCATGTCGAGCAGATAGAGCTCGGCCATGTCCTGCGGCGTGCCGCTGGCGCGCACCTGGCCTTGCTGCAGGTAGAGCACGCGATGGCAGAAACGCTTGACCATGCTCATGTCGTGCGAGACGAACAACAGCGTCGTGCCATTTCTGGTCAACGCTTCCAGGCGGTTTAGGCACTTGAACTGGAATGAGGCATCGCCGACGGCCAGCGCCTCATCGACGATCAGGATATCGGGCTCGACGCAGACCGATACCGCAAACGCGAGCCGCACCAGCATGCCGCTGGAATAGGTCTTGGTCGGCTGGTCGATGAAATCGCCGATGTTGGCGAAGGCTTCGATCTCGCCGAAACGGGCGTCGACCTCCGCCTGCGTCAGGCCCAGGACCATCCCGTTCAAATAGACGTTTTCCCGGCCGCTGAATTCCGGATTGAAACCCGAGCCCAGCTCCAGCAACGCCGCCACCCGGCCGAACGTCTGCACGCTGCCGTTGGAAGCGGTGGCTGTGCCGCAGATCAACTGCAGCAAGGTTGATTTGCCGCTGCCATTTCGGCCGATGATGCCGATCGTCTCGCCCTTGAAGATTTCCAGCGAAACATCCTTGAGCGCCCAGAACTCGCGGTAATGGCGCTGGTCCTTGCGTGCCAGCATCTGCCGCAGACGATCGCGGGGTTTATCGTAGATCGGGTAGCACTTGCTCAGGCCGTCGACCTTGATGGCGATTTCAGAGGACATCGGCAAATCCGTTGCGCGCTTTCTGGAACCACGCGAAGCCCAACCAGGCGATCACCATCGATGCCGCAAGTCCGATCGACCAGGTCGCGATGTCCGGCACCACGCCCCAGAACAGCACGTCCCGGGCCTGCTCGACCACCAGCGTCAGGGGATTGAGGCGGAGCAGGGCCTGGTAGTTTTCCGGCAACGCCGTCACCGGATAGAAGATCGCCGACAGGAACATCAACGCGGATACGAAAACGCCAACCATCTGCTGGATGTCGCGCAGATAGGTGCCCAGCGCCGCCAGTGTCCAGGACACGCCGAGCGTGACCAGGATCAGGGGCAGCAATACCAGCGGCAGCAGCACCGCCGTGAGGTGCGGCGCGCCTACCAGTACCAGATGGAAGACCATCCAGACCGAGACGCTCGCGAGCAGGTGGAACAACACGCCACCCAGCGTCACCCAGGGCAGGATTTCCAGCGGAAAGACGACCTTCTTGACGTAGTTGGCGTTGTCGACGATCAGCCGCGGCGCGCGCAGCACGCATTCGGAAAAAACATTGAACACCAGCAGGCCGGCGAACAGCAGCAGGACGAATTCGCTGCGCGACCCCGATCCGCCCGGCCAGCGCGTCTTGAACACGAGGCCGAACACGAAGGTGTAGACCACCAGCATGAAGATCGGATTGAGGAGCGACCACAGCATGCCCATCGCCGAGCCGCGATAGCGCCCGAGCACCTCACGCTTCACGAGTGCGACAAGCAACTCGCGGTGCCGCCAGGGGCTGGAAAACAGGCCTGCGCCGACGGTTGCCGACGCGATCGTGGTCGAACCAACCGCCTCGTTCATCCGAATCCTTCGCAACACAGGGTGCCCGCGATTGTGCCACGGTGGTCTGCGCCGTCGCCGATGCGAGGCGGCCTGTTTCTGCTACCGGATCGCAGCGTCGGCGTTTCGTTCTGTCCAAAAACGTCTGCTGTCGAGGCATAAGTTAATGATTTGTAATCATTCTTACAGGCATCGGCCACGCGCTCGGCAGCAGATTGGCTGCAATCGGCTAGGATTCGTCGACGCGTTGGTCCAATGCGGACGCTTTGCAGCGATGACAGATACTCGTCCGGCGCGTGGATCACCGTCGATCTCCTCAACAAGGAAACAGCCATGCGCGTGTTGTTGGTCGAGGACGAGCCGCTGATCGCCGATTTCGTGGCCAAGGGCCTGCGCGAAGCCGGCCATGGCGTCGACCATGCTGCGACCGGCACCGACGGCCTGCATCTGGCCACGCACGAAACCTACGACGCGCTGGTGCTCGATCGCATGCTGCCCGGGCTTGATGGCCTGGAATTGCTGCGTACCTTGCGCGCCAGCGGCCATCGCACACCGGTGCTGATGCTGTCCTCGCTGGGCGACGTCGAGCAGCGCGTGCAAGGCCTGCGCAGCGGCGCCGACGATTACCTCGCGAAGCCTTTCGCTTTCGTCGAACTCATGGCGCGGCTCGAAGGCCTGCTGCGGCGACAGGCCGGCGGGCCGGAAACCCTGACGCGGCTGCGCGTCGCCGATCTCGAGATGGATCTGCTCAAGCGCAGCGTGCGTCGCGGCGGGCAATCGCTGGATCTGCAGCCGCGCGAGTTCCGCCTGCTCGAATACCTGATGCGCCACGCCGAACAGGTGGTGACGCGGACGATGCTGCTCGAGGCGGTCTGGGATTATCACTTCGACCCGCAGACCAATGTCATCGACGTGCACATCTCGCGGCTGCGCCAGAAGATCGACAAGGATCGTGGCCCGCAGTTGCTGCATACCGTGCGCGGTGCCGGCTACCTGCTCGGCCTGCGCACCTGAGCGGGCTGCGCTGATCCATGCAGTCATCGCGCGGCGCCACCCTCAATCGCCTGGTCTGGACTTTCGGGTTCGGATTGCTGCTGGCGTTCGCCGTGGTCGGCGCGATCAGCATGCTCGCCTTCGATCGCCTGGTAGAGCGCGACACCCATCGCAACGTGCAGGTCGAACACGCCGGCCTGTTGGAAATCTATCGCGCCGGTGGCCGCACCGAGCTCAGCGACACCATCGACGACCGCGTCAACGAGCCGACCAACTGGGATTCGGTGTATCTGCTCGCCGACAAGACCGGACGCGTGCTCGCCGGTCATGCCGAGGAATTGCCGGCACCGCTGTGGAAAAAGCGCGGTTGGGTGCGTTTCCCCTGGCGCAAGAACGAGGATACCGATGAAGTGCTGGCGTTCGTGCAGGACCTGCCGAACGGCGACCTGTTGATGACCGGCCATGTCACCGGCGAGCAACAGCATTTGCGCGAACTCGTCGTGCGTCTTGGCGCCACCAGTCTTTGCCTGCTCGCAGCGCTGACGGCGCTGCTCGGCTGGTTGATGCGCCGCGGCGTCGATCTGGCGCTGGAAGCACCGCTGGACACCGTCGACCGCGTCGCCGCCGGACACATGCGCGAGCGCGTGCCCGAACGCGGTGGCGACGATGGTTTCGCGCGTCTGGATCGCACGCTCAATCGCATGCTCGACCGCATCCACGATCTGGTCGGCGGCATCCAGTTTTCCACCGATGCGATCGCGCACGACTTGCGCACGCCGCTGATGCGGCTCAAGACGCGACTCGAACAGGCGCGGTTGGCTTCGCGCGACGCGGCGACGCAGACGCAGGTGGATGCGGCGATCAGCGAGGCCGACCAGTTGATCAGCACATTCAACAGCCTGCTGCGCCTGGCCAAGATCGAGAGCAAGGACAGTCATCCATTGGATGCGATCGCCCTCGACGAGGTGTTGTTCGATGCCGTCGAGATGTGGCAGGCGGTGGCGGAAACGCGCGGCCAGCGCCTGCACACGCAAATCGCGCCGGCAAGCATCGCCGGCGATCGCGACCTGTTGTTCCAGTTGCTCTCCAACCTGCTCGACAACGCGATCAAGTACGGCGGCGACGACAGCGAAATCGCGGTGGCGCTGTCCGTGCAGGACGGCGAGGTGTTGCTCGCGATCAGCGACCAGGGCCCGGGCATCGCCAGCGACCAGCGCGAACGCGTGTTCGATCGCTTCGTGCGCCTGGAAAGCCATCGCGGCACACCCGGCACCGGCCTCGGCCTGAGCGTCGTGCGTGCGATCGCCATCCATCACGGCGCCGATCTGCGACTGGATTCGGCGCAACCCGGCCTGCGTGTGCTGCTGCGTTTCCCGGCGATCTGAATCGCGTTTTCCGCCATCGCGTTTCCCGACATGGACAATTCGTCATCGCGCGGCAACGCCGCCGCCAGCGCTGGACGCGCAATCTGCCGGCACCGGTAAATGCACCGGATTCGCCAACGCATCAGACACTGGAGATCGTCATGAACATCCGCACCACGCTTGCCGCCCTCACTCTTTGCCTCGCCAGCACCGCCGCGTTCGCTGCCACCACGACTGCGCCGGCAGCCGCCGCCAAGCCGGCGATGACCGCGGTCGCCAGCACCGCCGCCAAGCCGATCGCCGCGCCGACCAGGCACGTTGCCGTCAAGAACGTCGCCGTCAAGCAGACGACTGCTTGCAAGAAAGGTGAAGCCCTGCTCAAGGGCAAGTGCGAAGTCACCAAAGCGAAGAGCTGATTCCTCGAGCTTGGCAACAAGGAAACGCCGGGCTTGCCCGGCGTTTCTGTTTTTGCGCGGTCACCACCTTGCCGCGCGCCGCTGTTTCAGATGCTTGAGGTCGGCGACGATCACGAACGTGATCACCACCAGCAGCGTCCAGGAACTGATCTTTCCCCAGTGCACGAGCTTCCAGCCCGATTGCTGATCGGGATATACCCAGGCACCGTAGAACGTGCCGATATTCTCGGCGATCCAGACGAAGGCGCCGATCAGCAGGAAACATAACGGCAGGGGCAACCAAAACATCTTTCGCCAAGGCGTGAAATGCAATCGCGTGCGCCCGAACACCAGCAGCAGCGCCGCGAACAACCACCAGCGATAGTCGCCGATGTAGTGATGGCTGAAAAAATTCACGTAGATCGCCGCGGCCAGCAGCAGTGTCCAGCGTGCATCGGGATAGTCGCTGAGGCGCAGATCGAACAGCCGCCACGCCTGCACGAGATAGCTGGCGACCGCCGCGTGCATGAAGCCCGAATACAGCGGCGCGCCGAAGATCTTGCTGTAGGCGAATTCCGGATAACTCCACGACGCGATCGCCGGATGCGTCTTGAAGATTTCCAGCGCCAGACCGGTGACATGGAACAGGCAGATGGTCTTGAGTTCGTCCGGCGTTTCCAGCTTCATCCGCAAAAGCATCGCCTGCATCGCCAGCGCCGCCAGCAACAGGAAGTCGTAACGCGGCAGCGGCCCCAGCGGTAAATGCCGCGACAACGCCAGCACTGCGAAGAAGCTTCCGGCGAACACGCAGGCACGCGCCTGCTTGCCGACCAGTGCGAGGGCTTCGCCGAGCAGTGAGGGCAAGGTGTCGACGTACGACAGCGGTGGCGATGCGTGGAGAAGGTCCGTCTGTTCCATGCCGCGATGCTTGCCCGGCTCGGTGAAGCCAGTACGAAGTGTGACGGCATCGGTTTACGGATGTCTGCCGCGAATGCATAGTGCGGGGCGCTTTTTTCTGGACCCCGCCCATGTTCCCCGTCCGTCCCTGGCTGATTGCCGCTCTTCTGATGTCCGCGTCATTGGCGAAGGCCAAGGAAGCCGAGGTCGTCGCCGATGCCGGCACGCAAATGCTGCTGCGGCGCGCCGAATTCGAGCAGATCGAGATCTCGCCCAATGGCAGTCTGCTGGCGATCGCCCGACGCTTGCCGGGCGGCACCGTGGTGGAAGTGCAGCGCCGTGCCGACATGCAGGTCATCACCAGCATCGACCCGGGCAAGGACGGCGAGGTCGACACTCTGCAATGGCTGGACAACGACCGCTTGCTGATCGGCGCCAATCGTGCCGATGGCCTGATCGGCGTCCCAATGGTCGATCCGGCGCTGTACATCGTCCGCGCCGACGGCAAGGACACCTTCAAGCTGCCGGCCAATTTCGTCGCGACCATCGACGGCGACGCCGACCATCTGCTGGTCAGCAATTGCGGACACAGCGACAAGAGCGGCTGCCTGCTGGAAATTCGCCGTGCCGAAATCGCCAAGCTGCGGCGTATCGGCGAGCTGGTGATCGCGGCGCCGGATGTGCATACCAACCTGCTGACCGACCGCAAGGGCAACGTCCGCTTCGCGATGGGCTGGGAGGACGACGGCACCGGCAAGACCTATGTGCACAACGAGGGCAAGGAGGGCTGGACGCTGATCAACGACAGCGCCAAGACCGGACTTGATGTCGTACCGCTGAGCGTGGCGCCCGACAGCAAGACCGGTTTCCTGATCAGCGAACGCGAACACGGCACGGATGCCATCGAAAGCTACGATTTCGCCACCGGCAAGCGCACCGAAGTGTTCCGCGATGCCAACTCGGATCCTTTGCACATCGTCCGCTCCGTCGATGGTCGCGAACCGATCGGCGCGATATTCAATCCCACCCAGCCGCAACTGCATTTCTGGAATGCGCAGAGCCCGGACGCGCTGTTGATCGGCGAACTGCAGAAAGCGTTTCCCGGCAAGATTTCCTACGTCGTGAGCGCGACCAGCGACGGCATGATGCTGGTGATATTCACGGCAGGAGATCGCGACCCCGGTACGTTCTATCTGCTCGATCGCCGGACCAGCAAGGCCAGCCTGCTCGCGCACGCGAAACCCTGGCTCAACGCCGACAACCTCGGCAGGCAGCAGGCGTTCGAACTGAAGGCACGCGACGGCAAGTTGCTGCACGGAGTGCTGACCCTGCCGCCGCGCGCCGACGGCCGCAACCTGCCGATGATCGTGCTGCCGCACGGCGGCCCTTACGGGGTGCTCGACAGTTTTGGATACGACGCCGAGGCGCAGATCCTGGCCACGCACGGCTATGCCGTGCTGCAGGTGAACTTCCGCGGTTCCGGCGGCTACGGTCGCGAATTCCTGATGAGTGGAATGATGCAGTGGGGCCGGGCGATGCAGGACGATGTCACCGACGCGACGCATTGGGCGATTGCGCAGGGCATCGCCGACGGTCATCGCGTCTGCATCTATGGCGCCAGCTATGGTGGCTATGCCGCGATGATGGGCGCCGTTCGCGAGCCCGGCCTCTATCGCTGCGCGGCGGGTCTGTCGGGCGTGTTCGACCTGGCCAAGATGTACAAATGGGGCAGCATCCGCCGCAGCGACCTGGGCATGGAATACCTCAAGCACGCCATCGGCCAGGACAAGGTCGAGCTGGCAGCACGCTCACCGGTGCAACAAGCCGACAAGATCACCGTGCCGGTATTGCTTGCGCACGGAAAATGGGATGGCCGGGTCGACATCATTCATGCCCGTGCGCTCAAGCGCGCACTGAGCAAAGCCGGACATCCGGCCGAGTTGATCGAATACGAATACGAAGGCCATGGGCTTGCGCAGGAGCCGCATCAGCGTGACTTCTATGCGCGCCTACTGGAGTTCGTCGGCAAATACATCGGCCCGACGGCGGCAGCGGCGAACGTGGCGGCAGCGGCGCAATAGTCGTATGCCGTGGCGGTTGCGCGCAAAAAAACGGCCCGGAATTCCGGGCCGTTTCTGTTTGGCGATTTGCTGCTCCCCTCACCCCAACCCGTTGCCAGGTTCGGCTCTGCCTCACCAAGCAACCCCAGCCGTCGCGCGTGGCGCTCCGGCGTTTGCGTGCGCACGAGCCGGTGGCTCGTAACCGCGCTCGCTCACCCCCGCAGGCGGGGAGAGGGGCTTCAATGATCGGGGTTGCGAAATGTCGATCAGATCGCGTACTCGAGCGGGTGGGTGAAGGATGCGCAGCACTGCCGCGCATCCTTCGAGAACGCCCGCCGCGTTGCGGCGGGCCGGACATCCGCCGATCAGATCGCGTAGTACATCGCGTATTCCAACGGATGCGTGGCCGCGCGGAACTTGGTGACTTCGCCCATCTTCAGCGCGATGTAGCTGTCGATGAAGTCGTCGGTCATCACGCCACCGGCCTTGAGGAATTCGCGGTCCTTGTCGAGAGCTTCCAGCGCCTGGTCCAGCGAATGGCAGACGGTCGGGATGTTCTTCTCTTCTTCCGGCGGCAGGTCGTAAAGATCCTTGTCGCTCGGTGCGCCCGGGTCGATCTGGTTCTTGATGCCGTCGAGGCC
>Ga0066869_10000093_pt1 | contig 10233 bp, 16 predicted proteins | sample SoimicmetaGmgHMC_FD_62218 | JGI IMG/M metagenome (GOLD analysis project Ga0066869, IMG submission 62218) | Soil and rhizosphere microbial communities from Laval, Canada - mgHMC | ecosystem: Environmental > Terrestrial > Soil > Agricultural land | place: Laval, Canada | collected 2014-09-23 | reverse complement strand
AGGCCAGCCAAATTGGGTCTAATAAAAACGTCCAGCAGACGCTCTCCATGTTTTTGATCTCCCCGCATTTCACGGTCGGCCGGCTGGCCAAGGTCGCCCAGGCGGTTCCCGCTATCTTCGGCGCCAGAAAAGGCCGGGAACAAATGGTCGGCCTGGGGATCACTGCGGCCATGCTCTACCTGTCCTCACGGGTGCTCAATCTGATCACTGACGGGGACCCGCACTTCGAGTGGCAGCGCGCCTTCCAGGTCAAGATGGGAGATCGGTGGGTTGGCATGCGCTCGATCCCGGGGGATGCGCAGAGAGCATTGCCCGAGGAGTGGGGCGGCCAGAATTTTGGCCCCTGGTTCTTTAACCGCATGAGCCCCTATGCGCATCTGGCCTCCAGCGTCTTTACCGGATACAACTCCCGAGGGCAGAAGGTCAGCCCGGGACGCGCGCTCTACGATATGTTCCTTGGCGGCACTCCCATGCCGGTCCAGGGGCTTACAACCCGGATGACCCAGTTGGGAAGCGCTGACAAGCTCGCCTGGTGGGAGCACCTGGCCGGCTCCATGGGCTTCCCGATCCAGAGATACAACCCGACGAGCGAGGTCAAGCAAGACGCCTTGGCTTGGCAGAAGAAGAACAAGCCGCTCACCGCTCCTCCCCCGACTTTGGGGCCTTCCAAGTACAGCAATCTCGAATTCGCGCTGGAGGAAAACGACCCCGGAAGAATCAAGGAGGAGATCGCCAACCTTAAAGACCAGGGGATGACGATCGAGAAGATCGTGCAGGGATACGCCGAGCGGATCGACCACCCATACACCTCGAGCCAGGAGAACGACAAGGCGTTCAGTAAAAGCAATTTCGCCGATCAGAAGAAGCTGGCGATCTCCCGAACCCGCAAGATGGCGCTGATCGGGCGGCTGCAAGCCGCGACCGGGATCAGGTTGAAGGAACCCCGGGACGCGCAATACTTTCTGGAGCGGGGGCAGTAAACCTCTTCTGGTGCTCGTCCAAAATCATCCGGACCATCAGTCCCAGCGCCTCGTTGCTTAAGTCTTTAATAAAACTCACGGGGACCGAATAGACGGTCTTCTCGTCCTCCTTCATCCCGTTCACGATCACGGTCAGGCGAGCAAACTTCATAAAAAAGGCCCGCGGCCCTCCGCCGTTATTTCGAAGTGAATTATGAGCAACAGCTTCGAAACAGAAGGACCGCGGGAAAATGTTTTAACTGGCCAACTTGAGGCGCCAGAAGGCGAGGCCGGCCATTCCGAGGCTCAAGAGGCCGAGAGTGCCGCCGGCATCAGGCACGGAATGCTTTACGCAATCCTTTGACCAACCGGTGCGGGTGGGGTTGAAGTCGCTGTTTCGGTGCTCGAGACCGCTCTCGGAAGGATCCGCGTAGGCTGCTGCGCCGGCGAAAGCCAGCGCGATAGTGGTGATAACTAGTAATTTCATTCCACCCTCCATACACGCGCTCCCACCTCTTTCATAGCGTTAACATGCTCGGGTTGGCCCTTGTTGCGGGAGCGGACGACGAATTCGCGGGCGTCCCCTTCCTTGCGCTTGAAATTGGCCACCGCCTGGCAAAGTTTCCTACAGGTGGAGAGCGGCTCGCCGGCGACGAAGAAAGATTGCCCGGGCTTCATCTTCGAAAAAGGATACTTGCTATCCAGGCTGCGGAATCTGGTAGGGATGGGAATCCGGTCCTCCAGGATGATCTTTCCATCATCACTATCGGCGTCTGTCAGATCTAAAACTATATGCTGTTTGCGTGGCATATTGTTAACTTCCCACAATATAGAATTCTGTAAAGCTTCTCGGTTTTAACGTCCATTCCTTTGAGACTACCGCGTGAACTATTTGCGCGTCGTCCTTCCAGGCCCCGAGCGCAGTCAGGCAATCGGTGGCCGCTTTCAGCAAATTGTCCAGATCGGGCTTGCTGACCTTGCGGGTTTCCTCGCAGGCGAATTTGAGCAGCGCGCTGTGCTTCCCGCTCCGGAAGTGGTTCTTCGGGCGGGTAAAGAAGCAAGCCATCTGAAAGGTGACCCAGCCGGTCAGGTTCACCCCGTCGAGGCCAGCCTCCCGGGCACCCAAGGCGATGGCGCTTTTCCAACCTTCCGCCGTGGCAGCGTCATACACGCGGGCGGCATAAGCGTTGCCGATCCGGCGGGCAAAGGCCCGCGGGCGGGGTTGACCTTTGGGTTCAGCGATGACGACAAACCTGAAGGTCCTAGACATCATCTTAGTTCCCGCCAGGTGGAGTTGAGTTCACGCACGAAGGTGTCGACAAAAGCCCGGCCCGCGTTCTCCTCCTCGGGAAGGGTCTGGACGATCTTGAAGACCATCCTCATTCCCGCATAGAAGGCTTTCGAGTATTCCTTCTCCTGCTCCGCTTCCAGCTTCCCGGAAAAGTTATTGTCCCGATACATCGCCCAGCAGATCTCCGGTCCGTTACTTAGTTTCATCCGTCAATAAACAAGACCCCGATAATCACCGCCAGGATCAAGCCTCCGGCTAGGAGATCGGTCCAGATCATTTAGTTTCTCCGCATCGGGGGCTGAGAGGGGCTTGGGTGCTTGCGCTCGGGCTTGCCGATCTGCGCTGGGAAGCCATCCGAATCTACTTCGTGTTCACCGACTTTGTAGATTAGAGCAGTTTGAGTTTTTTCGTTAAAAATTTCCAACTCGTAGCCGTCTTGTAAGCACAAGATCAACAATTCCCAGGGAACCTCGCAATAAGTTACAGTCATGATATTATTTCTTCCTTAAAAGCTTGTAGAAGGATTTGCTTCGTCCTTCCGGCTGTATAATCTCGTTGTCAGAGTTGTTGCAAGCGCCTTCGTAGCGCTCACGATTGACCGCCAGAAAATCCGCGGCCTCCGGACCCCATTGATTCAAAATCGTTTCAATCTGCTCCTTGTTGTAGAACGCCCGGCCCTCGTATTCGACCGCCCGCCAGCCCGGGACCTCCTTCCCGGAAATCAGGAGCTCCTTCGCGGCGTCCTCGATGCCGGCCTTCTCGACCAGCTTCTCCGCCTTGCGCCAGCAGTCGATAAACTTGCCCAGCATCGCCGGATCCTTCTTGATGAGCTCGAGCCTCGAGGCCGGGGTGAGCGCGGGGTCCAGGAGCGGGGTCATATCAGGGTTTAAAATCATGAGAGCCTCCTCAGCGGGCACGACCCACACCGGGCAGACCGACTGGCGCGCGCATTGCGAACAATAGTCGTTTTCGACCGGCGGCTCGACCCCGATCCGGATGCGTTCAACCAGGCCGAAAATCTTCTCCTCGCACTCGCTGCGGGAAACGACTGACTCCTGGAAAACCCTCTCGTCGCAGAAGGCGGCGCGAATGCGGACCTCGACCTCGTCCAATTCGTCCATGGCCATCAGCGCGTAGGCCATGAGTTGCAGGGAATAGTCGCGATACCGCCCGCTCTTGATGTCCCAGACTTCGAGCATCTCGTCTTCCTTGTTCCAGCCAATGATGTCGCAAGTGCCGGCCATGATCAGTTCGGCGGGGATGACGAACATGTCCCACAGATGGAGCTTCTTTTGCGTTTCCAGCCTCGTGAGAGCCTTTTCGGCCTCTTCGGCTACCCAAGTAGCGGCGGCGACTTCCGGGGCCTCCTCGAGCTTCCAGGAACCGATCGGCTCGCCTTTGAGCAGGATGTCAGCCAATTGGTTGATCCGGGTGCCGCGGTCGGCGGCAGGCCCCACGGCCAGGCCATCGCTGCGGTAGTGATTGCAGAGATCCAAGATTCCCGCATTGCTCGGGCGCAAGCCGACTTCGGTTAGCGTCGCACTCATGCCGGCTTGTCGTGGTTGCTGTAGGAAAGGACCACGTATTGAAAGAGCGCCCAGACCGTCAAGAGGCCCAAGAGGAAGCCGAGAAGAAAAGCACGCTTCATAGGAACTTTGGGCGGAAGCAAAGAAGCAACAACCCGGCGCCCAAGGCCGTACAGAGGATGCCGCCGCTTTCCGGCACATGCATCGGGGTGCCATGGGCGTAGATGTTCAAGACCCACTCCCAGGTTGAATTGTCGCTCGGGTCCGCCATCGAGGTGATCACATATGGGGTGAAACCAGTCCAGTCTTTGGGCAGGCCTTCGGGGCTCAGATGGTTGCTGTCGAAGACCGGCGCGTCCGCAGCAAAGAAATCGTTGTAGCCCGGAAGCAGAAGAATCCCGGCAGTGGGAAGGAAACCGACGCTTCCCCAGTCGGCAACATTGATGGGATACTGCGGCCATCCAGCCTGCGGCCGGTATTCACCCTGCAAGGTAATGTCGAATCCCCACAGGCCCGAGGGGGAGATGAACGTGTCGTGCCAGGTGAGTCCCTTGCCGACAATCGTCACACTGAAGGCACTTAAGGAATCCTCGGCCCAATAAAAGTCGGTCGAGATGTTGGTTGAATAGGCGTTGCCCAGGCAAAGCCCGGCCGCCAAGAGGATCGCTTTGATTGATTTCATAGGGGGAGTTCGTCTTTTTCTTCAATTGCTTCGAAATCGAGCCAGGTCCAGGTGCCCGGCTTGCGCTTGTTGGCCTCGACGGTGGCCTTGATTCGCCGGTCGCTGCCGATGATCCGGGCATCGTTGGCCAGGCTCTCCTTGAAAGTCGTGGCACTCCGGTCCTCGTCCATCTCGATCGCGTAAAGGGTCCAGGGACCGTTGGCGTTGCTTCCCTCCGAGACCGGCTTGACTTCGAGAATATGACCCTCCCAAATTTGCCGGCCGAAAGGCTTCGGCGCCTCCTTCTTCTCGACCACCGCCGGGAACTTCTTGGCGACGAAACGATCCTTCGGCAAGGTTTCCTTATCTTCTGCCACTGTGGCGTCCACCTTATCGGCTTCCACGAGCTCGATCGCCGCACTCCACAAATACCGGCGCAGGTAAGTCTGCACCGCGCCAAGATTCTGTACCGGATGGCAGCCCTTTAGCGCCGCGCTACTCATCGGGGTCGCAATCGTCTCGACCGCGCCGCTCTCCACGTCCACGATCTTCATCCGCGCCTCTTCGGCCCCGAAGCTTACGACTCCGCAGAGTCCTGCGGAATCGAAAGCTTTCAGGGCATCCGGGAGGAAGTCGGAGAGCTCGAAGTAGAAGTAGTTGGCGTACTTGTTTTCCCCGCTCTTCTCGTGCGCCTGGGCGTGGAAGGCCCTGCGAGCCTCGTTCAATTTCGCGTAGATGGTTTTACTATTGGTTGTGCTCATTTTTGTATTCTTCAATTTCGCGCCCGCTCTTGTAGCCGGCCAGAAGTAAAGTTGCGTAGGTCTCGATTTTTTGCAGCCGCTTCTCAAGGCTGGCAAGCTGGAAGGAAATAACAGTGAAAGCGATTGATAAAACGACCATCATCGCGATGGCGACCGAGGTTCTCATTTTAGAACAGGCTCCCAATTGCCAGAATCAGATTCCATGCTCCATCGGCCAGCAGCATAAGGAGCGAAAGGAGCATCAGGGAACCGCAGGTCATCTCCAGCTTATGGCAAAGCCATTGCAGCCATAGCGAAGGCGCTTCCTGAAATTTGTGTTCTCTTAGTTGCATCTCGAAAACCCCGAAAGTCATATTCAACACCGCGAAGCCCAAAAAGCCTAAGATAAGGATTTTCTCCGTTATTTCGTTCATTATTCGCATTCCTCCAGATATGGCCGCAGATAGCTTTCCCGCTGGATTCTCTGCTCCCGGAACCACTCATTGCGCTGGAGGCGTTGTTGCTCCAAAGCGGTCCAGGGATTCCATTCCTGGCATTGTTGCCGTTGCTCGGAGAGAATCTGCCTTTGTTGCGCCTGGATCTCCTCCAGTTGCTCGAGCTGTTGACGCTGGAATTCCTGGGCCGCCATTTGCGCCTGGAAGTTCTCGAACCAGGGACTGCCGCCGTAAGCGGCCCCCGAGAGGGCCGCGGCGGCGATGATGATCGTAAGTAGTTTCATGTTTCCTTAATTGGTTGAATCAATGACAAATCCGCTTTGATCTTTCTTGGCCGTCCCCTTGGCACTCAAGCCGACAATGACTCCGCGGGGATCCAGAAAGCGAAGGTCGGACAAATCTCCGTTCACTACTTGACGGCCCTTCCAGGTCTCGGGGAGTTGCTTGCTGCGAAAGACCACCGCCACGTTCACGCCGCGGCTGATCGCGTAGTCAACCTGCGCGTCGTTATCCTCGCTGCGGGAGAAGGTCAGGTGATAATTCTTCGGCAATTGCTTGAGAATCCTAATCGGGCTCTTGGTATAATCGTAGAATTGCACGTCGGGAAAATGCGCCATGAGATTCGGCTTATCTCCGACTGGTATCGATTCCCAAGGGAAGTCCGTGGTGCCATTCAAACGAATCGCTGGAATCATTCCTTTGGCCTTTGCTTTCTTGACCAACAGCGCAATTTCCTTGCGCAGCTTCTCGCGAAAAGTTTCAGACTCGAATTTGAATTCTTTCGTCTTCCTGATTCTTGCTTCCTTTATCGTCTTGAAGACGCTGGCCCTTCCCTGATTGTAAAGGCACAGCGTCCGACAAGCGGGGGAACTATTAGGACAAGCGTTTAAAACTCCGCTTTCCTTGGCCGGACTGCCATAAAAGATTCCGGTCAAATAGCCAAACTTTTCACCTTTGACGGTCTTGCTGTCACTACTAACCGATAGAATTGTGTTGCTCATAATTTCTTTTCTTAATGATGAAGTGCTAAATGACATTTCCGGCATAGCCAGATAACCTCTAGCGGCTTGGAATAGTCGGAATGATGCATTTCGCTCTTAGCATTTCCGCAGGTTTGACAGTTAGCTCTTCTAAGTTTCCCGCGGGAGAGGTAAGTGCGAGCATAGGAACGACAAATTAATTTCCGTTTCGCCTCTTCTGGATTTCTGGGCATCCTGATCGGAATTGGGAATGGGATGTTGTCTTCCAGGAGGATCTCGTTCATTGGTGCTCAATATTCACTGTCATATACCAATGTCAAATTAAAAATTGCGGATTGACATGAAAATAATTTTCGGGGACGCTGGCAATTCCACCGTAATGAACCAATTTTCCCTCTCCCTGGTCATCGCGTTTCCTGCCGTACGGTGGAATGTTAGAGCGGGAATCGATGGCCAGGGTTTTCTTTCCCTCCGGTTCCTCCAAGCTGCCAGGAGCAAAACCCATGACCCGCCAAGAACTCGATGAACAGGTTATCGCCGAACGAAATGCCCAAACCGCCAAAGCATCCCGGGATTTCACGATCGTTGCCTCAGACGATGAAAAAGAGCGAATCAGGCGTCAGAACCCGATCGAATTATATGTGCGCACACGCGGGGTCGAATTAAAGCGCCAAGGCAAAATGCTTCTGGGCGTCTGTCCGCTCCCGGGATGCGATGATTCGAGTGGTCATTTCTACGTAGACCCTGAAGAGCAATACTTTAAATGCCACAAGTGCAACTCCGGTGGAGATGTCTTCAAATTGGTGATGCTTTGGGATGGTCTGGAATTCAAGGCCGCCAAGGCCAAACTGGGGGGCCACGGCACAAATGGAGAGCAAAAACGGCTTACTACCCCTGGAAACCTTCAGGAAATTTGCCGCTACACGTACCAGGACGAGAAAGGAGGCCCCCTTTCGCAGGCTGTCCGCATGTGGAATGAGCAAAAGCAGGACAAGGAATTCCTTTACTTCAACCCCAATACATTCAAGTGGGACATCAAGAAGGTCCGGCGGGTCCTTTACCACTTGCCGGAAATCATCGCCGCCAAAGAGGTTTGGATAACTGAAGGGGAAAAGGATGCCGACAACTTGCGTAAATACGGCGTCATAGCCACGACCAAACCCATGGGCGCGAAAAGCCCATGGCTTGAAGGCTACAGTGACGCACTGCGCGGCAAGGCGATAGTCATTTGCGGGGACTCGGACAAAGACGGCATCGAATATGTCGCCAAACTGCAAATCGAGCTTGAAAGTGTCGCTTCTTCCATCCGGACAATCAACTTGCCGGAGGGATTTAAGGATATTTCAGATCTCCTGGAATCACTCCCCGAAAGCGATTTCGAGCGGATCGAGACCCTGGAACGGTTGCGCCTGGATGCCAAGGAAATTCCTAACCCAGTCATCGGGAGATTCCTTCTCGACTTCCGACATCATCAACCGAATCCAGAAAATACGCTTCTTGGTAACAGGTTTCTTTGCCGCGGCGCTGGGATGCTCTTCGTCGGCCCTTCAGGCATGGGCAAATCAAGTGCCAGCGTCCAGCAGGACATCCAGTGGTCGATGGGCAGGTTGTCCTTCGGCATAAAACCAGGCAAAGCGCTCAAAATCCTCACCATCCAGGCCGAAGACGACGACGGCGATACCGACGAAATGGTACAAAGCGTATGCAATTTCCTCAAAATCACTGATCAGGAAGAAAGGGAATTCCGCTCAAATTGCAGCTATATCGGCCACAAATCACTTACCGGTCACGAGTTTATCGCCTTTGTGCGCCAAGCGCTCCAATACCATCATCCGGACATCCTGCGCCTTAATCCACTCCAGGCCTACATCGGCGCAGACATCAAAGACCCGGCAGTAACCGCCGCATTCTTGCGCAATGGACTCAACCCGCTGCTCGAAGAATTCAATTGCGCCGTCATTATCGTCCACCACACGCCGAAAACAAACTTCCGCGACACCGAAGAATGGCGGGCCAGTGATTGGATGTACGCAGGAGCCGGAAGCGCCGATATCACCAACTGGGCAAGAGCAATCTTGATCGCCGACCCAACCGAAAATCCGCAAGTCTTTCAATGGATCGCCGCCAAACGCGGCAAACGCATCGGCTGGGCCGATCACCAAGGCAACCCAGTCACAACCCGCTACTTCTCCCATTCAGGCGCCGATAAAATCCATTGGGACGACACCGAACCCGTCGATATCCCGGAAAAGAAATCCAAACCCAACAAATCCGTCAATACCGCCCAAGCATTCGACCTTCTGCCCCCTCTCCCGCTGGAAATATTCAGACCCGAATTCGCAGACCTTCTCCACAAAGAACTCCATGTAGGAGTCAACCGCGCAGATAAACTCATCGCCATCATGCTCGAAACCAACCAGGCAACACTCGTCAAAAAACCGCGCTCTGGAACAAAACCCGCAGAATATCTCAAGAGATCAGCACGGGAGATCAGCACGGTAGATCAACACCCCGTGCCGATCTCACAGTGAGAACAGCACACGAGGGGTATGTATACATACATAATACCCCTCTCGTGCTGATCTCCCATCACTTGCAACCGTGCTCATCTCCAACCGTGCTGATCTCAACCCCAAGTGACTCCAAAATTCAAATCCTCCAAAGCATTTCACAAAGCTTCCCTCATGCCGGAATCTAATCACTGGCCAGATAAATCCCAACCATTCGAGTGGAGCAAATCAGAAGTAATTCAATGGCTTATCTCCCAACCGGAGATTCAAGCTTACATCTTTTACAAGCTAACTCAGTCAGACGCTATTGCCTTCAACCCTGAAACTTCAACCTGGAAAGGAACGGCCCATTAACAGAGTAACCTGCGACATGTCGAAATTTGGTCACTTTTTCGACATATCATTCTCACTTTGTTCGATTCTTTTCTTGACTAGCCGAGCTTAACTCGCTAACCAAACGCGCAGTGTTCAGCCCCCTAAAACACGCCCAACGCCTTAAGAAGACCTTGGTTAACAGAGTAAACTCTTTCGTCTTTGCCTAACTCTTGCCGTTATGGCTGCCAAACTCATCATCTCGGACTCCAAAGTCGAAGAGTTTGCTGCCATCGGTCTCACTGACAAGGAGATCACCGACCTTGCGGAGATCGACCCCAAAGACTTCAAGCGAGCCATCGCCAAAGGCCGTGCTAGACTTCACCAAACCCTTCGACGAGCGCAACTCAAGTCCGCTCTACGCGGTAACGCTTCGATGCTCATCTTCCTTGGCAAGGTGTATCTAAATCAGAAAGAAGCGATCGATCACAACGTAAGCGCAGAGCACAAGGCTATCGCTATCACGCCTAACGTGTTAGAGAGGCTACAGACCAGCTACAAGCTGACCATGGAGCAGGTGCGCGCACGCGGCGCACTGCCCGCGGCCGCCGGGGAGGGCCCCGGGGGGCCTCCTGGGGGACGGGGGGTGGGTTTCAAAAATGGTCCCTCTCTCACGGAAATTGGGATTACAAACGGCGAGGAAGTTACGGAGAAATGAGCTTTAGCGCGCAGGCCGGTGAGTATAGGGGGGTAGTTAGGGGGGATTTTTAGTGTAATGTCAAGCTTATTCTTTAATTAT
>Ga0066869_10000089_pt1 | contig 10335 bp, 9 predicted proteins | sample SoimicmetaGmgHMC_FD_62218 | JGI IMG/M metagenome (GOLD analysis project Ga0066869, IMG submission 62218) | Soil and rhizosphere microbial communities from Laval, Canada - mgHMC | ecosystem: Environmental > Terrestrial > Soil > Agricultural land | place: Laval, Canada | collected 2014-09-23 | reverse complement strand
CGCTTCGATATAGATCTTGAGCTGCTCGCGGACCGCTTCCTGGCCGAGATATTCGTCGAGCGTCTTCGGCCGGATACTGGCTTCGATGGCCTCGTCTTCGCGCGTGGCGGCGTTGGCTATGACGCGGGCTTCTTCCATGCCGGCATTATGTCAGCACATGGCGGGGGAAACAGCTCAAAAACCGCTTCAGCCTTGCAAACAACTCCCGTCATCCCGGCGAAAGCCGGGATCCATTGTGATTTGAGCGGAAGATCAACATGGATCCCGGCTTTCGCCGGGATGACAGTTGATCGGATGGCCGTCGATCAGATGACGATCAATCGGAAGTGCCTCAGATAACCACCTGCGTGCCCAATTCCACCAGGCGATTGCCCGGGATCGAGAAGAACTCCGTCGCCGGCGTGGCATTGCGCGACATCACCAGGAACAGCTTGTCGCGCCACAGCGCCATGCCCTGGTCGGCATTGGCGGTCAGCGCCTCGCGGCTGGCGAAGAAGGTGGTATCCATCGAATCGAACGGTGGCCCCGGAATAGCCCAGCGCTTGAGCGCCTTGGGCACGTCGGGATCTTCCATGTAGCCGTAACGCAGCGTGAGGCGCGCGAAGCCATGGCCGAGGTCGGTATACGCGACCCGCTCGAGCTCCTCGGCGCGCGGCACGCTCAGGGTCTCGACGCTGAGCAATACATTCCGCTCGTGCAGCACCTTGTTGTGCTTGAGGTTGTGCAGCAGCGCCGGCGGCATGTAGTCGTTGGACGGTGTCATGAACACCGCGGTGCCGGTCACGCGCACCGGCGGATCGGTCATCACGCTCTGCACGAAATGTTCGATGCGCAGGCTGTCGCGATTGACTTGCTCGCGCACCAGGTCGCGACCGCGACGCCAGGTCCGCATCAGCGTGAATACGATCATGCCCAGCGCCACCGGCACCCAGGCACCGTGGAAGAACTTGATCGCATTCGACGAGAACAGCGCACCATCGATGATCAGATAGGCGACGCCGACCAGCGCGATCGCCCAGCCCGGCCAGCGCCAGCGCGAGGATGCGAGGATCATCAGCAGCAAGGTGTCGATCAGCATCGCGCCGGTCACCGAAACGCCGTAGGCCGAAGCAAGATTGCTCGAGCTGCGGAAGCTCAGCACCAGCAACATCACCGCAACCATCAGGATGCGATTGACCCAGGGCAGATAAACCTGGCCGATGGTTTCGTCGGAGGTATGGATCAGCTTGAAGCGCGGCAGATAGCCGAGCTGGATCGCCTGCCGCGCCAGCGAGAACGCGCCGGAAATCACCGCCTGCGAAGCAATCACCGTCGCCAGTGTCGCGAGGATGATCATCGGATACAGCAGCGGCGCCGGTACCAATCCATAGAAGGGATTTTTCAGCGCCGCCGGATCCGCCAGCACCAGCGCGCCCTGACCAAAATAATTGAGCACCAGCGCCGGCATCACGAACAGCAACCAGGCGCGGCTGATCGGGAAGCGTCCGAAGTGGCCCATGTCGGCATACAGGGCTTCGCCGCCGGTCACCGCCAGCACCACCGCGCCCAGCGCGAGCCAGGCGATCACGCCTTGATGCAGGAAAAACTCGAACGCGTAGAACGGATTGAGCGCATAGAGAACCACCGGATTCCTGAGAATCTGCATCACGCCCAGCACCGCCAGGCACAGGAACCAGAGCACCATCACCGGGCCAAAGATGCGGCCGACGCGCTCGGTGCCCTTGCGCTGCACGGTGAACAACAGCAGCAACACCGCCAGCGTGATCGGCACGACATATTGATGCAGTTTCGGCGTCGCCACTTCCAGGCCTTCCACCGCCGACAGCACCGAGATCGCCGGCGTGATCACTGCATCACCAAAAAAAAGCGCGGTGCCGAGAATGCCGAGGATGCCGACCGTGTAGGCCAGCGGCGACGCAATCGGCAGGCTGCGCTGCACCACCGCCATCAAGGCCAGAATGCCGCCTTCGCCGCGGTTGTCGGCGCGCATCACCACCATCACGTACTTGATGGTGACGATCAGCAGCATCGCCCAGAACACCAACGACAGCACGCCGAGCACATTGGCCGGGTTGGGCTGCAGGCCGTACTGATGGCCGAAGGCTTCCTTCAAGGTGTACAGCGGGCTGGTGCCGATGTCGCCGAAGACGACGCCGATCGCACCGATCACCAGCGGCAAGATGCGCTGGCGACCCTCTCCGTGGGCTTTGTGTGACATGACCTTGAGGCGTCCTTACCCGGTTCAGCCGCTGCGGAGCATGGATTTTAGCGCTTTTCGGATGATGTCTTCCGCGCTGTCGCCGGCGGCGGCCTCCTTGACCATCCGGGCGATCTCCGCGGGCTTGTAGCCCAGGGCCTGCAGGGCGACGCTGGCCTCGCTGACCGGATCGACGGGGAGGTTCCTGTTTCCAGAGATCAGCGCGCCAGAGCCAGTGAAATCGGCGGCGCGATCGCGCAGCTCGACCACGATGCGCTCGGCGGTCTTCTTGCCGATGCCCGGGATGCGCGTCAGCGCGGTGACGTCGCCGGCCTGCACCAGCCGCGCGAATTCGTCGACGCTGGCGCCCGACAAAATCGCCAGCGCGATCTTCGCGCCGATGCCGGTGACCTTCTGCACGTCACGGAACAATCGCCGCTCGACTTCGTGAAAAAAACCATACAGCGCGACCGCGTCTTCCTTCACCGCGTGATGGGTGAACAAGGTGACTTCGCGGCCGACCTCGGGCAGATCGTAGAACGTCGACATCGGCGCCTCGAGCTCGTAACCGACGCCGCCGACATCGATCATCAGCCAGGGCGGCTGCTTGTGCACCAAGGTTCCTTTCAGACGTCCGATCACGAAAAATCCTTGTTCGCCATCACAACCACCCGGCCCACGGGCGCAGCCCGCGGGCGTTCGCCGATGCGCGAGCCGGTGGCTCGCAAACGCATCGTCTCACCCTTTCAGACGTCCGATCATTTCCTGCTCCAGACCTGGCGAGCGCTCACGCCGATGCGCGCCGCAGTGGCGCGCACGTGTGCGTGAGTGATCGCGACGGCGAGCGCATCGGCGGCGTCGGCCTGTATCTTGCCGTGCAGGTTGAGCATCACGCCGATCATGTGCTGCACCTGCACCTTGTCGGCGCCGCCCTTGCCGACGACGGCGAGCTTGATTTCCTTGGCGGCGTATTCGTGCACCGGCAGATCGCGCATCACCGCCGCGCACATCGCCGCGCCACGCGCCTGGCCAAGTTTGAGCGCGGAATCGGGATTGCGCGCCATGAACACTTTCTCGATCGCGACTTCTTCGGGCTGATACTTACCGATGATCTCGCCGAGGCCATCGAGCAGCAGCTTCAGCCGCAATGGAAAACTTTCGGCATCGAGCAGTTTCAGCGGTGCGTGGAAAACATGGGTGATGCGGCCCGCAGCATCGCAGTCGATGATGCCGACGCCAGTGCGCTGCGATCCCGGATCGATGCCGAGGATGCGGGTCATTGGGAGTGAAACGGGAGGGAGGAGACGGGAGACGGGAGACGCGGGAAACCGTCATCGCAGTTGAACAGAGGACCAGGAACGCGGCACGCGCCGCCGTCTCCCCTCTCCCCTCTCCCCTCTCTCGTCCCGGCAATCACTTCAACGCACCCTCATCCAGCTCCGCATTCGAATACACGTTCTGCACGTCGTCCAGGTCCTCAAGCATGTCCAGCATCTTGATCACCTGCTCGGCGGCTTCGCCGCTGACAGCGATGTCGTTCTCGGCGCGCATCGTCACTTCCGCCTGCTCGGGCGTGAAGCCGGCCTTGACCATCGCGTCTTTCACCGCCTGGAAATTTTCCGGGGCGATCAACACTTCGATCGCGCCATCCTCGGGATAGCTGACGATATCGTCGGCGCCGGCTTCGATCGCCGCTTCGGTGATCGCGTCCTCGTTCGCGCCGGGCGCATAGCTGAGCACACCGAGTTTCTTGAACATGAAGGCGACCGAACCTTCCGTACCCATGTTGCCGCCGCATTTGCTGAAAGCGTGGCGCACTTCGGCAACGGTACGGACCTTGTTTTCGGTCATGCAGTCGACGATCACCGCGATGCCGCCGGGTGCGTAGCCTTCGTAGCGGATTTCCTCGTAGTTCACGCCTTCGAGTTCGCCGGTGGCTTTCTTGATGGCGCGGTCGATCACATCCTTGGCCATGTTCACCGCCAGCGCCTTGTCCACGGCGAGGCGCAGGCGTGGATTCGCCTTCGGGTCGCCGCCACCGGCGCGGGCAGCGACGGTGATCTCGCGGATCACCTTGGTGAAGATCTTGCCGCGCTTGGCGTCCTGTGCGCCCTTGTGGCCAGCAATTTTCATCAATCTGCCCATGCGTCCTACCCTTTGTTTTCTGCTGCTGATTTTTCGGCCGCTGCGACGGCCACGATGATGGCGCGGCAAGGCCAGGCTGGGCGCGATTATAGCTGCGCCATCGACTCAGGGCCGGAAGTGCCCGGTCTCGAGAAAGTTGCCGACCAGATCCGCGGCAACGGGCGAAAATGCCAGCCCGGTGTGACTGGACGGAATCACGATGTGATCCGCGAGTCCGGGCAGGCGGGTCTCCCAGACCGCGACAGTGCCGTCGTTGAGACCGTCGAAACGACTGAAGTACTTTCCCAGGCCCAGCGACCGGGAACCGGCGATCACGCCGATCTGGCGCCGCGGCGGCAATTCGATCAGGCCGCCACGCAGGAAGGCACCGCTTTTTCCCGAGACGAAACCCAGTCCGCGATCATGCAAGGCACGCGCCGCCGTGCTGCCGGCGAGCGGCGAGCCAAGGCAGGTCACGCGGCCAGGCGGCAGCTGTTGATAACGATTGATCGTTTCCAGCGCGACCAGCCCGCCGAGGCTGTGCGCGACCAGATGCACCGGCTGATCGCCGTAGGCATACAACTGCATGGCCAGTCGTTCCATCGCCCGCGCCGGGCTTTGCCACAGCGTCGAATAGCCGAACAGGCGCGGCTCGAAGCCACGTCGCCGCAGCCTGCTCGCAAGCGGCAACAAGGCGGGGCTGCGCATCATCAGGCCGTGCAGGAGCAGGACGGGTTCGGCTTTCACGCGCGCAGGGCTGAGGACGTTGCGACGAGTATAGAGGCCTCGAAGACGCCATGGAGGAGTGCTTTATGGACGGCAGGACGGCAATTGATCACTCGCCGCGTCCCGCATCCTGATCGGCACGCGTCGCGACCAGGAATATCGACGTGCCAAAGGGAAAACCTGCGTATCGCAACACGTTCGCCTCGGCGCCGAAAACGCCAGTGAGCAAGGCATTGCTCCATCTCCCCGGCATCTTCATGTCGCTGCCGGAATCGCGCCCGAGAAGTTTCGACAGCAACCGCACGCAGGCGATCAGCGGGAACAGGATCGTATTGAAATATCCGGAGCGCCGCACGACCAGGCCTGCCCCTTTGACCAGTGTCTCCAGCTCCACGCGGTCATATCGGCGCTTGTGGTGATGGATGCGGTCATGACTGGAAAACATCCATTGATAGGCCGGCACGGCAAGCAACAAGCGGCCGCCTTCGCCAAGACAACTGGCCAGCGAGACCAACGACGCGCGATCGTCGTCGATGTGTTCCAGCACATCCAGCGACACCACCAGGTCGAAACCGCGATCGTCCTGATAGGGATTGTCGAAAGGCAGGGAACCCACGCGGCAGGAAATTCCAGTGTCGGCCCGGCAATAGCCCGCAGCCTCCTCATCCATGTCGAATGCCGACACGCGACCAAACTTCTGCAGCAGTGCGATGTTGCCGCCCGATCCGCAACCAGCCTCCAGAATGCGTGCGTCCGCGGACAGGTCGAGCCCGGCGATCAGCGTCGCCAATATCCTGCGTCTGGCGCGGAACCACCAATGCTCGCCCTGCAGCGCGCGCATCCGTTGATAGACGTCCCTGTCCACGATGCCCGGTTATCCCAAAGTCTTGCGGAAGGTCCAAAGCGAATGACCGGCGAAGCTCAGGGCCGGTGTCGATATCGCCGCGAGGATGAGGATATGCGGCCGCGAAAGCGGCGTGTAGGCGCCCAGAAGAAACACCACGGCGCTGGATATGGAAACCGCGGCGATCGCCACGGCGCAGAACTTCAATGCCCTCGGCACCGTCATGGGCGAGTTGAACGTAAACAAGGCGTGCCCGGTCATCGATACCGCAAAAGCCGTCACGAACCCGACAGCGTTGGCAAGCATCGGCACCGCTGAAAACAGCGTCAGAGCGGTGAGCGCGACCAGCGCGTGCGTCGCCGTGGCGAGAACGCCTACCAGGCCGAATCGCAGCATGCGAAAAAAAGTGGGGATGGCGACGTTGCGCTGCCATCGCTCCTGTCGCAAGGTGCCCTCACTCTCCTGACCCATCACTCGATCCTCCCCATCGACTCAGACGGGACATTGTCCCGCCGCGATGGGAGCATCGCATATCCGCCCTTCGATCACCCGGCACCGCTGCGCACTACGAGTCAGGCCGGATGCGCGGGCTGACGCCGTGCGCGCCACCATCGCCACACTGCCAGCAGCGCCGACACCGCGAGGGCCACCTGCAGCGGCCGATACGCCACGGCGTAGCGCGGCTCCGCCTGCAGCACCGTATGCACCGCGGTGACGTAAACGAAAGACGCCGCCGTCAGCGTGAGCGCGAACGCTCCCGGCGCGGCATCACGCCAACGCCGCGCAAGCGTGGCAATGGCCATCAGTGCGGCCAGCCCGAACAGCACCGGATTGGCGTTGCGAAACAACCAGAGGATCACGCGGAAAACCGCCTGGCGCTCGAACGGGGAATGGTCCGTCGTCAAAAAATAGATATCGCCCCAACCGACGCGGATCCGCCAGCTCCACAGCGAATACGGCTTGTCGATCAGATACCAGCGCACGTAGCCGAGGCGATCGTAGGAGAAGCGTTCGGCGACCGCAGCCAGGCCGGCGCGCGGGTTTTTCGCCATCAGCTGCTCTTCCTGATCCACGACCGCCAACATCGATTGCGCGGATGCGTCTTCGAACCTCACGTTGTAGGCCGCATGGAACATCGGCCACGAACCCTGCACGAAATTGATCGCGATGCGGTCGCCGGCACCTTGCATTTCCGGATGCATCGCGTTGCGCAGCGACCAGCTACCGCAAACCAGCAGATACGACGCCAGCAGCAACGCCGCGAGCCGACGCTGACGACGGAAAAACAGCAGCGCCGCCGCCGTCAGCGGAATCAGCGCCGCGATCGGATTGACCAGATAGGCGATGCCGCCGGCGAGCCCCGCAGCGACCGCCCAGCGCGACGAGCGATCGCGTTCGGCCAATCCGGCCCAATAAAAAAACTGCAGCAACGCGGCGCAAAAAACCGTCTCGCTGAGCAAGGTGCTGGACAGGACGATCGCATGCGGCCACAACGCCACCAGCAGTCCGGCCGTCAACGCCGCCGGCCGCGGCAACCACAGGCGCGTCCAGGCAATCGCCAGCGGCGCCGTAAGCGCGCCGATCAGGATCTGCGCCAACACTGCCGGCAGATACCACTGGCTGTCGCCGAAAAGCCAGAACCAGATCGCGAGAAACGCCGGATAACCCGGGCCGCGGAACGCATCGGGCGCCACCGGCGCCAAGGTCGGCTGCGCGAGCGAGAAGGTGCCGTGGTTGACCAGGTTCCAGGCGTAGTTGACGTACTGGAAGATGTCGCCGGCGATCGGATGATCCATTCCCGCGCCGAAGAAAAACGCGAGCCGCAAGATCAGCGCCAGCAGGAAGATCGCCGCCATCAGCCAGCGGAAGCGCTTTCCCTGTCCCTGCTCCCCGTCTGCGATCGGCGTCGAAAGAGCAGTGACCATTGGCTTATCCCGGAGTCTTGCTGCGGACCGCGACGTGCAATTCCGCCAGCTGCTTGTCCGGCACCGCCGACGGCGCCGAGGTCAGCAGGCATTGCGCGGAAGCTGTTTTCGGGAAGGCGATCACGTCGCGGATCGAATCGGTGCCGGCCATCAAGGCGGCGATGCGATCGATGCCGAAGGCGATGCCGCCGTGCGGCGGCGCGCCGTATTTCAGCGCCTCGAGCAGGAAGCCGAACTTGACCTGCGCTTCTTCCTTGCTGATGCCGAGCAGATCGAACACCTGGCTCTGCATTTCCGAGCGGTGGATGCGCACCGAACCGCCGCCGATCTCGTTGCCGTTGAGCACCATGTCGTAGCCGCGGCTGACCGCAGTCTTGGCATTGGCGACGAGATCGGCGACATCGTCGACCTTGGGCGCGGTGAACGGATGATGCAGGGCGACGAAACGATTTTCTTCGCCGTCCCATTCGAACATCGGGAAATCGGTGACCCACAGCGGCTGCCAGCCGTCCTTGACCAGGCCGGCGTCCTTGGCGACTTTCAAACGCAGCGCGCCCATGAAGTCGGTGACGGTTTTCCACGCGCCGGCGCCGAACAAAATCAGGTCGCCGGTCTGCGCATTCGTCGCAGCCAGCACTGCGGCCAGCGTCGCGTCATCGAGGAATTTCGCGATCGGCGAATTCACACCATCGCGGCCCTTGGCGAGATCCTCGACCTTGAGCCAAGCCAGGCCTTTCGCGCCGTATTTCGCCGCGTAAGCGCCGTTGTCGTCGATCTGCTTGCGGCTCATCGTCGCACCAGCCGGCACGCGCAGCGCGGCAACGCGGCCGTCTTCGTTCGACGCCCAGTCGGTGAACACCTTGAACTCGCTGCTCTTCACCAGTTCAGCGATATCGGTGAGTTCCAGATCGATGCGCAGGTCCGGTTTGTCGGAACCATAGCGGCGCATCGCCTCGGCATAGGTCATGCGCGGGAAAGGATTGGCGAGGTCGACACCCTGCACTTCCTTGAACACGCCGCGGATCATCGACTCGACGAAATCCTGGATGTCGCGCTCGCTGACGAAGGCGAACTCCATGTCGAGTTGGGTGAATTCCGGCTGGCGGTCGGCGCGCAGATCCTCGTCGCGGAAGCAGCGCGCGATCTGGTAGTAGCGATCCATGCCGGCCATCATCAGCAGCTGCTTGAACAACTGCGGCGACTGCGGCAGCGCGAAGAATTCGCCGGCATGCACGCGGCTGGGCACCAGATAGTCGCGTGCGCCTTCCGGCGTGGCCTTGGTGAGGATCGGTGTTTCGATGTCCTGGAAGCCCTGCGCGTCGAGATGACGACGCAGCGCCTGCACCAACGCGATGCGCTTGCGCATGCGCGACTGCATTTCCGGACGGCGCAGGTCGAGGTAGCGGTAGCGCAGACGGATGTCTTCGCCGGGATTTTCGTGGTTGTAGAACGGCAGCGGCTCGGACTTGTTGAGGATCTCGATTTTTTCCGCGAGCAACTCGACCCGGCCGGTCTTGATCTTGTCATTGACGCTATGGCGCGCGCGCACGGTGCCGGTGATGCGCAGGCAGTCTTCGTAGCCGACTTCCGCGGCAGTGGCGTAGGCCGGATTATCGGGCTCGGCGACGACCTGGACGATGCCTTCGTGGTCGCGCAGATCGATGAAGCAGATGCCGCCGAGGTTGCGGGCGACGTCGGCCCAGCCGCAGAGAGTGACGGTCTGGCCGATCATGGCCTCGCTGACGAGGCCGCAGTAATGGGTGCGCATGGTGACTCCGGGGAAGACGGCGCCAGCGCGTCGGCCAAGGCAGCCGGGCGCGGGAAAGCCTTGAATTTTAAGGCTTCGGGGGGTTTGCGGGCAATCTTTTCCGGGACTGGCGACCCGGATTGAGCTCGCTTCCGGCACGCGCCTGCCCCCAGCCGTGACTGTTTTGAGTCGCCGCCCGATATCGGCTTTGTCAAAACAGTCCCGTCCGCGGGCAGTCCCGCCGCACGACCGTGCTTGTTGTTATTGAGCAATCGACGGCTAGGGCAGGAAAACTTGAAGAAGAAGAAAAAACAGCGAGACAGCTCCTCCCCTCAATGATGGCGCTCGCAAAAAGCGGGCGTCGGCTCGGGCCGGGTGCTGTTTCAACCAAGCCGATATCGGGCGGCGACTTGAAACAGTCACCGGCCCGGGCCGGCGTCCGGCGCCATCTACCCGACTGCGCCGCGTGCACCAGCTCAATCAGACTGAACCAGAACCGCCCGTTGTCGTCGGCTTGGTCGCCGCCGCAGGCGCTGCCGCCGGTTTGGCTTCGACCTTGGTTTCAGGCTTGGCATCGGCCTTCGGCGTCGATTCGGCCTTCTCGACCAGATTGCGCTTCTTGTCGCCGTCCTTCTTGAAATCGGTCTCGTACCAGCCGCCGCCGGCGAGACGGAAACTCGGTGCAGTCAGTTGCCGGCGCACCTGCGGCGCACCGCAGACCGGGCAATCGCTGGGGTCGACGTCGGACAATTTCTGCAGGCGCTCGAACTGG
>Ga0066869_10000088_pt1 | contig 10364 bp, 6 predicted proteins | sample SoimicmetaGmgHMC_FD_62218 | JGI IMG/M metagenome (GOLD analysis project Ga0066869, IMG submission 62218) | Soil and rhizosphere microbial communities from Laval, Canada - mgHMC | ecosystem: Environmental > Terrestrial > Soil > Agricultural land | place: Laval, Canada | collected 2014-09-23 | reverse complement strand
ATCTGCGTGCCGACGCTGTCGAGCAGGAAACTCGCGCGCCGATACAACGCGCCGCCGGAAATGGCGCCGAGCAGATGGCCGACCAGACTGCGCGCGACTTCGGCGGAAAACAGCACCGGATAATCGCCGGTGACGATGGAACGTGGCGCAAGACGCGCGACCGTGCGTTCGGCAGCGCGGCGGCCGACGCTGGCGGCGGATTCGAGATCATCGGCACTGAGCGCGGCGGTATACCAGTAATCGCGCTGCATGCCGTCGTCCTTGCCGGCGATCAACGAACAACTGATCGAATGGCTGGTACTGCGCTCGCCCGCGACGAAGCCATGGCTGTTGGCGTAGACCGCGATGCTTTGCCCGCTGCTGACACCGGCACCGTCGGAATTGGCGATGCGCTTGTCGGCACCGCGGCCGGCGGCCTCCGCCTGCAATGCCAGCGCGACGGCAGCGTCGGCGTCGAGCACCCACGGATGCCACAGATCGAGCTCGGGGAAACGCGTCGCCATCAATTCGGCGTCGGCGAGGCCGGCGAAGCTGTCTTCCTCGGTGAAGCGGGCGATTGCGCAGGCCTGATCGACCGTCGACTCCAGGCTGCCCGCTTGCAAATCGGCGGTGCTGGCAGTGCCCTTGCGCTTGTCGAAATACACCGTGACCGCGACGCCGCGATCGCGATTGCGCTCGACCGTCTCGACCTCGCCCATGCGCACATTCACCGACAGGCCCTGGTCGTCGCTCAGCGACACTTCCGCCTGGCTGGCACCGCGGGCCCGGCAGAGTCTGATCACGTCCTGTGCGAGTTCGGCGAGGCGATCGGTTTCGGGGTCGAGGGAGGATGATTTGGTGATGGCGGTCGTCATGGCCATACTATGCCCCAACCCAGTGGATTCAAGAACGATATGCGTGGTGTAGACGAAGAATCCGGCGAGTTTCTCGGCCGCAGTCGCGGCGATCAGCGGCGCGAAGCACTGGCCGTGCTCGACCTGGCCGAACTGCTGGTCAAGCAGCCGCATGCACGCCTGCTGCAGTTGCCGCTCAACGACGACTTGGTCGCGCTGGTGGTAGAGGCGCAGCGCATCACCGCGCAGATCGCGCACAAACGGCAAGTCGGGTTTCTCGCCAAGAAACTGCGCCGCGAGGACGACGAGTATCTGGAAGCGATCCGTTCCGCGCTAGAGCACGACAAGGCCGATTCACGCCGCGAAAACGCCAGCCTGCATCGCCTCGAAGCGCTTCGCGATCACTTGATCGCGCAAGGCGACGAAGCCCTGGCGGAAGTACTGCAGGAATTCCCGCACGCCGATCGCCAGCATCTGCGCCAGCTCGCCCGCAATGCCCGCGAGGAAAAACTGCGCAACAAACCGCCGCACGCCTTTCGCGAATTGTTCCGCGCGCTGCGCGAGTTGCAGCAGGAAGCTCCGGAAGACGAATGACGCCGTAGGAGCGGGCATGACCGCGACTTTCTGATCTGCCAAGGCAAGATCAATCGCGGTCATGCCCGCTCCTGCGAGCATCAGGTCTGCGTGCCACCCACAGTCATCGCATCGATCTTCAGCGACGGCTGGCCGACGCCGACCGGCAGGCTCTGGCCGTCCTTGCCGCAGATGCCGACACCGGCATCGAGTTCGAGGTTGTTGCCGATCATGCTGACGCGGTTCATCACCTCCGGGCCGTTGCCGATCAAGGTTGCGCCTTTCACCGGCCGGGTGATCTTTCCATTCTCGATCAGGTAGGCCTCGCTCGCCGAGAACACGAATTTACCGCTGGTGATGTCGACCTGGCCACCGCCGAAATTCGGCGCGTACAAACCCTTCTCGACCGATGCCACCAACTCCGCGGGATCGTAGTTGCCAGCGAGCATGTAGGTATTGGTCATACGCGGCATCGGCAGGTGCGCGAAGCTCTCGCGGCGGCCGTTGCCGGTCGGCGCCATGCCCATCAGACGCGCATTCAAGGTGTCCTGCATGTAGCCGCGCAGGATGCCATCCTCAATCAGCGTCGTGCACTGCGTAAGCGTGCCCTCGTCGTCGATGTTGAGCGAGCCGCGTCGCGCCATCAGCGTGCCGTCGTCGACGATGGTCACGCCCGGCGACGCCACGCGCTCGCCGATGCGACCCGAATACACCGACGTGCCCTTGCGATTGAAATCGCCTTCTAGACCATGCCCGACGGCTTCATGCAACAACACGCCGGGCCAACCCGGACCGAGCACCACCGGCATCGTGCCTGCCGGCGCATCGACCGCTTCGAGATTCACCAGCGCCTGGCGCACGGCTTCGCGCGCGATCGTCTGCGGCCGGCCCTGCGCGAACAACTCCGCATACGAATAACGCCCACCGCCGCCGGAGTGGCCGGATTCGCGTCGGCCCTTGTCCTCGACGATCACCTGCACGTTGAAGCGCACCAGCGGCCGCACGTCGGCGGCGATCACGCCATCGCTGCGCGCGACCAGCACCGTATCGATCGCGCCCATCAGGCTGACGATCACCTGCTTCACGCGCGGCTCGGCATCGCGCACGAAGCGATCGATCTCGCGCAGCATCGCCACCTTGGTTTCCGCCGCCATGCCGTCGATCGGATCGAGCGGCGCGTACAACTCGCGGCCAGCGACCGCGATGCGCTGCGCGCTGTTCGTGCTGGCGCCATCGCGACTGATCGCGCGCGCGGCATTCGCCGATTCGATCAAGGCCTCGGCGCGGATGTCATCGGAATAGGCGAAGCCGGTTTTTTCGCCGCTGATCGCGCGAACGCCGACGCCCTGCTCGATCGAATGCGCTCCGTCCTTGACGATGCCGTCCTCGACCGTCCAGCTCTCGCGCCGGCTGTGCTGGAAATACAAGTCGCCATAGTCGACGCCCGGGCCCATCAAACGTGCGAAGCAGCGATCGATTTCCGCAAGCCCGAGACCGCCGGGTTGCAGCAGACGGGTTTGGGCGAGTTCGAGCATCTGGGTCATTGCGGGTCCGGGAATGGGGAGACGGGAGACGGGCATCGTAAAATATTTGCTCGTCATGCTCGCGAAAGCGGGAATGACGCACTTAGGTGTCGCTCTGTGGATCACTCCACCAACAGATGCGCCTCGCGCAGGACAAACTCAAGGTCCACCCGGCGCCGGCCGGGAACCGGCGGCAGCGTTGTTGCGCGGCGGGCCGCGTTCGGTGACCACAACCTTGGGCTGTTTCCAGGATCCAGTGACGTGGTAGACCACGCGCGTGGTCTGCTTCAGTGGTTTTTGCAATACCGCCTGCGCCATTGCACCGGCGGCGGCGCCCGCGGGGCCACCCACAAGCATGCCGAGCGCGGGCAGCACGCCACCGGCTTTCGGCAACACTTCCACGCGCTGGTCGTAGGTCTGGTCGCGCAGGCCAGTGGAACCGCTGACGCGGATTTCCGCCGCCGGTCCATTGAGGCGCAGGTTGTCGGTATAGGCGAGGCCGTCGTGGAAAACGAAATCGCCACGCGCCTCGTTGAAGCTGAAACCCTTGGAAAAGAAATCGCTGAAATCGAGCGTCAATCGCCGCGGAATTTCCGCGAGGCTGATCAGGCCGAGCAGGCGTCCAGAGCCGCCCGGCTCGACATCGAGCAGACGACCTTCGCCGATATCGGCCCTGAGGTTTCCGCTGAGCGTCGAAAGACTGAAGGCGCCCGGTGAACCCGGCCAACTACCAGTGAGCGTGGCCTTGGTGCGGCCACCATCGACCATGCCGGCGAAACCCAGCGAGTCGAGCATCTGGCCAAGACTATTTGCGTTGAACTCCAGCTGGAAATTCGAGCGCGAACCACGATCGGCGCGCACCCATTCACCGGCGGCGGTGAGACTGAGTGCGCGCGCGCGCGTCTGGAATTTGTCGACGCGCATGCCGGTCGGAATCTGCGAAGTGACCAGCTCCGCCTGTCCCAGTTGCGCGCTGCCCATGCGCAGGTCAGCGATGGAGAAACGCAGCGGCGGAAGTTTTGCGGGGTCGTCCACCTCTATGGTTGCCGGCAGTGCAGACCCCGATGCACTCGCCGATTCCGACGCGAGATAGAGCTTGGCGAATTTCGCTTGCACACCACGCGCAAGTTCGTCGGGAATATCGACGCTGCCGTCGATGTCGGCGCCGCGGATGCGAATCTGTGTTGCCGCGGCGCCGTGGTCGAGCTGCAGCTGCGTATCGGCGAAGGCGCGATCGATCAGATTGAGTTGGCGCGCATGCACGTCGACATCGTGCAGGCTGCCGCCGCCCTCGCCCTTCGCCGAGAACGCGATCCAGCCAGTGCCGTCGAGCAAGGGAACGGTGCCGTGCACGGAAAGGCCCGGCGCGCGCGGCGCCGCTGGCACACCACCCGGACCGAACAGCAATGAGCCGCTCATCGGCGCGTCCTTGGCGATCACGCCGCGAAAGCGCAGAAGATCACCGAGACGCAGGTTCACTTCGCCACGATCAACCGGCAATGGCGTCTGCAATTCCAGCGCCAGCGCTGCGTCGGCGTTCTTGTTCAACGGCGCCGGCAACGACAGCGCGGTACCGACGAGATCGGTGCTCAGGCCCAGCATCGCCGGGGGCGCCGGCAGGCCCGGTTGCGTGCGCGGAATGTTGACCACGGTTTTCCACGCACTGCTGCCATTGAGCCATGGTTTGAGCCAGGCGAGATTATCGGCGCGGCTGATCAAGGTCTGCGGCGTGAAGCGACCATCGAGCGTGGCCTGCGCGGCGAGTTTCGGATCATTGGTGAAATCGCCGACGCGCAGGTTGAATACACCCGGCTGCCCGTCCAGCGAAACATGCAGATCCTCGGTGGCAAAGCCGTGGTCGGAGAATTTCGTGCGGCCGCTGACCTTGGTGAAAGCCAGGTTCCAGCGCGAATCAGCCAGCTTCGCTTCGCTCAGATCCAGCGTGCCTTCGATGCGCTTGCCGGGCATGTCGGGTTTGAGCGGCAGATGCAACTGTACGGCGACATCGGCCTTGCCGCTGATGCTCGCGGCTTTGAGATGCTCGCCGTAGTTGTCGTTGATCGGGCTGGCGATCATCAACTCGCGCAACTTTTCGCCGCTGCCCTGCGCGGTGATGTCGAGATCGAGCAGCGCATCGTGGAAGTGTTCGATACCGCCGCTGACGTGGGAAACGTGATTGCCGAGCAGGTCGCCCTCGCCATCGAGCGTGAAGCCCGGGCCGTCGAAGGCGAGATCGATGTTCATGTTTTCCGCGGTCGGCCAGTGCGGATTGAATTTCACCGAGGCATTGCGCACCGAAGCGCGCGCATCGAAAGCACCGGCGTGATTGCGGAACGGCCAGTCGTCAAGATCGCCGCCCATCGCAATGCGCCCGTCCAGCACGTCGCCCGCGACCAAGGCTTCGTCCAACCACTTCACCGTGCTCGCCGGCATCAGATGCATGATCCAGAACTTTTTCGCGACCGCGAAATTCGCCGGCGCCACGGTCGCGGCCAGATCGAGTGTGGGCAGCGTACCGTCGCCCTGGAATCCCAGGCGGGCGCGGGTATCGAAAGCGAAATCCTCACCGGCGACTTTCAGCCCACTGGTACCCAGGGTCCAGCCCGCGCCGTTTTGCCAGAGCGCGAGCGTGCCATCGAGATTCAGATCCATCGCCTGGCGCAACCCGACCGGCCAGTCGAAATGCACTGGCGCATGATCGAGGCGCATCACGCCGCCGCGTTCATCGAACTGCAGACGGCCAGCAAGCCCCGACAATCCCGGACGATGGCCGTAGGGACGCAGCGCGAGATCGCTGACGCGCATGCTGCCCTGCCAGTGACCGCCGCGACGGCCCTGGATCGACACCTCGTGCAGCGTCGCCTCTGGCCGCGACTGCGCGAGAAACGCGCGCATCGGCGCCGGCAACTGATCGCTGAGCGACAGCAGATTGGCCAGCGGCGAAAGATTCATCTGCTGCGCGGAGATCGCGAACTGCTCGCCATAGCGCACGCGCAAACCGCCCAGATGCGCGGGTGCGCTGCCGGCTTCGACCAGATCGAGTCGCGGCACCTGCAGCTGCCAGGCATCGCCGACCAGCGACCAGCGCGCCAACGCATTGAAATGCTGGTACTGCGCCGACGCTGGCAACTCCCGGCCGTCCGCCATCGCGATCGGTGCGACAGATTCCAACGCGAGTTTGTCGATGTCGGCATCGACGGTGAGTTCTTCGATGCGCTGGTCGTCGAGTTTCATCCACAGATCGGCCTGCGCCAGACCATCGCGCGGCACCAGACCGACCGCCGCGAGCATCGGCGCCCAATGCGTGAGCACGAGTTCCTTGCCGCCGACCCAGAGCAACCCGTCGTTGCTGCCGCGTTGCAGGTCGAGCACTGCCGACAGCGGCGCACTGAGCGTATTCGACCAGACCGAGGCACCGACACGCAGGCGCCGGCCGTCGACGCGCAGGCGCAGATCGACGCGCGGCAATACGAGATCGAGCTTCATGCGCGGCGATCGGATCGCGAGCCGCGCTTTCTCCACCTGCAGCTCGCCGAAACCTTGCAGGCGGTCGAGTGGATCGCCGGAATTGGGCTGCGCCGGCAGGCCGATCATCCGCCAGCGGCGGTCATCGTCCTGCACCAGCGTCAGCGCGAGTTCGCGAATTTTCAATTCGGTCAACGGCTGCCCGGGCAACATTCCGGAATACATCGCGACGGTCAGCTCGGCGCGGCCGACATTCAGCGTTTTCTCGCCCTGGCCAACACGCAGGTCGTCGAGGATGAAACGCGGGCCGCGTCGCGTCCATTCGGCATGCGCATGGGAAAAATTCACCGGCTCGCCGACACGCTCGCTCAGCCACGCAGCGATCTTCGCCGGATTGCGTTCGACCAGCGGCAGCATCTGGTTGGCCACGCCGACCAGCAACGCCACCAGGATCAACACGATCAATCCGCCATAGCCCAGCCAGCGGCGCGTGTGTCGGATCCGGCGGCGCAGCGGCGTGGTCATCGCTTACAGCAACACCACGTCGAATTGTTCCTGCGCGTACTGCTCGTCGGCCTGGAAGCGGATCACCTTGCCGAGGAATTCCTCGAGTTCGGCGACCGCGGTCGACTCCTCGTCAGTGATCTTGGCGACGACTTTCGGCGAGGCGATCACCAGCAGCTGCGAGGCTTCGAACTGGCGAACGGCGCGGGTGATCTCGCGGAATATTTCGTAGATCACAGTTTCCGATGTTTTCAGGCTGCCGCGACCGCCGCATTCGTGGCAGGGCTCGCAGAGCTGGCGTTCGAGACTTTCGGTAGTGCGCTTGCGCGTCATCTCGACCAGGCCCAGCGGCGAGAAATCGTAGACCATGGTTTTCGCGTGATCGCGGGCCAGGCCTTTTTCCAGCGTGCGATGCACCTGGCGCTTGTGTTCGTCATCGATCATGTCGATGAAGTCGATGATGATGATGCCGCCGAGGTTGCGCAGGCGCAGTTGCCGCGCAACCGACTGTGCCGCCTCAAGATTGGTGCGGTAGACGGTTTCCTCGAGGTTGCGCTGGCCCAGGAACGAGCCGGTGTTCACGTCGATGGTCGTCATAGCCTCGGTCTGGTCAACGATCAGGTAACCGCCGGATTTCAGCGGCACCTCCTTTTGCATTGCGCGCTGGATCTCGTCCTCGACGCCGTAGAGATCGAACACGGGCCGCTCGCCGGTGTAATGTTCCACGCGCTCTGCCAAATCCGGCATGAACTGGCGGGCAAAGCCCATCAGCCGGTCGAAGGTCTCGCGCGAATCCACGCGCACCTTGTCGACTTCCTTGCGCATCAGGTCGCGCACGGCGCGCAGCGGCAGCGAGAGATCGTCGTAGATGCGATCGCCGACCTTGGTGGTGGTGCTGGCTTCGCGGATGATCTGCCAGGCACGGCGCAGATAGTCGACATCTTCGGCCAGTGCTTCAGCCGGTTGGCCTTCGGCATTGGTGCGCACGATGTAGCCCAGGCCGGAGCCATTCACGAGATCGACCATCAATGACTTCAGGCGCGCGCGCTCGACTTCGTCCTCGATGCGCGCCGACACGCCGATCACGCGCGAGTACGGCAGCAGCACCAGATAGCGCGAAGGAATCGATATCTGCGTGGTCAGGCGCGCGCCCTTGCCACCGATCGGATCCTTGACCACCTGCACGACGATGTCCTGGCCTTCGTGCACCAGCGAGGTGATCGGCGGTGGCGGCGCCGGTGGCATCGGTTCTTCACTCTCGCCGGGCTGCACTTGCGGCACGCGCATGATGTCGGAGGCGTGCAGAAAGGCCGCGCGGTCGAGACCGATTTCAACGAAGGCCGCCTGCATGCCCGGCATCACCCGCTGCACGCGGCCCTTGTAGACATTGCCGACCACGCCGCGGCGCGAGGCGCGCTCGATGTGCAGTTCCTGCAGCATGCCGTTTTCCACCAGCGCGACGCGGGTTTCGCGCGGAGTGACGTTGATCAGGATTTCTTCGGACAAGTCGTGTCTGCCTTGCGGAGCGTGCTTAAGGGAGCAATCGGAATTTGCGCAGCAGCCCGGCGGTCTCGAACATGGGCAGGCCCATGACCGCGGAATGGCTGCCGGAAAGATGGGCGATGAAACCACCGGCGCGACCCTGGATGCCGTAGGCGCCGGCCTTGCCCATGGCTTCGCCGGTGGCGACGTAGCGGGCGATGGCGGCATCGTCGAGTTCGGCGAAACGCACCTGCGATTCGCAGGTGGCGTGTTCCTCACGGTCGGCGCTGACCAGCCAGACGGTGGTGATCACGCGATGCGTGCGGCCGGACAATTCGCGCAGCATGCGCGCGGCATCGTCGGCATCGACCGGCTTGCCATAGACGTGATCGCCGAGCACTACTTCGGTATCGGCGCCGAGCACCACCGCCTGCGGCGCCGACATCACCTTGAGCAAACCGGCGCCGGCCTTCTCGCGCGCGACCCGGCTGACGTAGTCTTCCGGCGGTTCGCCGGGCTGAAGCACCTCGGGAACGTCGAGGTCCAGAAGACCGGGATCGAGCCCGAGTTGCCGGAGCAATTCGAGGCGGCGCGGCGATTTCGAGGCGAGATAGAGCATCGCCCAAGGATAGCCGCTGCGACCGGCCACCGCAGCCTGTCATGGATGTGACAGCCGTGCCCCGGTACATGTTGGATTCCGGCCAGATCCGGCGGCTCCACGTCTGCGCGTGTCGCATCCGCCAGGCGGCGCCCGGCACCAGCATTCCGTGGTGATCGAACCCCTGTCCCGAACCTGGAACCGCTGGGGGATCCGGTGAATATCACGGCAACAGGCGGCCTACACTTGCCCGATGATCGCGATCGAACAATGGCAGGCTGGCGGCGACATGCTGGAAATCGCTGGCCGGCGGATTTTCGTGCGCAGCGCCGGCAGCGGCGAGGCCCTGCTGCTGATCCACGGCTTCCCGACCTCGAGCTGGGACTGGGCGCGGCTATGGCCAGCGCTGACCGCGCGCCATCGCGTCATCGCCTTCGACCTGCTCGGCTTCGGGTTCTCCGACAAACCCGCCGACGCCGCCTACACGATCCAGCAACAGGCCGACATCGCTGAAGCCCTGCTCACACATTTCGGAATCGCCCGCTATCGCCTGATCGCGCACGACTACGGCGATACCGTCGCGCAGGAATTGCTCGCGCGCAGCAACGCCGGCAGCGCGCGCCAGGTCTTGCTCGCCGCCGTGCTGCTCAACGGCGGACTGTTTCCGGAAACACACCGGCCTTTGCTGATGCAACGCCTGCTGGCCGGGCCGCTAGGGCCAGCGATCGCGCGACTGTCGAGTTATCGGCGCTTCGCCGCCAATCTGCGCCGCGTCTGCAAGCGTCCGCTCGACGATGCCGAACTGCGCGTGCACTGGTCGCTCCTGCAGCGTGCTCAAGGCCTGCGCGTACTGCCAAAACTGATCGGCTACATGCGCCAGCGTCGCGTCTTCCGCGCACGCTGGGTCGGTGCGCTGGTCCATACCGACGTACCGGTGCGGGTGATTGCCGGTCTCGACGATCCGATTTCCGGCGCGCACATGCTGGCGCGCTATCGCGATCTGGTCGCCACGGCGGATGCGATCGGATTGCTTGGCGTCGGGCACTACCCGCAGATCGAAGCCGCCGATGAAGTGCTGGCGGCGATCGGGGATTTTCTCGACGCGCCTGTCACCGATTCACCGTAGGAGCGATGGAAATCGCGACTTCCTGCGACGCAGCGTGAGGTCGCGATTGCCATCACTCCTACACCCGCTGAGCTCACGCCCGATGGTAGGGATGGTTCGCCAGCAGGCTGCAGGCGCGATAAATCTGCTCGGCGACGACCAGGCGCACCAGCATGTGCGGCAGGGTCAGCGGGCCGAGCGCCCAACTTTCGTCGGCGCTGGCGATCACTTCCGGCGCGTGCCCTTCCGGGCCACCGATCAGGAAGGCGAGATCGCGGCCT
>Ga0066869_10000085_pt1 | contig 10481 bp, 11 predicted proteins | sample SoimicmetaGmgHMC_FD_62218 | JGI IMG/M metagenome (GOLD analysis project Ga0066869, IMG submission 62218) | Soil and rhizosphere microbial communities from Laval, Canada - mgHMC | ecosystem: Environmental > Terrestrial > Soil > Agricultural land | place: Laval, Canada | collected 2014-09-23 | reverse complement strand
CAGGGTGGTGGCAGCATCGTCAACACCGCCTCCGTCGCCGGATTGATCGGCGCACCGAAGCACGCGATCTACGCCGCGAGCAAACATGCGGTGGTCGGCCTGACCAAGAGCGCGGCGGCGGAATACGGCAAGAAGGGCATTCGCGTGAATTCGGTCTGCCCCGGCGTGATCCGCACGCCGATGCTCGAGCGCGCCCTGGAACGCGAAGCCGGCTGGGAAGAGAGCCTGGTGCGCATGCATCCGATCGGCCGCCTCGGCGAAGTCGATGATGTCGCCAGCGCGGTGCTGTGGTTGTGCTCGGACGCTTCGAGCTTCGTCACGGGTCACCAACTCGCCGTGGATGGTGCGATGACGGTGGTTTGATTGCGTGACGGACGCGAACGCTGGCCTTGTTTCTGCGCAATGCCCGTTGCGCCGGACCCCTGAAAAATGGCTGCCAAAGTCTTTGACCGTGCCCGTCGCGGGGCGTAGCGTCAGCCGGCCGGAGACCTCCGGTGGAACCAGACCACGCAAGGGGAAGCACATGAAACGCACGCTGATGTTGATCGCGGCGCTGTTCGCATTCGCCGCCACCGTGTCCGCCCAGGATCGACCCTACAAGGAAGGCCCCGTCACCGTCGTCACCGCCGTCAAAGTGAAGCCGGGCCAGGACGAAAAATATCTCGCCTATCTCGACAGCACCTACAAGCCACTGATGGAAGAAGAAAAGAAAGCCGGCGTCATCCTCGACTACAAGGTTTATTCGACCACGGCGCGCACGCCCAATGATCCGGACCTGTATCTCACCGTCACCTATCCGAACATGGCCAGCCTCGATGGCCTCGACGAGCGCACCGAGCCGCTGATGAAGAAGGTCACCGGCAAGACCCGTGCCGAAGCCGCCAGCGCGTCCGTGGATCGCGGCGCCATGCGCGACATCATGGGCAGCGAGCTGATCCGCGAGTTGCAGCTGCGCTGATCGCGTGGGCAAGCGGGCTGGAGCGGAACCATCGACGATGGCGTTCGCTCCCGTCTGGCATCACCGTCGGCACGGGCATCGCAGCGTCGGCGCCGCATGTTTTCAGGGTTTCGGTCGCGAGGGACGCGGATGCAGGCGTGGTCAACACGGGCGCCATCGCATTTTCACGGGCGCACGGCAGGCGTAGGCTTGATTCTGGCATCCTCGACCCACCACCCGCGAAGCCCGCACGCCATGACCAGCGAAGACGAGATTCTCAGCCGACTGGAAACCCTCAATGCGATCGGCGTGGCGCTGTCGTCGGAACGCGACATCGGCAGTCTGCTCGAACGCATTCTCGAGGCCGCCCGCGATTTTGCCGATGCCGACGGCGGCACCTTGTACCGGGTCAAGGACGACACGCTGGTTTTTGAAGTGCTGCGCAACGACACTCTGGGCTATTTCATGGGCGGCAAGCACGGCGAGGCTATTCATTTCGCGCCGCTGCCGCTGTACGACGCCGATGGCAGCGGCAACGATTCCATGGTCGTCGCGCATGCCGCGTTGTCTGGCCTGACCATCAATATTTCCGATGCCTACGCCGCCGAGGGCTTCGACTTTTCCGGCACGCGCGCCTTCGACCAGAAGACCGGTTATCGCTCGCAGTCTTTCCTCACGGTGCCGATGAAGGATCACAGCGGCGCGGTCATCGGTGTCTTGCAACTGATCAACGCCAAGGACCACGACGGCAAGGTCTGCGCGTTCTCGCATGCCGACCAGCAACTGGTCGAGTCGCTGGCCTCGCAGGCAGCGATTGCGCTCAACAACCGGCAACTGGTCGAACAGCTGGAGACTTTGTTCGAATCGCTGATCAGCCTGGTCAATACCGCGATCGACGAAAAATCGCCGTACACCGGTGGCCATTGCGAACGTGTGCCGGTGCTCACCTCGTTGCTGGCCGATGCCGCCGCGCGCAACAGCGCCGGTCCGCTCGCTGGCTTCAGCATGACCGAGGCCGATCGCTACGAGCTGAAGATCGCCGGCCTGCTGCACGATTGCGGCAAGATCACCACGCCGGTGCACGTGGTCGACAAGGCGACCAAGCTGGAAACCCTGTTTGACCGCATCGCGTTGATCGATACCCGCTTTGAAGTATTGCTGCGCGATGTCGAGATCGCCCGCCTAAAGGGCGAGATCGATGCCGACGAGCAGGCGGCGCGCGTGCAGCATCTCCTGGCCGATCGCGAGACCGTGCGCAGCGCCAACACCGGCGGCGAATTCATGGATGAAGGAAAATTGCAGGCGATCGCGCGCATCGGCGCGCACGAATGGCGGCCGCATGGCGGCGAGACGCAGGCCTTCCTGTCGGCGAACGAACTGGAAAACCTCAGCATCCGCCGCGGCACCCTCACTGCCGCCGAGCGCGAGATCATCAACCACCACATCGTGATGACCATCCGCATGCTCGAGGCTTTGCCGTGGCCACCGCACCTGACCCAGGTGCCTGAATATGCCGGCGGTCATCACGAACGCATGGACGGCAAGGGCTATCCGAAAGGCCTCACCCGCGAGCAGATGAGCATCCCGGCACGGGTGATGGGCATCGCCGACATTTTCGAAGCGCTGACCGCGCGCGACCGCCCCTACAAACCCGGCAAGACGCTGTCGGAATCGCTGCGCATTCTCGGCCACATGAAACTCGAAGGCCACGTCGACCCCGACCTGTTCGACATCTTCCTGCGCGAACGCGTCTATCTCGACTACGCGAAACGTTTTCTAGAGCCCGCGCAGATCGACGTGATCGACTGGACGAAGATGCCGGGCGTGGATGCCGGATTGGCGGAGCACTTGCTCGCGGCGGATCGGAACGAGGGGTCGCACTGACGGGTTTCACGTGGGATCTTTCACGGCGACCTCGATCCGTCAGTCATGTCCGATAGTGGCCGCGTCGACTCACTTGCTGGGCTGGAACGCGTTTCTCTCGCGTCGTTCGCGCCGCTCCTGCGCCAGTAACGAAATCGCCTCGCGTTCCGATTCGGAAGCATCGCGCCAGCGCAGGATTTCCTGCAAATGCCGGCCGCAACCGAGACAGACATCGTCATCGTCCAGGCAACAGTTGCGCACGCAGGGCGAGGGCGGCGTCGATGCTGGCAGTGGCAGAAGGTCGCGATACGGGCGCATGCGGACTCCGGTATCCACCGCAGGACGCGGCGACACGCATTCCTTTTAGGACGAAACGACGACGACCGCAATCGGTTCGCAGTGTTGCGCCGTTCCGATGTTTTCAGGACGGGTCGGGCAGCTGGTAGTCGAAAGTGTAGAAGTGCTGGCCGTCGCGGATATCGATCGCAAGCACGCCGCTGATACCGGTCAATTCGCCGGTGCCGGAATCGGGTACGACAGCGATGCGCAGCTGCGCCGCACCGCGATCCATCGTGCCGCTGTGCTGCAGGCCGAAACTGCCGCTGCGCCCGTGCAGGGCGCCGCTGACGCGATCCATTGCGACATAACCGGCCGAGCCCTTGACCTCGGTGCCCATCGCCAGCATCTGGCCTTTGCCGATGGCATCGAGATCGCCGCGGAATTGTTTGTGCAGCGCGAGCCGGCCGATGCCGGCATCGCCGACGTTTTCTTCCGGTGGCATCGGCGTGATCTTGACGTCGAAAGTTCCGTGGGCGGTGTGGGTCATCTCGCTCTCCGTTTTCATCTCGATATTCAACGCCAACGTAAATTCTCGACTGTCATCCCCGCGAAGGCGGGGATGACGAACATTTTTCGCAATTCAATTGGAACCCGAGGTCGCAGCCAGCAACCTCAGTTCTGCGCCCCGTCAACAACATGAATCTCGAACTCTTCCAGCACCACCACCTGCCCGACGCGGATCTTGCAGGTCTTGCGCAGCTCGACCTCGCCGTCGACGATGACCACGCCGCTGGCGACGATGGCCTTGCCCATGCCGCCGCTGTCGCAGAGGCCGGCGAGTTTCAACAGCTGGTTGAGCTCGACGTGGTCGCGGTCCAGCTCGAAGTCGATGCGTTGCATTTTGGTTCCGTGATGATGGTTGGGCGGCGATTGCCGCTGCGGTGGCCGCGCCGCGCCATCCTAACGGAAGACGCGGCGGCAGGGTCTCACATCTGCTCGAATCGGCTCACTTCATCGAGGATGCTCTGGGCTCTGCGCAGGCTGCTGCCGGTGAGGCTGTCTTCGGCGCGTTTGGCCAGTTGCGGACGCTTCGGCGAACGCAGCCACTGCCCGAACCAGTACGTCGCCAGCAATCCAAGCACGCCGACCACGACGTTGGCATAGATCACCGACGGCGCGTTCACGAACAGGTCGGCGCCGAATGCGCTTTCGAAGAACATCGTCAGGCACAGCGCCCAGAGGAACCACCAGGGCAGGCCGACCGCGAGGCCGCTATACACATACCAGTTGCGCAACTCGCCCATCTGCTTCTGGATCGTCAACACCGGAGCGGCGTAATCGATCTGTCCGATCAACAGCAGGCTGCGCGCGGCGAAGGCGATCGTCATGACGCCATAGGCATGCATGATCAGACCGGTGATCAGCAGGTGTGCCACGTCGCGATGCGCGATCCAGAACATCGCCGACGTCGCCGCCACGGCGACGCCGAACAGGAGCTGCAGGAATTGCCCCAGGAAAAGCGGACGTAGCGCCGAACGCGTCTTGTCGAAGCGGCCGTCCTTGAATACCTGCAGGTTGATCGCGTTGTGCTGCTCGAGCCGGCGATCGAGGGTCTGCCAGGCGAGTTTCATGTCGTCGAGTTCCATGTTCAATCCTTGTCGTGTTGCGAGTCGGTGGGCGCCATGTCCTGGCGGATACGTTGCTTGAGGCGGCTGATCTTGGTGGCGACATTGGTTTCGGAAATGCCGAGGATGTCGGCGATTTCGCGATAGCTGCGCTCCTCCAGATACAGCAGCAACAGGGCGCGGTTTAGCGGTTCGAGTTGCGCGATGAAGTGCTCAAGGGCGCGCACGCGTTCGTCGGTTTCCTCGATGCCACCGTTGGCTCCGGCGATCTGCGCGTGATCGTCGTCCAGTGATTCGGTCTGTGGATCGCGCTGGTGGCTGCGCAGGAACGATATCGCCACGTTCAGCGCGATGCGGTACATCCAGGTCGAGAACGTGCGCGCCGGATCGTAATCGGGAAACGCACGCCACAACTGCGCGGCGATTTCCTGCGCGAGATCGGCGCGATCCTCCGGAAGCCGGCTATAGGTGTTGGCGACCTTGAAGACGATCTTGCGGTGCTGCTCGAGCAGCGCGTGGAACTGCTGCCTGCTGTCGGTCGTGCCTGTTGTCGCCATGGCGGCTGTTTGCGCTCCCATCCGAAGGTCCCGTTGCTGTGTGCTTGTGGACATGATTCGCAGCAGGGCGGAAAAAATCACAGGGTCGCGGCTGGCCCGGGTCCCGACCGGATCGTACCCAATCACCGTGCTGCCGGGTGATCGCGCCGCAGCGACGCCTTGTCGCTGCAGCCCTTACACTGCCGCCATGCCGACACACCTGCGAACCCCATCTTTCTGCGCGCTGATGTTGCTGACCAGCATTGCTGCCGATGTCCAGGCGCGCACCGTCTACCGCTGCGTGCGCAACGGCACCGTGAGCCTGGCGACGGCGCCCGAGCCGGGCTCGCGCTGCGAAGCGAAACAGATCGACGACAACGCCGCCAAGCTGCCCAATCTCTGGGGCGCGCTGGGTGTGGTCAATGGCACGCTGTACGAGCGCGAACAGGATGGCAAGCTGGTCTACAGCACGCGCAACCTGCCAGGTTCGGTGAAGGTGTTGTCGTTCCGTGTCGAGACGCCGAAAGGCGCTGAGGCACACGCCGGTCTCGGCACGCTGGGGCCACCGCAACTCGATCGCTATCCGGTGGAATTTCGCGCGGCGGCGAAAGCCACGGGTGTCGAAGATGCCTTGCTGCGTTCGATCGCGCAGGTCGAAAGCGGTTTCGATCCGTTGGCCTTGTCGCCCAAGGGGGCGCAGGGCGTGATGCAGCTCACACCGGCGGTGGCGAAGCAATACGGCGTGAGCGAGCCCTTTGTCGCCGGCCCTTCGATCACCGGCGGTGCGCGTCATCTCAAGGATCTGCTGCGGCAGTACCACAACGACATCACCCTGGTCGCGGCGGCCTACAACGCCGGCGTCGGCGCGGTGGCGCATTACGATGGCGTGCCGCCGTATGCCGAAACCCAGGACTATGTGGCGCGGGTGCTCGCGCTGTATCCGGACTACAAAGCCGCCTTGGCACCGCCGGCGAAAGCGCACAAGGCGAGGGCGCGAAAGAAGCGCCGCAAACATTGATCGTTGCCATCGCTTTCACGAATTCGAAAGATGATCGCAGGCAGGATGCGTTATCGCCTCCGTTCCGCCCGCGGCACGACGCCATCTATTTCTCATCCAGGAGCTGACCATGACTGCCGACACCTTCGACCTCACGCCGCCGACGGCCACACAACGCGAGGCGCTTGAAGCCGACCTCAGCGCCGACGAACGCCGCGTGCTGCTCAATCACGGCACCGAAGCGGCGTTCTGCGGCGGCCTGCTCGACAACAAGCAGGCCGGCGTCTACTGCTGCCGGTTGTGCGGGCTGCCCTTGTTCGCCGCGGAAGCGAAATTCGAAAGCGGCACCGGGTGGCCAAGCTTCACCGGGCCGATTGCCGAGGGGCATCTGGAGAACATCGCCGACAACAGCTATGGCATGCGCCGCATCGAGATCCGCTGTGGCCGCTGCGGCAGTCATCAAGGCCATGTCTTTCCCGACGGTCCGGCGCCGAGCCGGCTGCGCTACTGCATCAATTCGGTGTCGCTGGAATTCGTCGCGAATGGCAGCGCCTTGCCGGACAGGTTGGGGCGCGGTGAGAAAAGTTGGCCGGTGGCGTGAGCGGCTTGGCTTGAATCGCGGCGCGACGGCCCAATTTTCCCCGGACCTTTGGAAAATTGCGTTGGACCGTCGACGCGAGTACGACACACGCCACCAGATGAGGAATGTCCCGATGTCCGTCCCCGTGAAAATAGATTTTGTTTCCGATGTCTCCTGTCCCTGGTGCATCGTCGGCCTGCAGGCGCTGGAACAGGCGCTGGCGCGGGTGGGCGACGCGGTGACGGTGGACCTGCATTTCCAGCCGTTCGAACTCAATCCGGCGATGCCGCCGGAGGGCCAGGACATCGACGAACACCTCGCGGAAAAGTACGGTGCCTCGCCCGAGCAACGCGCGCAGAGTCGCGAGGCCTTGCGTGCGCGCGGCGAAGCGCTGGGTTTCGAATTCCGCATGGACAAGCGCAGCCGCATCTACAACACCTTCGATGCCCATCGCCTGCTGCATTGGGCCGACGGTGAAGGCGAAGGCCGCCAGCTCGCGCTTAAGCACGCACTGTTCCGTGCGTATTTCACCGATGGTGAAAATCCCGGCGATCACACCGTGCTGCTGCGGCTGGCGCGCGCAGTCGGGCTCGATGGCGAGCGCGCGCAGCAGATCCTCGCCTCGGACGAATTCGCCGCCGAGGTGCGTGCGCAGCAACGCTACTACGCCGAGCACGGCATCCATGCGGTTCCGGCAGTGATCATCAACGATCGTCACCTGATTTCCGGCGGCCAACCGGTGGAAACCTTCGAGCGCGCGCTGCGCGAGATCGCCGTGCAATCTGCCTGACCGATGGGATATGGACGCGTGGCTTACGGGTCACTAGTATCGGGCAAGCTTTCCAACGGGTGTCCATACGTGAAAATCCTGACCGTTTCCGTCTTGTCCCTGGCGATTTCTTCGGCCGTTGCCGCGGCCGATTTGCCAAAGAATTTGCCGACGATCGATCCGCAGCGTCTTTCCGCGGAAGTGAAAATATTGTCCTCGGATGCGTTCGAAGGTCGTGGCCCGGCGACGCCGGGCGAAACGAAGACAGTCGATTACGTGATCGCGCAAATGAAGGCGGCCGGTCTACAGCCGGGCGGCGACGTGCTCAAGAGCGGCAAGCGTGGCTGGACGCAGGCGGTGCCGCTGGGCCGCTTCCAGATCCAGGGTCCGATCAATGTCGCGATCAAGACTGGCGCCGACAACATCGCGCTGACCCAGGGCAACGAAATCGCGATCCGCGCCTCGATGAGCGGCGCAAAATCCGTCGCCATCGCCGATGCGCCGTTGGTGTTCATCGGCTACGGCGTCAAAGCACCGGAACGGCACTGGGACGACTTCAAGGGCGTCGATCTCAAGGGCAAGATCGCTGTGGTGCTGATCAACGATCCGGATTTCGAAAGCGGCAGCGGCGATTTCGGCGGCAAGGCGATGACCTACTACGGCCGCTGGACGTACAAGTTCGAGGAAGCCGCGCGCCAGGGCGCGATCGGCATGCTGATCGTGCACGAAACCGAGCCGGCCTCCTACGGCTGGGCGACGGTGAAAAATTCCAATACCAACGTGATGTTCGACATCGTGCGCAAGGCGCCCGCCGCGGTGCATCCGCTGCTCGAAGGCTGGATCCAACGCGATTTCGCCGTCGACCTGTTCAAGCGCTCCGGCCTGGATTTCGAGGCGTTGAAAGCACAGGCGCAGACGCGTGAATTCAAGCCGGTCGAACTCAAGGACGCACGCTTCTCGGCGCATTACGCCGTCGACACGCAGGTGATCACTTCGCGCAACATCGCCGGCCGCATCGTTGGCAGCAAGCATCCCGACGAGACCGTGATCTACAGTGGCCATTGGGATCACCTCGGCGTCGGCGAACCCGATGCCAAGGGCGATCGCATCTACAACGGCGCGGTCGACAACGCGACCGGCACCGCGTCGCTGATCGAACTCGGCCGCGCGTTCGCGCAACAGCCGCGGCCGGAGCGTTCGGTGGTCTTCCTCAATGTCACCGCCGAGGAAAAAGGTCTGCTGGGTTCGGAATATTATTCGTCGAATCCGTTGTACCCGCTGGCGAAAACCGTGGCCGTGCTCAACATCGATGCGCTCGATCCGCACGGTCCCGCGCGCAACTTCACCACCTCGGGCAGTGCCAAGGTCGATCTGCTCGATGAGCTCATCGCGACGGCGAAAGCCTGGAACCTGAGCTACGTGCCGGATCCGAAACCCGAGGCCGGGCATTTCTTCCGCTCCGATCATTTCCCGTTCGCCAAGCGCGGCGTGCCGGCGATTTCATTCGGCTCCGGCGACGACTGGATCGATGGCGGCAGCGCGGCCGGCGAAGCCGCCGAGAAGGAATACAACAACGATCGCTACCACCAGCCCGCCGACGAATGGCAGGCCGATTGGGCGTTCACCGGCATGGCCCGCGACCTGCAGATCCTCTACAAGGTCGGCGCCGATCTCGCGCATTCGCGACGCTGGCCGAACTGGGGCCAGGAATCGGAATTCCGAGCGACCCGCGACGCCACCGCCGCCGCACGGCGATAACTTAGGCAGAACGTCATGACCGCGAGCACCGATCTGCATCCGCTCACCCGCGCCGAACGCAGCGACTACGCGGAAACGTCGCTGCACGCCGATGTGCTCGCTTTCATTGAAGAGTTGCGCGCGTTCGCCGATCCGCGGTTGCAGGTCGGCGATTTCGGCGCCACGCCCGAGGGCCGCAAGCTGCCGCTGCTGGTGTTGTCGGACCAAGGCTTTTTCACGCCAGAAGCTGCGCATGCCTCGGGCCTGCCGGTGGTGCTGGTGGTCTGCGGCATCCACGCCGGCGAAGTCGAAGGCAAGGAAGCGGTGTTGATGCTGGTGCGCGACATCCTCGCCGGCCGTCACGGCGATGTGCTGACGCGCATGGTGCTGGTGGTCGCACCACTGTTCAATGCCGACGGCAACGATCGCATCAGCACGGAAAATCGCCGTCTCGATATCGCGAAGTTCAGCGGCCAGATCGGCCCGGTCGGCGGTGTCGGCACGCGCAACAACGCCGCCGGCGTCAACCTAAACCGCGATTACATGCGCCAGGATGCGGAGGAAATGCGTCTGATGCAGGCGCGCGTCTGCCACGTCTGGAACGCGCATCTGGTGATCGACTGCCACGCCACCAACGGCTCGATTCATCGCTTCGCGTTGACCTACGACATTCCGCACACAGTCGAAAGCGGCCGCCGCGAGCCGATCGAGTACATGCGTCGCGAACTGCTGCCGGCAGTGCGCGAACAGGTGAAGGCGAAGGACGGGCTCGATACGTTTTTCTACGGCAACTTCCTGCGCGACGAAGGCGGGCAGGGCATGGGCTGGATCACCTACACCCACCATCCGCGCTTCGGCGGCAATTATCGCGGCCTGACCAATCGCCTCGATCTGTTGCTGGAAACCTATTCGTACCTGACGTTTTCCGAACGCGTGCGCACGACCTACGCGTTCCTGCGCGAAACGCTGGCCTATGTCGGCGAGCATGGCGACGAAATCGTCGCCTTGCTGGCGATCTGTCTCGAGCCGCCCGAACGCATCGCCGTGCGTTATCGCCTGGAAGCTTTTCCGGATACGCAGGCGGAAGTGCTGACGCGCGAGCCGTACACGCTGGACGGTGCGCCGATCAGCGTCGAGGTACCGTATTACGGTTGTTTC
>Ga0066869_10000080_pt1 | contig 10859 bp, 11 predicted proteins | sample SoimicmetaGmgHMC_FD_62218 | JGI IMG/M metagenome (GOLD analysis project Ga0066869, IMG submission 62218) | Soil and rhizosphere microbial communities from Laval, Canada - mgHMC | ecosystem: Environmental > Terrestrial > Soil > Agricultural land | place: Laval, Canada | collected 2014-09-23 | reverse complement strand
CTGTATCAGGACAGCACGGACTGGGAGCGCGTCGCACGCACCGCCGATCGCCTGCTCAAGATCGCGCCCGACACCCACGATGCCTGGCGTGATCGCGGCCTCGCGTATCGCGAACTCGGTTACGCCAAAGGCGCGCGCGAAGACCTGACGCATTATCTGCAGGCCCTGCCCAACGCCGAGGACGAGGAAACAGTGCGCGCCGCTCTCGTCGAAGTCAGCGGCACGCGTTCGCGGCTCAACTAGCGCGGCGATTCCGTTACGCCGGCACCATCTCGAAATCGGACTTGGTGACGCCGCAATCCGGGCAGACCCAGTCTTCCGGAATATCGTCCCAACGCGTGCCGGGAGCGATGCCTTCGTCGGGCAAGCCCAGCGCCTCGTCGTAGATGAAGCCGCAGACCACGCACATCCAGCTGCGGTAAGCCATCGAATCGTTCATTGCCATCTCAAGTAAAGCGGGACGTATCATTGTCGCATTCCTCCGCGCGCGATGACATGAAACCCCGCACAAATTGGCCGCGCCGCGGCATTTATCTGCTCACACCTGACGAGCCGGACACGGCGCGATTGCTGGCGCGCGTCGGCCCGCTACTCACCGCAGGCGTAGCCCTGCTGCAGTACCGGAACAAGACCGCCGACGACATGCGTCGACGCGAACAAGCCGAAGCACTGCTTCGGCTATGCCGTGAATACGCTGTCCCATTGATCATCAACGACGATTGGCCACTGGCCGCCGCCATCGGCGCCGACGGCGCGCACCTGGGCGAACACGACGGCGAGCTTGCGAGCGCCCGCGCCGCACTCGGCGATGCCGCGATTCTCGGCGCGTCCTGCTACAACGATCTCGCACGTGCTGAACACGCTGCGACGCAGGGCGCGGACTATCTCGCCTTCGGCGCATTCTTCCGCTCGGACACAAAGCCGAACGCGCGGCCGGCCCCCCATTCGCTGCTTGCCGATTCGGCGCATCTCGGCCTGCCACGGGTGGCGATAGGCGGCATTACGCCGGACAATGCCGCGCCGCTGCTTGCCGCCGGCGCGGATCTGCTCGCGGTGATCACTTCGGTATTCAACGCTCCCGATCCGGTCCGCGCGGTCCACGCATTAAACTCACTTTTCGATAGAAGCCCATGAACCATTCGACCAGCCACGACCTGTTCGCCCGCGCCCAGGCATTGATGCCGGGCGGCGTCAATTCACCGGTTCGCGCCTTCAAATCGGTGGGCGGTGAACCGTTTTTCGCCAAGCGCGCGGAAGGCGCCTATCTGATCGACGTCGACGGCAACCTCTATGTCGATTACATCGGCAGCTGGGGCCCGATGATCGCCGGCCATGCGCATCCGCAGGTACTCGACGCTGTTGCGCGTGTGATGCGCGACGGCCTCTCGTTCGGCGTACCCAACGCGCTCGAAGTGACCATGGCTGAAACCATCACGCGCCTGGTGCCGAGTTGCGAGATGGTGCGCATGGTCAATTCCGGCACCGAAGCGACGCTGTCGGCGATCCGCCTTGCGCGTGGTGCCACCGGCCGCAACAAGATTGTGAAATTCGAAGGCTGCTATCACGGGCATGGCGATTCCTTCCTGGTGAAAGCCGGCTCCGGCATGTTGACGCTGGGCGTACCCGATTCCCCCGGCGTGCCGAAAGCCCTTGCCGACCTCACTCTGACGCTTTCGTACAACGACTTCGAAGGCGCGACGAAACTGTTCGAACAATTCGGCAGCGATATCGCCGGCCTGATCGTCGAGCCCATCGTCGGCAACGCGAACTGCATTCTGCCGCGCGACGGCTATCTGCAGCATCTGCGCGACCTGTGTACGCGGCACGGCACATTGCTGATCTTCGATGAAGTGATGACCGGCTTCCGCGTCGCTCTCGGCGGCGCGCAACAGCGATACGGCGTCAAACCCGATCTTTCGACGTTCGGCAAAATCATCGGTGGCGGCATGCCGGTCGGCGCTTATGGTGGTCGCCGCGACCTCATGCAGCAGATCGCGCCCAGCGGCCCGATCTACCAGGCGGGCACGCTTAGCGGCAATCCGGTGGCGATGGCCGCAGGCCTGGCGACGCTGGAGTTGATCCAGGCGCCCGGTTTCCACGCCGCACTGGAAAAACGCACGCACGAACTCTGCGATGGCTTCGAGCGCGCGGCGCGCGACGCGGGCGTTGCTGTCACCACTACACGCAGCTGCGCGATGTTCGGCCTGTATTTCACCGATCAGTACGTCGACACTTACGCCGCTGCAACGCATTGCGACATCGCCGCGTTCAAGCGTTTCTTCCACGCGATGCTCCGGCGTGGCGTGTACTTGGCGCCATCGGCGTACGAGGCAGGCTTCCTGTCGTCGGCGCATGGCGACACCGAAATCGCGCACACGCTCGAGGCCGCGCGCGAAGCTTTCCGCGAGGTAGGCAACTGATGGCTATGGCTCCGCCCCTGCGTTTCGAAACCCTTGCCGTGCATGCCGGCGCCGAACCCGATGCCAGCACCGGTGCGGTCGCGCCGCCGATCCATCTCGCCACCACTTTCCAGCACGGTCCCGCCGGCGAGCGCATCGCCGGCTATGAATACCAACGCGAAGGAAACCCGACGCAGGATCGCCTGGAAGCCGCGCTGACGGCGATGGAAGGCGGCGCTGCGGCACTGGTGTTCGCTTCCGGCATGGCGGCGATGAATGCGTTGCTGGAATCGCTGCCGTTGGGCGCGGAAATATTGATCCCACACGATTGCTACACCGGCCTACGTGTTCTCGCAACGGAATTCCTGCCCGGCCGCGGCATCAGCACGCGGCAAGTGGACTTCACGGATATCGAGGCGCTGCGCGCAGCGATTTCCGACCGGACGAAGCTGTTCTGGGCGGAGACACCGTCCAATCCGCAGTTGCAGGTCTGCGATATCGCCGCGCTGGCCGGGCTGTGCCGCGAACGCGGCATCCTGCTCGCCTGCGACAACACCTTCGCAACCCCGGCGCTGCAGAATCCGCTCGCGCTGGGCGCCGATGTGGCCATGCACTCGACCACGAAATATCTCGGCGGTCATTCCGACGTGATGGGCGGTGCGCTGGTGTTCGCCCACCGCGACGAATTGTTCGAACGCGTCGCGCACCGCCGCCACGTCACCGGCGCGATCGCCTCGCCATTCAACTCCTGGCTGATCTTGCGCGGTTGCCGATCACTGTCGGCACGCATGGCGATGCACTGCGCCAACGCGAAGAAGATCGCTGGATTTCTTGCTGGGCATTCCGCGATCGAAGCCGTGCACTACCCCGGCCTCGCCTCGCATCCAGGCCACGCGATCGCGGCGCAGCAGATGCGCGATTTCGGCGGCATGATTTCGATCCGCCTGCGCGGCGGTCGCGAGGCCGCGTTGCGTATGGCCGGCCGCCTGCAGTTGTTCGTCAACGCCACTTCACTGGGCGGCTGCGAATCGCTGATCGAACATCGCGCTTCTGTGGAGGGGCCGCAGCCTATATCGCCGCAGAACCTGTTGCGAATCTCGATCGGGCTGGAACATGTCGATGACCTGATCGCTGATCTGGATCAGGCGCTGGCCGACTGATCACGCAAATCCGGTGTTGCGCAGGTGCAGCGCAAGTCGTGACTATCCACGGCAAGCATGGTGACGGGACCAATGCCGAGATTCGCGGCTCACGCCGCTCCTACGGGATGTCGATCACCAGCTGCCGATATTCGGCATCGACAGCCACGGCTCCGCCGGCGCCAAAGCGCCTCCTTTCTGTAGCAGTTCGATCGAAATCAAATCCGGCGAACGCACGAAGGCCATGCGGCCATCGCGTGGCGGGCGGTTGATGGTCACGCCGCGCGCCTGCAGCTGCGCGCAGGTCGCGTAGATGTCGTCGACGGCAAAAGCGAGATGGCCGAAATTCCGCGCGCCACCATAGTCTTCTTCGTCGTAATTGTAGGTCAGCTCGATTTCCACTTCGGGATTTTCCGGCGCTGCCAGATAGACCAGGGTGAAACGTCCAGCCGGATAATCGTTGCGCCGGGTTTCGATCAGGCCCAGCGCCTCGCGATAGAATTTCAGTGCGGCGTCGAGATCACGGACGCGCACCATCGCATGCAGATATTTCACGGCAGCGCCTCGTCGAGGAAGAGATCGGGCAGCAATGCCTGGCCAGGGTCGACGGCATAGCGATCGAAGTCGACCACGCCGCGCGCGCGCAAAAGCGTTTCGTCGATGACGAAATGCCCCGTCAATTCCCGCGATGGCGTCGTCAGGATCGCGTGCGCGGCATCGGCGAGGATGTCCGGATAGCGGCAACGCGCCAGCTGCACGCCGGGAATCATGTTGATCGCATCGGTGGCTATCACCGTGCGCGGCCATAATGCATTCACCGCCACGCCCTGCGCACGGAATTCCTCGGCCAGACCCAGCGTCACGAAACTCATGCCCATTTTCGCCAGCGTGTAGCCGGCATGCGGGCCCCACCAGCGCGGATCGAGATTGGGCGGCGGCGCCAGCGTGAGGATATGCGGGTTTTCCGCCTTCAGCAGGTGCGGCAGACAGGTCTGCGAACACAGGAAGGTGCCGCGCGCGTTCACCTGGCTCATCAGGTCGAAACGCTTCATCGGCGTGTCCAGCGTGCCGCGCAGCCAGATCGCGCTGGCGTTGTTGATCAGGATATCGATACCGCCGAATCGATCCACGGTCTGCGCCACCGCGGCCAACACCTGCTCGTCTTCGCGGATGTCGCATTTGACCGCGAGCGCCTGGCCGCCTTCCTTCTCGATCGCCTCGGCGGCGCTGTGGATCGTGCCGGGCAACTTCGGATTGCTCACGCTCGACTTCGCCGCGACCACGACGTTGGCGCCATCGCGGGCGGCACGCAACGCGATCGCCAGGCCGATGCCGCGCGAGGCGCCGGTAATGAACAGGGTTTTTCCGCGCAGGGTGCTCATGTCGTTCTCCACGGCCTCGGCAACGACGCCGGTGCTGGTTGGCAATTCGAAGATGTCGTCGGGGTGATTCATTCGGACTGGAAATCCGGCAGGCGTTCGACCAGGAATTGCAGGCGCGCGTGGCTGTCGTCTTCCTGCAGCAGGCGTTGCCGCTCGCGATTCTCCAGCGGCAGCCATTCGGCGAGACGCCAGGCGACCCAGGCGGCATCGTTGAAGCAGGATTTGTCGACCTTGTCGAAAGGATCGCCAGCACGATCGAGCACGCGCTGCAGCAGCATCGCCAGCAATTCGTGTTCGGGCCGCGGTCGCGACTGCGGCGCTTCTTCCAGCCAGCGCACATCGGCGACAACCAGGCCGTTGTCGCGCACGCGCGTGCGCTCGACCCGGAAGCGCCGCGCGCCCTGCACACTCAGGCCAAGCAGACCGTCGGACGTGCTGGAAAAATCGACGATGCGCGCCTCGCAACCCAGCGCCGCCGGCGTCGCGGGCACACCGGCTTCGCTACCGTCGAGAATGAGGCAGACACCGAAACCACGATCATGCCGGCCGCAATCACGGATCAGGTCGAGGTAACGGGTTTCGAAGATCCGCAGCGCCAGCATGCCGCCCGGGAACAGCACGGTATCGAGCGGGAACAGGGCCAGTTCGTGATCTTTCACCGCCGCAGTGTAATGCCGCGAAAATCAGCCGGCCAGCGCCGCCAGCGTCCGGCGCGGCGCGCCTTCGAAACCGCCGTTGGACATGAACACGATGTGGTCACCGGCCTGCGCGAGCTGCGCCAGACGCGCCACCAGGGAATCGACATCCGCGACCGCCTCGCCTTGCGCGCGCAAGGCCGCGACGACTTTGCCGGCATCCCAGGCCAGTTCCGGCCGTTGCAGGAACACCACGACATCGGCGTCGACCAGCGCGGGAGCGATTTCGTCGGCATGCGCGCCCAGGCGCATGGAATTGCTGCGCGGCTCCATCGCCACGACGATGCGCGCTGCGCCGACGCGCGCGCGCAGACCTTGCAGCGTGGTGCGGATCGCGGTCGGGTGATGCGCGAAATCGTCGTACACGGTGACGCCACGCGCGCCGCCAAGATTCTCAAGACGGCGTTTGACGCTGACGAAATCGCCGAGTTTCGCAATCACCGCGGCGACATCGACACCGACGGCATGCGCGGCAGCGAGCGCCGCCAGGCCATTGAGCACGTTGTGCCGGCCAACCATGCCCCACTGCACCTTGCCGACAGCGACACCGCGATGGCGCACGTGGAATTCACTGCCATCCTCGCGCACCAGCTCCGCGCTCCACTCGAATCCGGCGTCGAAGCCGAAGCGTTCGACCGGCGTCCAGCAGCCCATCGCCAGCACTTCTTTCAGCGCAGCATCTTCACCGTTGACGATCAAGCGACCATTGCCCGGCACGATGCGCACGAGGTGATGAAACTGGCGCTGGATCGCGGCGAGATCGGGAAAGATGTCGGCGTGGTCATATTCGAGGTTGTTGAGGATCGCCACCGTCGGCCGGTAATGCACGAACTTCGAACGCTTGTCGAAGAACGCGGTGTCGTATTCGTCAGCCTCGACCACGAACTCGCGGCCCGTGCCCAGACGCGCGGACACGCCGAAATTCTCCGGCACGCCACCGACGAGGAACCCGGGGTCGCGACCGGCGGCATCGAGCAAGAAAGCAAGAATCGACGTCGTGGTGGTCTTGCCGTGGGTGCCGGCGACCGCGAGCGTGCTGCGGCCGGGCAAAACGTTTTCGCGCAGCCATTCGGCGCCCGAGGTGTAGTTCAGTTGTCGGTCGAGCACGTATTCGACCGCCGCGTTGCCACGCGACAACGCGTTGCCGACCACGACGATGTCGGTATCGGCGGCGATGTGTTTCGGGTCGTAACCCTGTGTCAGCGTGATGCCCAGCTGCTCGAGTTGCGTGGACATCGGCGGATAGACGTTCTGGTCGGAGCCATCTACGGCATGACCGAGTTCGCGCGCGAGTGCAGCGACGCCGCCCATGAAAGTGCCGGCGATGCCCAAAATATGGAGTTTCAAAAAAACCTCGCCTTCAACAATCGCGCGACCCCACCGAAGCCAACCCCGCCTCCCGCCAACTCCCCCTCTCCCGCCTGCGGGAGAGGGCAAGGGGTGAGGGAATCACCCCACATCTGCGTGCGGACTGATCGCTTCGATGATGCGGGTGAACACGGCATCGAGCGAGCCGACGCCGTCGAGATGGGCGAGCTTGCCCTGGTTGCGATAGAAATCGACGACCGGCGCGGTCTGTTCGTCATAGACCTTGAGACGGTTGCGCACCGCGTCCGGGCTGTCGTCGGCGCGGCCTTCGGCCTGGGCGCGGCCGGCGAGACGCTCGACCAGCAATTCGGTGCCGACTTCCAGCTGCACGGCGAGATCCATCGGCTGCCGGATGCGGGTCAGCAAGGCGTCGAGAGCATTGGCCTGCGCGAGGTTGCGCGGGTAGCCGTCGAGGATGAAACCGTTGCGGCTGTCGGGTTGCGTGAAGCGGTCTTCCAGCATGCCCAATACGATCTCGTCGGACACCAGATTGCCGGCAGCCATCACGGCCTTGGCCTGCAGGCCGAGCGGGGTTCCGGCGGCAACGGCAGCGCGCAGCAGTTCGCCGGTGGAAATGTGCGGCACCTGCAAGTGATCGCGCAGCTTCGCTGCCTGCGTGCCCTTGCCCGAGCCGGGCGCGCCGAGTAGTACCAATCGCATGTCGTTACGGACCCCAGAAAACAAAGACGCACGGCACCGTCATCACCCCGTTTGGCTATAGTGGGGCCGCCGACTGGCCGTGCGGACAGTGAAAAACTAACGGCCGGGGCTGGTGAAGTCAAACAAATCCCGAAATTCCAGAGAAAAATCATGGGCAAAGGAACGCTCCTCTACGCACAGTCCGGCGGCGTCACCGCCGTCATCAATGCCAGCGCCAGCGCGGTGATCCAGACCGCGCGCGCCAAGAAAATCAAGGTGCTGGCGGCGAAAAACGGCATCCTCGGCGCCCTGCGCGAGGAGCTGATCGACACCTCGAAGATGAGCCTGGCCCAGGTCAAAGCCCTGGCCCACACCCCCGGCGGCGCGTTCGGCTCCTGCCGCTTCAAACTCAAGTCGATCGAAGCCGATTTCGCCCGTTACCAGCGCCTGCTCGAAGTGTTCAAGGCGCATGACGTGCGCTGGTTCCTCTACAACGGCGGCAACGATTCCGCCGACACCGCCCTCAAGCTTTCGCAACTGGCCAGTTCCAGCGGCTATCCACTGACCTGCATCGGCGTGCCCAAGACCGTCGACAACGATCTCGTGCTCACCGATTGCTGTCCGGGTTTTGGTTCGGCGGCGAAATACACCGCCGTCTCGGTCGCCGAAGCCGCGCTCGATGTCGCCGCGATGGCCGAGACCTCGACCAAGGTGTTCGTCTACGAAGTGATGGGCCGCCACGCCGGCTGGCTCGCCGCCGCCGCCGGCCTCGCCGGCAAGAGCGCCGACGCCGCGCCGCAGATCATCCTGTTCCCGGAAATCGCTTTTGACGAAGCGAAATTCCTCGCCAAGGTCAAAGCCACCGTCGACAAGGTCGGTTACTGCGTGGTGGTGGTATCGGAAGGACTGCGTCACGCCAATGGAAAATTCGTTGCCGAAAGCGAGGGCAGCGTCGATGCCTTCGGCCACTCGCAACTCGGCGGCGTCGGCCCGTTGATCGCCTCGCTGGTCAAGGACAAGCTCAGCATGAAAGTGCACTGGACCGTGCCCGATTATCTGCAGCGTTCCGCGCGCCATCTCGCCTCGAAAACCGATCTCGCGCATGCGCTCGCAGTCGGCAAGGCCGCGGTCGAGTACGCACTCAAGGGCATGAACGGCGTGATGCCAATCATCGTGCGCACCTCCGATAGACCCTATCGTTGGAAGGTACAGGCCGAGTCGCTGGACAACATCGCCAATGCCGAAAAAAAGATGCCGGCCGATTTCATCAGCAGGGACGGCTACGGCATCACCGCCGCCTGCCGAACCTATCTCGAACCGCTGATCAAGGGCGAGGCGCCACCGCCATATGGCGCTGATGGTCTGCCGAAATATGTCTCGCCGAAATTTTCCCTGCTCGCGACAAAGTTGCCGCGCTTCACCGGCTGAAGACCACGGGCGGCGCGCGCATACCGCGTACCGCCCGCATGATCAGGTTGGCGATGAGGTGATCCGGAGCGACGGCATTTTTCGACGAGGACAGACTCAGCGCCGATCCATCGACGCGCCGATTGCGTCGGTACCAAGTCTGGGGTGATGCTTGGTCCGATCCATCCATTCCCATCGGAGTGTCTCCATGCCTCGTCTTGCACCGGCCTATGTCATCGCTCTCTCCCTCATCGCGACCTTGTTGCCCGGCTCGCGCGCCCTGGCTCAGGATGCTGCCGCTGGCGCGGTGCCTGCGCCCACCGCCGCGACTGCGACGTCCGCTTTCACCGTCGCCATCGACTGCATCGAAGTCGAATTGTTCAAGGTGGCGGACACCGACGAGAAGAAGGCGGGGCAGACCGATCGCGCCGAGACCATTCCGGCAAAGAACCTGGAAATCATCCAGGCCGGCATCGTGCGGCATTTGCCCAAGGAAGCACGCGGCGTCACCGCCATCACCAGCGGCGCGACCGGCTGCCCGAATCCGCAAACGACGGCCGTGCTCGCCGGCGATATCCTCGACTTCCGCAAAGGCAACATGGCCCTGCGTTACTTCGTTGGCTTCGGTGCCGGCGCGCAGAAAGTGCGGGTGCGGCTGACGCTGAACCGCAAGGACGGCGGTGCGCAAATGGCGCAGAGCGAAATCGCCGACACCAAGTGGAGCGGCGCCTTCGGCGGCACCAATACCAAGGGTCTGGACGATTTCGCCGAAAAGGCCGCCGAAGCCGCGGCCAAGGCCTTACGCGGACGCTGACCGCCCGGCCCGCAAACCTGCGACGAGCCCGGCATTTGCCGGGCTTTTTCCTTTCCGGCGGCGCGGCTGGCGCCACCCCTCCCCCTTTGCCATACTCGGGCGTAGCGGCCTTCCGGCCGCTTCATTTTGTTCAACTTTCGGGGGAGGGTCTGCATGTTTGAGCAACACGGGTTACAGCTGGCACTGGTCTGTGCCGGCATCGCGATCATCTACGGCATCATCACGGCGCGCTGGGTCATCGCGCAGCCGGCCGGCAACGAACGCATGCAACAAATCGCCGCGGCGATCCAGGAAGGCGCCGGCGCCTACCTGCGCCGCCAGTACCGCACCATCGCCATCGTCGGCGTGATCCTGTTCCTGGTGATCGGCTTCGCCCTCAAGAGTTGGCCGACGGCGATCGGTTTCGCGATCGGCGCTGCGCTTTCCGGGCTCGCCGGTTTCATCGGCATGTTCGTTTCGGTACGCGCGAACGTGCGCACCGCGCAGGCCGCGACGCTGGGGCTGAATCCGGCTCTGAACATCAGTTTCAAGGGCGGCGCGATCACCGGCATGTTGGTGGTGGGCCTGGGCCTGCTCGGCGTCACCGGCTACTTCATGTACGTGATGGGCAGCGGCGGTGCGAGTGCGGAAACCTTGAACGCCGCGATGAAGCCGATGATCGGCCTCGCCTTCGGCGCTTCGCTGATCTCGATCTTCGCGCGTCTGGGCGGCGGCATCTTCACCAAGGGTGCCGACGTCGGCGCCGATCTGGTGGGCAAGGTCGAAGCCGGTATTCCCGAGGATGATCCGCGCAATCCGGCGGTGATCGCCGACAACGTCGGTGACAACGTCGGCGACTGCGCCGGCATGGCTGCCGACCTGTTCGAAACCTACGCCGTGACCGTGATCGCCGCGATGCTGGTCGCCGGCATCGCCTACAACACCTATGGCTGGGCCGGTGTGATCTATCCGCTGGTGCTGGGCGCGGTGTCGATCATCGCCTCGATCATCGGCACGTTCTTCGTCAAGACCAAGCC
>Ga0066869_10000075_pt1 | contig 11479 bp, 14 predicted proteins | sample SoimicmetaGmgHMC_FD_62218 | JGI IMG/M metagenome (GOLD analysis project Ga0066869, IMG submission 62218) | Soil and rhizosphere microbial communities from Laval, Canada - mgHMC | ecosystem: Environmental > Terrestrial > Soil > Agricultural land | place: Laval, Canada | collected 2014-09-23 | reverse complement strand
AGTTGCCGATGGTCCAGCGCAGGCGCATACCGCGCCCTTCCTCACGGTCGCCTCGGACAAGGATCGCCTCGACTACAACGCCGAGGATCTGGGTCTGCTGCGCGCGCTGAAGATCGGTTCCTGGATCGACCTCGCTGGCGAAGACGAAAAGCTGCATCCGGCCAAGCTGTCCTGGGTCAGCCCGATTTCCTCGCGCCTGATGTTCGTCAATCGCCGTGGCGTGCGCGTGCTGGTCGCATCGGTGGAAGAACTCGCGGCGATGAAGAAGATCGGCAGGCTGGCAGTGCGCGAGCAGGACCAGGTCTTCGACCAGGCCATGCATCGCGTCATGGGTCGCTTGCAGAGCGACGCCGGCTGAGGCGTCGCTGGGACTCGGAGAATCGTCCCGCATCCGGTAGCATCGGCCTCATGTCGTTGCCGAGGATGCGCGGATGCCGGTCACCATCGCTTTTGTTCGTGAGACCGCCCCCGGCGAGCGCCGTGCGGCGCTGAGTCCGGAAACCTGCAAGAAGCTGCTCGCGCTCAAGGCGCGCGTGTTGATCGAAAATGGTGCCGGCGTACCGGCGAGTTTTCCCGATGACAACTACGCCGGCGCGGAATTTTCCGCCGACCGCGCGCAGATCATTGCCGGTGCCGATGTGCTGGTCTGCGTGCAGCCGCCCGCGAATGCCGAGCTTACGACGATGAAGTCCGGCGCCTTGCTGCTGGGTTTGCTCGCGCCGCATGCCGATCCGGCCCGCGCCGATGTCCTGGCGGCCGGCAAGATCACCGCTTTTCCGCTCGAGCGCCTGCCGCGTACCACGCGTGCCCAAGCCATGGATGTGCTCAGTTCGCAGGCTGGCATGGCGGGCTACAAGGCCGTGCTGATCGCCGCGCAACTGGCGCCACGTTTCTTCCCGATGTTGACCACTGCGGCGGGCACGATTCGCCCGTCGAAGGTGCTGATCGTCGGCGCTGGCGTCGCCGGCTTGCAGGCGATCGCGACCGCGCGTCGGCTTGGTGCACAGGTCGAAGGTTTCGACGTCCGCCCGGAAACGCGCGAGCAGATCGAATCGCTGGGCGGAAAATTCCTCGACCTCGGCGTGTCGGCGAAAGGCGAGGGCGGTTATGCCCGCGAGCTCACTGCCGACGAACGCGCCGAGCAGCAGAAGCGCCTCGGCGAACATCTGAAAAACATCGACGTCATCGTCACCACCGCGGCGGTTCCGGGGCGTCCGGCGCCGAAGATCATCAGCGCGGCGATGGCGTCGGGCATGAAGGCTGGCAGCGTGATCGTCGATCTCGCCGCGGAAACCGGCGGCAATTGCGAACTCACCAAACCCGGCGAGACCATCGACGTCAACGGCGTCACCGTTGCCGGCCCGCTCAACCTCGCCAGCATGGGCGCTCTGCACGCCAGCGAGATGTATGCACGCAATGTCTTCAACTTCCTCGCGCTGATGCTGGATAAGGAAGGCGCGCTGACGCTGGATTGGGATGACGAGTTGATCGCCAAGACCTGTCTGACGCATGCGGGCGAGAAGAAGGCCTGATTGCCTCGTTGCTGATTGTCGTAGAAGCGGCTGCAGCCGCGAACCTGCGACCCGACGATGCGGACGGCAGGGTCGTCTTGGCCGAAGCTGGCGTTTTTTAATCTGTCGCGCTGCTTGGAGCGGTCGCGGCTGAAGCCGCTCCTACGTGCAGCGGGGACGTTCCCACAGGCTCAAGGCTTCGGCGCCGGCGCCACACCGGGGCCGCCCGCATCCAGCCATTCGCGACGCTGTTCCGGCGTCAATGCCTGCCATTGCTGGCGCAGTTCGCGTTGCTGTTCTGGCGGCATGGTGCGCATGGCCTGCAGGCTGCTTCGCAGTTTCTGCCGCTGGTCGGGCGACATCTGCTGGAAATTCTGCGCGCCCTGGCGCAGCGCCGCGCGTTTTTCCGGCGGCAGGGCTTTCCAGCGCTCGTAGCGTTGCAGGATTTGCGCGCGACGGGCCTCCGGCATGCGATCCCAGCGCGCGGCGAAAGAGCCGAGGTCGGTCTGCTGCTGCGGGTTCAATTCTTTCCAGGCAGGCGCGCGCACATTTTCCACGCGCGCGTTTTCGGCGAGCCGCGATTCGCGCACGGCGTTGGCGGGGCGCGGAACCTGGCGCTGCGCCTGGACACTGCCGCAGGCGGCCAGCAACAACAGGATCAATCCCGCACGATGGGTGTTCACAGCGCACCGTCCTTGCTGTTTGTTTCGCTCTTGCCCTTGTCGGGCGCAACCGGCGCATCGCCGAGCCAGGCATACAGCTCGGTATCGTCTTCTCCGAGCAGTGCGGGGTCAGTGCTGGTTTCGGCCGTTGTCGGAGCGACGTCGACGGCCGGCTTCGGCAGCCACCAGACCAGGCCGATCGCGAGAACAGCGGCGGCCGCAGCGCCGACCGGCAGAAACATTGGCCTGTGCCGAGGCGCGGACAAAGCCTCGCGGCGCGCGAGACGCAGACGATTGGCGGTGGCGGTGTCGAGTCGCGCGCTGGCGCGGTCGAACAGTGCGCGCGCAGCATCGGCTCGCGGCTGATTCAGATCGTTGTCGTTCGGGTCATGGCCACTCATCGCCAATCCTCCAGGTGATCCCGCAGGGCGCTCATCGCCCGCGAAAGATGGGTCTTCACCGAACCGTCCGAGCATCCCATCGCGGCGGCGGTTTCGGCGACATTCAAACCCTGCAGCTCGCGCAGCAGGAAACATTCCCGTTGTCGTCCGGGCAGGGCGCGCAAGGCTTTGCCCAAGGCCTGCCAGGCAGCGGAGTCGCAGTGGCGGCGCGCGGGATCCTCGAACGGATCGGGCAGCATTTCCAGTGGATCCTCGCGCTCGTCCTCGTGCCTGCCGAGAAAAGTCATCACGCGACGCTTGACCGCGTTGCGACGATGGCGATCGGTCAGCTGCCGACGCAGGATCGACCAGAACAGCGGCGGCCACTCCGTCGCCGGGCGATTCCGGTATTTCACCAGCTTGATCATCGCTTCCTGCACCGCATCCATCGCATCTTCGCGGTGGCCCAGCGCGAGCTCGGCCAGACGGAACGCGCGGCGCTCAACGTCGGCGAGGAACTCGTCCAGGGTCGCGGCGACGCCCTTGCCGGCCGCGGCATCCGCGACCGGCTCGGGCAGGTCCACAGACCCGTTGCGCATGTTACGGATGGCGTCGATCGTAGCGGGCCTCACGGCGGTCGCCGATCCGGTCGAAACGGTTGTCGATGCGGTCACCACGCTTGTCCAGGCGTTGTTCGGCGCGTTCGCCACGATGCTCGAGGCGTTCGGCGGCACGGTCGTGACCGTTGGCTTCGAGGCGCGCGGCGCGACGGTCGTCGCGTTGCTCGATCCTTTCGCCGCGGTGGTCGAGGCGTTTGTCGATGCGATCGCCGCGGGCATCCCAGCGATGGTCGATGCGGTCGCCGCGATCGGTGGCATGGGCCAGCGAGGCGCTGAGCAACAGGGGCAGGGCAAGCAGGAACATGGGTTTCATCGTGCCGTCTCCTTGGGTTGGGGGCAATGCCAAGAACGCCGGCGCGGCGGATGCGTTGACCGCTGGCCAGATAAGTTGAGGCTGCGGTTATGATGATCCCTGCCTTTGCCGGGGAGTGTCGGGCCGATGGATGGGTTTCTGTACCTTTATGTGTTCGTGCTGGCGGCCTTCACCGGCTACGAGATCATCGGCCGCGTACCGGTCATCCTGCATACGCCGCTGATGTCGGGCTCCAATTTCGTGCACGGCATCGTGCTGGTCGGTGCCATGGTCGTGCTCGGCCACGCCGACGGCACGGTCGAGAAGGTGATCGGCTTCGTTGCGGTGCTGCTCGGCGCGGGCAATGCCGCCGGCGGTTACGTGGTGACCGAACGCATGCTGGAAATGTTCAAGCCCAGCGCGAAGAAAGGAGGAGCCGCGTGATCGCCTGGCTTCCGCTGCTGGTCAAGGCCAGCTATTTCGCCGCGGCGCTGTTGTTCATCCTCGGCATCAAGCGCATGGCGTCGCCATTGACGGCGCGTAGCGGCATCCAGTGGGCGGGCGCCGGCATGGTGCTGGCGACGGTCGCGACGTTCTTCTATCAGGACGAGAACGGCATCGGCATGCACAACATCGGGCTGATCCTGCTGGCGCTGGCGATCAGTGTTTCCGCCGCGTGGATTTCCGGCAAAAAAGTCGCGATGACCGACATGCCGCAGATGGTGGCGCTCTACAACGGCATGGGCGGCGGTTCGGCGGCGGCGATCGGTGCGGTGGAACTGCTGCGTTTCTCGGCGCGCGGCCAGGCGCCTTCCCAGACCGCTCTCGTGCTTGGCGTAGTCGGTGCGTTGATTGGCTCGATCTCGCTGACCGGTTCGATCATCGCCTGGGCCAAGCTCGACGGGCGCATGGACAAGCGCTTCACCTTCCCGGGCCAGCAATGGTTCAACGGCCTGGTATTCCTCGCCGCGATCGCGCTGGGCATTGCTTCGATTATCACGTTGCAGCAACCGCTGATCATCGGCTTCTTCGTTTGCGCACTCGCGGTTGGCGTGCTGATGACGCTGCCGATCGGCGGCGCCGACATGCCGGTGGTGATTTCGCTGTACAACGCGCTCACCGGCTTGGCCGTGGCATTCGAAGGTTACGTGCTCGGCATTGAAGCGCTGATCATCGCCGGCATGGTGGTCGGCGCCGCCGGCACGATGCTCACGCAGTTGATGGCGAAGGCGATGAATCGCTCGATCACCAGCGTGCTGTTCGGGAGTTTCGGGCAGACCGGCGAAGCGATGGAAATCACCGGCGCGCAAAAACCCATCGAAGCCGGCGATGTCGCCGCGATGATGGCGTACGCCGAGCGTGTGGTGATCGTGCCCGGCTACGGCCTGGCGGTTGCGCAGGCACAGCACAAGGTCTGGGAACTCACCCAGCAGTTGATCAAGCGCGGCGTGAAGGTGAAATTCGCGATCCACCCGGTCGCCGGCCGCATGCCCGGCCACATGAACGTGCTGCTCGCCGAAGCCGGCGTGCCCTACGACCTGATCGCCGACATGGACGACATCAATCCGGAATTTCCGAATACCGATGTCTCATTGGTGATCGGTGCCAACGACGTGGTCAACCCCGTCGCCAAGACCGATCCGGCATCGCCGATCTACGGCATGCCCATCCTCGATGTCTCGTTGTCGAAAAACACCATCGTGATCAAGCGCGGCAAGGGCACGGGTTTCGCCGGCATCGAGAACGCGCTTTTCTACGCCGACAACACCCGCATGCTCTACGGCGACGGCGCGGCGGCGGTTGGGCAGTTGATCTCCGAACTCAAGGCGCTGGATGGTGGGCATTGATGTTGCGTTCGTCGACCCGCAGGCTGGCAGCGGCATCGATGCTGTGCCTGGTCGCCGTGTCATCGGCGTTCGCGGCCGACAATGACAAGACGGCGAATGGCGTGGAAACGGTGGTGACGGTTCTTGAATCCGATCCGGCGAAAGGCGAGCAGGGCTACGAATATCGCGCCGTCGCCGCTGCAGCCTTCCAGGAAGTGAATCAGAGCCACGATATCGGAGCGGCCCGCGCGATCCTGGCGCCAGCGCTTACCGGTTGCGACAAGGCGCGAGGCAAGTCAGGAAGGCAGGCTCTTAGTTTCTCCAGCAGGGAGGAATACGATTCCTACGTTTCAGGCGCTGGCGTGAAAGTGTTCTGGCTCGATATGGGATGTGCCAAGGCCTACAAGGCGGCAGCTTTCATTGATGTCGAGGCGGGCGAGTTCGATAAGGCGCTGGCGCATCTGCAGACTGCCCATGAGCTTGCTCCTTATTGGCCTGAGCCTTTGGCGGAGCGCGGTTATATTCTCAACACGCATCGTGATTCGGACGGAGCGCTTGCCTCGTATCGCGAGGCGCTTGCGATGACAGAAGCGCATCCAGCGGCTGCCTACGCAAAGGCGTTGGTATTGCGCGGGATGGGTTACGCGATGGTGGAACTCAAGGACTGGAAGGGCGCGCGCGATGCCTACGAGCAATCGTTGAAGCTCGATCCTGCCAGCGATCTCGCGCGCCGGGAACTCGATTTCATCGACTCGCAGGACGGCAGCGCAAAGCCGACGACAACGACGAAGTGACGGTCGGTAGCGATATCGCGGGATCTGGCGGCGCCTAACTGCGCCTCGTCACGAGATACGTCGCCAGCCCCGCCAGCACCGGCGCTGCGCCGAGCGCGATCAGATCCCCGCGTTCCATCATCATCCGCGACAAATCCCAGGCCAGTACCGGACCCAGTCGCTGCGCGGAATCGAACGGGCCGATGCCGAAGGACGCGCCGAGATAGGTGGCGGTAAGCATCCAGTAGCTCGACACGATGCCGGCGATGGTCGTGGCGATCGCCAGAAAAATGCCGACAAAACCCCGTGGTGCAGCGGTGATGCGCAGCATCAGCGCCGAGTCCGCCGCGACCACCAGGGCCATCCAGCCGCTTGCCTGGCCGCTGTAGAGCGCCACGGCAACCCAGACCACCGTCATCGCCAGCCAGACACTGATCAGGGCCAGCGTCGGCAAAAGCCAGCGCGACAAAGTGTTTTTCGGCAAATCGGCGTCCTCGCTCAGTCAAAGGCTAAAATAGCCGCGTTTGCCATATTCCGATAGGAAGCCCGTGTCCTACTCCCGCACCAGCGAGCCGGTGAAATTCGAACGCGACTGCGCCGCGGTCCTGGTGCCGCAGGGCGAAAAGGTCAGTTTGCCGGCAGGCAGCGTTGGCTACATCACGCAGGCGCTGGGCGGGTCGTTCACGGTTTTCGTCGAAGGAAACCTGTTCCGCATCGCCGGCGAGGACGCCGATGCGCTCGGCAAGGAACCCCCGGCGCCGCTCAAGCTGCTCGACGAATCCGATGATGAAGCAGTCGAAGCCCTGGTCTGGAAACAGCTGCGCACCTGCTTCGATCCCGAGATTCCGGTCAACATCGTCGAGCTCGGTCTGGTTTACGACGTGGTGCTCGAGCGCGATGTCGACGGCCAGCGCAAGGTCAACATCCGCATGACCCTGACTGCTCCTGCCTGCGGCATGGGCGATATCCTCGTGGAAGATGTGCGCACGAAGGTCGAGCGTGTGCCGACGGTGACGGAAGCCGATGTGGATCTCGTGTTCGATCCGCCCTGGAACCAGACGATGATGTCGGACGTCGCGCGCCTCGAAACCGGCATGCTTTGAAGTCATCCGCAGCGCGCGGATGTCTGGTTTTGCCCGCGTCTCGCCTGCGCTCCGCAGCGGCCGCCTCGTTCCATATTCGTCGGCAGGAAATCCGGAGCCTGGGCTCCCGCCTTTCCGTTGATCGTGCACTGGGGACAGGCTGTTCGGGAAAGGGCCCCGGATTGGCGATCATGCGTGCAGCGCCCCTTTCGCGGGCGGGGCCGCCGCGGCTTGACGGCGCTCGCGAAGGGCGCCAACGTGTTCGTCCCCGTTGCCGCAACGATATATATTTCAAATACTTGCGCAAATGTTCGGGCCTGCGGAAACGCCAGTGATTGGGCCGGTTTCCGCCTTCTTCGCCAGCCAGTACTTTCGGCACTTGGCCTAGCCCTACACCCTGTTGCGTTGCAGCGTGACCCGTGATGTCAGTCACGTTACGGTCGGGTTCATGAGGTGGCAGCGTGAGCGCCATCACATTGTCCGGGCGTCACATGTGTCCCCCGCGGTGAAGTTGGAGATCAATCGATCTCGTAGGGGACAGCGTGCGTGGGTAACCCGGAAGCAAGGATGCACCCAGGTCCGCGCCCGCGGACACCTAACTTAACTTGATCCGGGGAAACATCATCGTGAGCCATTCAAGCAAACCGTCTGTTCGCCTTGTAGCACTTTCGCCTCTGGTTCTGGCCTTGGCCGCTGCGTCCGCCTCTGCGGCGACCCGCGTTGACCTGCACACCCAGAACGTTGCCCAGCTCAATGCCACGTACAAAGTTGCCGCCAACCTCAGCAGCGGTATCGCGCTGAAGGCACAGGATCGCCACGCAGCGATGTTGGCCATGGATTCCGAATCCACCCTGCAGCTGATCGAATCCGCCTCGCAGAAAGACGGCGTTCGTCACTACCGTTATCAGCAGAGCTTCCGCGGCGTGCCGGTCTGGGGCGAGCAGGTTGTTGTCAGCGAAAACAAGGACGGTTCCGTGCGCAGCCTGTTCGGCCGCAAGGTCGACGGTCTGGGTGCTGATCTCGCCCAGGGCGTGGCCCCGGCCAAGTCGGCCGCGCAGGCGCTCGATATCGCCAAGCGTGCAACGCTCGGCGCCGCTTTCGCCGCGAAGAAGCTCGATCGCGAAGAAAGCCGTCAGATGATCTACATCGGCGACGACAACAAGGCTCGCATGAGCTACGTCGTTTCCTACTTCTCCGACGCCGCCCGCGGCGGCGCGCCGAGCCGTCCGTTCGTCATCGTCGACGCGCAGAGCGGCCAGGTCCTGAAGCGTTGGGAAGGTCTCACCACCAACAACGCCACTGGCCCCGGCGGCAACACCAAGACCGGCCAGTACGAGTGGGGTTCGGGCGGCAAGTACGGCTTCCTCGATGTCGACGCCAACTGCGCCATGCAGAACGCCGACGTGAAGTCGGTCAACCTCAACGGCGGCACCACTGGCAGCACCGCGTTCCAGTTCGCCTGCTCGCGCAACACCTACAAGGCCATCAACGGCGCGTACTCGCCGATCAACGACGCCCACTTCTTCGGCGGCGTGATCACCAACATGTACCGCTCGTATGTCGGCGTGAACCCGCTGACCTTCCAGCTGGTGATGCGCGTGCATTACAGCTCGGCTTACGAGAATGCGTTCTGGGACGGCACCACGATGAACTTCGGTGACGGCGCCAGCACCTTCTACCCGCTCGTCAGCGCCGACGTTGCCGGTCACGAAGTCTCGCACGGCTTCACCGAGCAGCACTCCAACCTGACCTACTCCGGCCAGTCCGGCGGCATGAACGAGGCTTTCTCGGACATGGGCGGTGAAGCGACCGAGTATTACTGGAAGGGCACCAACGACTTCCTCGTTGGCCCGGAAATCTTCAAGGCGTCCGGCGCGCTGCGTTACATGGCCAACCCGACCCAGGACGGTGGCTCGATCGACAACGCTGCCAACTACACCAGCAGCCTCGACGTGCACTACTCGTCCGGCGTGTACAACAAGGCGTTCTACAAGCTGGCCACCACGGCTGGCTGGGATACCCCGAAAGCGTTCAAGGTCATGGCCCGCGCCAACCAGCTGTACTGGACCCCGAGCTCGACCTTCAACTCCGGCGCTTGCGGTGTTGAAACGGCGGCGACCGACCTTGGCTTCACCAAGGCTGACGTCACGGCGGCTTTCGCTGCGGTCGGCGTGAGCTGCGCCGGTGGTGGTGGTGGCGGCGACAGCGTCGGCGGCCCGCTCACCAAGGGCGTCGCGGTTACCGGCATCCATGTTGCAACGGCTGGCAACGCGGTCGTCTACACGCTGGCGGTTCCGGCGGGTTCGACCAACCTGACCTTCAACACGTCGGGTGGCACGGGTGACATGGACATGTACACGAAGGCCGGCTCTGCGCCGACCGACACCGTCTATGACTGCCGTCCGTATGTTTCCGGCAACACCGAGAGCTGCACCGTTGCTGCTCCGGTCGCAGGCACGTACTACGTCCGCATGAAGGCTTACTCTGCCTTCACCGGCGTCAGTCTGACGGCGAACTACACCGCTGGCGGCACCAACACCGCTCCGACGGCGAACTTCACCTCGTCCGTCAGCGGCCTGACCGCTACCTTCACCGACTCCTCGACCGACCCGCAGGGCAACGCGACCATCACGGGCCATTCCTGGAACTTCGGCGACGGCACCACCTCGACCACGACCAGCCCGAGCCACACCTACGGCGTCGCCGGCACCTACACGGTGACCGAGACGGTGACCGACAGCGGTGGCCTGACCGGTAGCAAGTCGGCTTCGGTGACGGTGACCGGCGGTGGCGGTTGCAGCGGCACGGTCCTTTGCAGCGGCACGGCAGTTGCATTGCCGTCGGTTGCCACGGGCGGCGTCTCTTCGAACTACACCCTGGTTGTTCCGGCTGGCAAGACCAGCGTGGTGTTCACCATCTCCGGCGGTACCGGCGATGCTGACCTCTACGTCAAGGCTGGCAGCGCTCCGACGACCTCGAGCTACGGCTGCCGTCCGTACACCACGGGCAACGCCGAGACCTGCACGTTCAACGCGCCGGCTGCTGGCACGTACTACGTGAATGTCCGCGCCTACGCTGCATACTCGGGCGTCAGCCTGAAGGGCACCATCAACTAAGGCGCAATCTGGAGTCGGGTTGTACGAGTACAGCCCGGCTTCCAGAGCCAGTGCCTCGCTTCACCAACCCCGGCCTCGTGCCGGGGTTTTTTTATGCGCGCTGTTCAAGCCACCAGGTGATGCCAGCTTCGTGCGCAACACGAAGCGAACAACGCTCGCCCTGGAATCCGAGGCAACAAAAAAGCCCGGGCAATGCCGGGCTTTTCTTCAATGCGAATTTGCCGAATTCAGCTGGCTTCGAAGCGATTCGCGGTGACGTTCTTGCGCACCTTGCCCGGATCCCAGATGCGGCCGTTCATCGCGATGTACACACCCGGCGGCAACGACTGCACCGCGCCGACCGCCGTGCCGATATTGAATTCGGCATCGGAGCCCCGAAAGCGCGCCGGATTGAGCGCGCCGGTCAGCACGATGGTCTTGCCGGGAATGCTGGCCAGCACTTTCGCCGTCGCCACCATCGTGTCGGTGCCGTGCGTGACCAGCACGTGCGCGGCGGTCTGCGCCGCGATCGTCGCGCGCAGCAGTTCGCGGTCGGCGTCGGTGATGTGCAGTGAATCCTTGCGGATGATCGGGATCACGTTGAACGAGAACGCCACGCCGAGTTCGCGCAGGATGCCGCCGATCTGCGGATCGCCGACCTGGTAATCGGACTTGTCGTCGAAATACACCTTGTCGATGGTGCCGCCGGTGGTGACGATGAGGAGCTGGTCCATCGCGATCTCCAAGAATCAGGCCGGCATTATACGTTCGGCGGTGCGGCCTTCGACTTGCCGAGCTTGGCGCGTAGGCCCGACCAGTTCGCGGCGAGGATGATCCACAGCGACAACCCCGTCTCGGTCAGCGCCAGTGGCCACGAAGAGGGCTGCGCCCAGGTTTCGGAAATACCGTGGCAGAAATACAGCAGCGCGGCGATGCCGCCCCAATAACCGGCCTGGCGATGGCGCAGCACCACCAGGATCGCCGCGGGCAGGATCGGCAGCGAAAACAGGAACGCGACCACACGCGCATCGACGCGTTCCGGCGGCAGCAGCCAGGCATGCCACAGCCATTGCAGCGCGAGCAGGGCGACGATGCCAAGCGCAGCGTAGCGACGCGACAGATTCATGCCTCGAGCTTCCGTGCGATTTCGGCGACGCGTTTGCCGAGCGCGCGTGCGAGTTGCTTTTCTTCCTCGCTCAACGGTGCCTTGTCGTCGCTGCCGGCGACATGGCTGGCGC
>Ga0066869_10000074_pt1 | contig 11502 bp, 8 predicted proteins | sample SoimicmetaGmgHMC_FD_62218 | JGI IMG/M metagenome (GOLD analysis project Ga0066869, IMG submission 62218) | Soil and rhizosphere microbial communities from Laval, Canada - mgHMC | ecosystem: Environmental > Terrestrial > Soil > Agricultural land | place: Laval, Canada | collected 2014-09-23 | reverse complement strand
GCCTCACCATCAAGACCCAGGGTTACGGGTTCTACTACCGCTGATCGGTTTCAGACAACCGACGCGAAAGGGCCCCGGGCAACCGCCCGGGGCCCTTTTCCTTGCGCCCGCGCGCGCAAAAACGAATGGCGAAACATCCCGACAGCCGCGCGAGCAAACGGCCGCCGAATGATGACCGGAAGGCGGCGGGCCTTTCGGACGGCAGGCAAGCGCACGCACGACCCGGTTCGACATAAAGCGATTTCATTCATTCACTCCGCAGCCCGCGGCCGCCGATGCGGATGTGGCCAAACATCGAATCCGCCCCATCGTTGCGCATATGTCACAGCCAAACCGATTGGAACCTGTTAAAAATGCACAACTTAATTCCTAACGGGGGGTTCAAATGAAGAAGTTCTTACTTGGAAGCGTGGGGCTTGCGGCGATGCTTGCGGGACCTGCGATGGCAGCGGACATGCCGATCAAAGCACCACCTCCTCCGCCGGTGGCGTACTATGATTGGTCCGGCGCCTATATCGGCTTCAACGCCGGCGGCGTGTGGAATGAAGTCAATCGCGCGTTCAAGGTGGGTGGGGCAGTCAATCCCAACTTCGGGACGAACGACAGCGATGGCATCTTCGGCTTCCACGCCGGCGCGCAGTGGCAGTGGGGCGCCTGGGTTCTGGGTGTCGAAGCGGCCCTCAGCGGATGCTTCAAGGAGTGCGTGAGCCAGACGGGCACTCTGCCGGTCAACGCGGGCTTCGCAGTCAACACTTCCGCTCAGCACAAGCTCACCAACCTGTTCACGGTCGGTCCGCGGATTGGCTATGCTTGGGATCGGTGGATGATCTTCGCGACCGGCGGTTGGGCTTCGGCCAACCTCAAGGGAACGTATTGCTCGACCGTCACCGGCGCTTGCGACGGTCCCGGTTCCTTTGCAAACGGGGCATCGCGCAACGACGGCTGGTATGCCGGCGGCGGCTTCGACTACATGGTCCACAAGGGCCCGCTGGTCGACGTGATCCTCGGCCTCGAATATCAACACTACGACGTCAGCGGCAAGACGGCGTTCTGCGCCACCTTCTGCAGCCCGTTGACCATCGCTGACTACGATCTCAATGCCAAAGGCGACATCGTGCGCGCTCGCCTCACCATCAAGACCCAGGGTTACGGGTTCTACTACCGCTGATCGGTTTCAGACAACCGACGCGAAAGGGCCCCGGGCAACCGCCCGGGGCCCTTTTCGTTGCGCCCGCGCGCCCAAAAACGAATCGCGACCGGTGGCAAACAGCACGACCACTCGGCGTTTAGCCTTTCGCGCCGCTATCCCTTGCGTTGCCAGCGCCCATTCTCATCGGCCTGCCAATAGGTGACCTCGAAGCCCTTCGCCTTGCCTTCGCTCCAGCGTTCGCGCGCGGCGGCGACCGCGTCGGGATCGTTGCCGTCGACGAGGAGCACGATGCGCTCATAACCGGCAGCGTCCACCGGTACCGGTGCCCCGTCGACCAGAAACCGCACCGCCGCGCCGTTCGGGTTGCTGTCATGGACCGTCAGCAGGACTGGCTGCTCCGCTGCCTCGGCCTCGCGCCAGGTTCCATGCGGCAGAAAGCTGTCGTCACGGAAGATCCATAGATGGGCGTCGAGGGCCTCGACCCGCTCTTCCGAGGCGGCCTGCACGACGACCCGCCAGCCGCGCTCGAGCGACTTTTCGACCAAAGCCGGCAGCACGCGCTCGAGGGGGTGGCGCTGCAGGTGATAGAACAGAATTTCCGTCATCGCGTTTGCGCCGTGACTGCCCAGCAGAGCGTCGGGTCACTTCTCGTAATCGCATTACTTCTCGTAATAGTCCGCGACCAGCCGGTCCAGCAGCCGCACGCCGAAGCCGGACGCCCAGCTTCTGTTGATTTCGGTCTGCGGCGAGCCCATGCCGGTGCCGGCAATATCGAGATGCGCCCACGGCGTCTTGTCCACGAACCGCTGCAGCAGCTGCGCTGCGGTGATCGCACCGCCGAAGCGTCCGCCGGTGTTCTTCATGTCGGCAAATTTCGAATCGATCATCTTGTCGTATTCCGGCCCGAGCGGCATCCGCCATACACGCTCGCCGACCTCGTTACCGACCTTCATCAGACGCTCGGCAAGCCGGTCGTCGTTGGCAAACAGACCGGCATATTCCTGCCCGAGCGCAACCATGATCGCACCGGTCAGCGTGGCGAGATCGATCATGAATTTCGGCTTGAAGTTCTTGTTCACGTAGTGGAGCACGTCCGCGAGCACGAGGCGGCCCTCGGCGTCGGTATTGATGATCTCGATCGTCTGTCCCGACATCGTGGTGACGATATCGCCCGGCCGCTGTGCCCTGCCGTCGGGCATGTTCTCCACGATCCCGATCGCGCCGACCGCATTGACCTTCGCCTTGCGTGCGGCGAGCGCATGCATGAGACCGACAACGCAGGCAGCGCCCGCCATGTCGCCCTTCATGTCCTCCATCCCCGCTGCCGGCTTGATCGAAATGCCACCGGTATCGAAACAGACACCCTTGCCGATGAAGGCCACCGGCGCGACACCCCGCTTGCCGCCGTTCCACCGCATGATCACCGTGCGGCTCTCGTGCTGGGAACCCAGGCCCACGCCGAGCAGCGCGTTCATGCCGAGCTTCTTCATGTCCTTGACGTCGAGCACGTCAATGAGCACGCCGAGTCTCTTCAGGCTGCCGGCGCGGCGAGCGAATTCCTCCGGGTAGAGCACATTGGCCGGCTCATTGACCAGATCGCGCGCAATCACGACCCCATCGCCAACCGCGCGGCACGGCGCGAACGCCTTCTCGACCGCCGCGACGCCCGCGACCGCCATCGTGACCTTGACCTGTGCCGGCCGCTCCTCCGCGTCCTTGCGCTTGGTTTTGTACCGATCGAAGGTATAGGCGCGCAGTTGAACGCCGAGCGCGAGATCGGCGACCCGATCCGGCTTCAGCGAGCCCCCGGGGAGATCGACGAGGATGGTCACCTCCCCGGCAGCTGCCGGGATCCTGCCCATGACCGCGCCGCCGAGCTTGACGAAATCCCTGGTCTTGAGGTCACGGGCCTTGCCCACGCCCACAACCACAAGACGTGTCGCCTCGAGCCCGAGGGGGGCGACAATATCGAGCGCGGACCCGTTCTTGCCCTTGAACCGGTCGGCGGCCGCCGCCCTGGTGACGAGGTCGCCGGTCTGCTTGATCGCGCGGAGGGCGGCCGACCCGAATTTAAGGCCGTCCTCGCAGAACAGGACGAGAACGCCCTGGGCGGGCGTGGCAAGGGGAGCAAATTCAAGCTTGAGGGCGCCGGACATCGGAAAGGGACCTCTTGATCAGGTTCAACAAAACGGGAGGCTTCGCGCGCCCGCCGGCGGATCCTACCCGCTTGGCGAACGCTCCGCCTTACGACTCATACACGGAGGATCCGGCGGGCTCTGCCCCCAAAGCCCTGTGGCCGCTGGGCAACGCGGCCCAGATTAACGTTTTGTTGTGCATACTCAAAGGGTTTGCCTTGGCCAAGCCATTTTGTTGCGGGATCAAATAGAGGGTAAAAAGGGGATCGGCTTACCATCGGCGCGCCGTTGAGGGGCACGGAGCCGGCGCACCGAGGTTTTGCCGTGAGCGGGGACGCGTATTCGTATGGGGTCCATCGGCCGCTATATTTTTCGCACCACGTTTGGTGCGTTCCTGGTGATTTGCGCCAGCGTGACCGCGCTGATGTGGATCACGCAGGCGTTGCGCGACATCGACCTGATGACGAATCAGGGCCAGAGCATCTTCGTCTTCATCGGCATCACCGGCCTCATCATTCCGCTGCTTGTCCTGATCATCGCGCCGATCGCGCTGATGATCGCAGTCGCGCACGTACTCAACAAGCTCGGCAACGATTCCGAACTCATCGTGATGAACGCGTCCGGCATGCCACCGTGGGTTCTGTTCCGCCCCTTCCTGGCGGTCGGGATCGTCGTGTCGCTGCTGGTTGCCGCGATCAGCATCTACGTTTCGCCATGGGGGCTGCGCGAACTGCGGCGCTGGGCGACCGAAGTTCGCGCCGATCTGGTTTCGAACATCGTGCAGCCGGGCCGCTTCACCAAGCTCGAAGAGCGACTCACCCTGCACATCCGCGAACGGCGCCCCAACGGACAATTGCTTGGCATCTTCATCGACGACCAGCGTGATCCCAAGGAACGAGCCAGCATTCTCGCCGAGCAAGGCGACATCGTAAAGAACGAGCGCGGCCTGTTCCTGATCCTGGAGAACGGCACCGTGCAGCGGCACGAGACCGGCCAGCGTGATCCCGCGATCGTGCTGTTCAACAGCTACGGATTCGACTTGTCGTGGCTCTCGAACAACAAGCAGAGCCTGAAATATTCGGTGCGGGAACGATATCTCTGGGAGCTTTTTGATCCGACGCGGACCGACCAGATGTTTGTCGATGCGCCGGATCAAGTCAGGGCCGAATTTCATGACCGAATCACCGCCCCACTCTACCCGCTGGCCTTCGTCGTGATGACCTACGCCTATCTCGGCGCGCCGCGCACGACGCGACAGGGCCGCACCATGTCGCTCATGGGCGCGATCAGTGTGGTCGCAGCACTGCGCGGTCTTGGCTTCGTCGGCATGATTGCCGGCGTTCAAACCCCGATCGTGCTGGTGCTCCCCTACATCGCCCTGATCGTAAGCTTCGTGCTGGGATACTTGGCCATCTCCCGCGGGGTCATCATCGAGCCCCCGGCTTTCATTGCCAATGCGATCACCGCGATCATGGAACGCATCGCTCAACGCGCCAGCGCTCTCATGGGGCAGCCGTCATGATCGCCGGCAAGCTCTCGCGTTATTTCGGTTGGCGCTTCCTCTCGGCGGTTCTTGCCGTGTTCGCTGGCACCCTGGTGCTGACCGCGATGATCGACTTTCTTGAGCTGTTGCGGCGCTCCGCGGACATCAAGGACGTCTCGGCTTTCGTCATCGCGCAGATCACGATTTTTCGGGTGCCCTTCATCACCGAACGCGTGATGCCTTTCGCCGTCCTCGTCGGCGCGATGTTCTGCTACTTGAATTTGTCGCGGCGCCTGGAGCTCGCGGTCGCGCGCGCCGCCGGCGTTTCGGCCTGGCAGTTCATCTCGCCCGCCATCGTCATCGCCGCCCTGATCGGTATCGCATTGACCACGATCTATAATCCGATCTCCGCCAACCTGCGCGAGCTGTCGACCCGACTCGAGGCCGAACTGTCGGGCCGCGACAAGGGCTTCCGCAATTCTGGCAGCGGATTTTGGGTGCGCCAGCGCAACGATGACGGCCAGGCAGTGATCAACGCCAAATCGAGCCGCCAACAGGGAATCGAGTTGGGCGGCGTGAGCATTTTCCGGCACGATACCTCCGGCCACTTCCTCGATCGCATCGAGGCCAAGCGGGCGACCCTGGAGCCCGGCTATTGGCGGCTTGAAGAGGCCCGCATTTACGCCAGCGGAGTTGCAGCGGTTGAGCGCGACGTCTTCCGGCTGAGCACGACGCTCACGCCCGCGCAGGTCGGCGAGAGCTTCGCGACGCCGGAGACTGTGCCGTTCTGGCAACTGTCGTCTTATATCGATACGGCAGAGAAGGCAGGCCTTGCCGCCGCCGGCTATCGACTGCAGTACTATCAGCTGTTGGCACAGCCCTTCTACCTCGTGGCCATGGTGCTTCTGGCCGCGTCGGTCAGTTTGCGCTTCTTTCGGTTCGGGGGCGTGCAGAAGATTGTCTTGGGCGGCATCGGAGCAGGCTTTTTGCTTTACGTCATGGCGAAGGTCACCGGAGACTTGAGCAAGGCTGGCCTGATGGGTCCGATGACGGCGGCAGGACTGCCGCCGGCCGTGGGCGGCGTGACCGGCTTGATCGCGCTGCTGTACCAGGAGGATGGCTAATGGCGCGGCCGGCCACCCCTCCCCGATTGTCGCGTCGGCGCGCCTGGTGCGGCACATTGGTCGCTCTGGTGGCCGCCACCATGCTGGTCGGCGGCACGGCCGGCCTGTCGCCGGCGCTCGCCCAGATGCTCGCGTTCCCGCCGCGTCCGAAGCCGCCGGTCAGACCCGATCGCGGGCAGGAGCAGATGCTCGTGCGCGCCGCGGAGATCAATTACGACTACAGCAACGAGCGCGTGTCGGCCGTCGGCAACGTTCAGCTCTACTTCGGCAACTCGACGCTCGAAGCCGACCGCGTGATCTATGATCAGAAGACCAAGCGCCTGCATGCCGAAGGTAATGTCACGCTGACGCAAGGCGACGGCTCGGTCACCCATGGCGAGATCATGGATCTGAGCGACGACTATCGCGACGGTTTCGTCGATTCGCTCAGACTGGATGCGCCGGAACAGACCCGCTTCGCCGCCGAGCGCGCGGAGAAGTCGAACAATTTCACGGTCTTCCATAACGGCGTCTATACCGCCTGCGAGGCGTGCCGGGACGATCCGAAGAAACCCCCGAAATGGCAGGTGAAAGCCGCGCGGATCATCCACGATCAAGGCGAGAAGATGCTTTATTTCGAGGACGCTCAGCTCGAGTTCCTCGGCGTTCCGATGGCCTACTTTCCGTACATGTCGGCGCCCGATCCGACAGTGAAGCGCAAGACCGGCGTGCTGACGCCAAGTTACAGCACAAGCTCGGTCTACGGGCTCGGGGTCTCGGTCCCTTACTACTGGGCGCTCGCGCCAGATTACGATTTCACCTTCACGCCCATGATCACGAGCCGGCAAGGTCCGCTGCTGCAGGGCGAATGGCGTCAGCGGCTGCTCAATGGTGGCTACAGCATCCGCGCCACCGGGCTGTTCCAGATGGACAAGGAGCTGTTTCTGCAAAACGGCGTTGCTACGCCGGGCTATCGCGACTGGCGCGGCAGCATAGAAACGGCGGGCCAGTTCAATCTTTCGGACAAGTGGGTCTGGGGATGGAACGGCACGCTGCTGTCGGACAAGAACTATCTCTACGACTACGGCATGCTCAGAAACATTCAGACAAGCAATCTGCTCACGTTCATCACGCCCGACTACACCTTGTCCCAGCTCTACCTCGCGGGCCGCGGCGATCGCAGCTACTTCGACGCACGCACGATGTACTTTTATGGCCTCTCGCCAGTCGACGTTCAGGGCCAGCTTCCGGTCGTGCATCCGGTGATCGACCACGACTATGTCTTCAAGAACCCGATATTCGGCGGTGAATTGAGTTTCCACAACAATCTGACCAGTGTGTCCCGCGATACCGCCAGTTTCGACCCGATCTCGCAGGCGGCGGTCAACGGTGGATTATGCGCTCTGACGAGCGCCGATCCCGCGGTCAAGAACGCGAACAATTGTCTGCTGCGCGGCGTGCCCGGTACCTACACCCGGCTCTCATCCGACTGGAATTGGAAACGCACGGTCATCGACCCGTGGGGCCAGGTGTTCACCCCCTTCTTCTCCGTGCGCGCCGATGTCGCCGACGTGAACGTCGCCGGGCAGCCGGGCGTGGCCAATTACATCAACGTCGGCCAGACCGACATCGGACGCGTGATGCCGACCGCCGGTGTCGAATACCGCTATCCGCTCATCAACGTGCAGGCCTGGGGCACGCAGACCATCGAGCCGATCGCCCAACTCATTGTGCGGCCGAACGAGACCTACGTCGGCTCGTTTCCCAACGAGGATGCGCAGAGTTTGATTTTCGACGATTCGAACCTGTTCAAGGTGAACAAGTTCTCCGGCTGGGATCGCGTGGAGGGCGGCGGACGCGCCAACGTCGGCGTCCAATACACCGCCCAGTTCAATCGCGGCGGCAACGTCAATCTCTTGTTCGGACAGTCGTATCAGCTGTACGGGTTGAACTCGTTCGCGCTCGGCGGCACGACCAACACGGGCCTCAACAGCGGCCTCGACACCGCGCAGTCCGACTATGTGGCACGCGCCTCGTATCAGCCGAACTCACTCCTGACGTTCACGTCCCGGTTCCGGATGTCCGAGAACGACTTCACCCTGCAGCGCACCGAGTTGGAGACCACCGCGACATTCGGCCGGTGGACGACCACGCTGATGTACGGCAACTATGCCGCCCAGCCCTTGATCGGGTTCCTGGACCGGCGCGAAGGAGTCCTCGGAAGCGCGCGGCTGAAGGTGAACCCGAACTGGGTGCTGCTGGGAGGGGCGGGCTATGATATCCACGCCAAGTCGATCACCCAAACTCAGATCGGCGTCGGCTACATCGACGACTGCCTCATCTTGGCCCTGAATTATATTACAAGCTATGCCTACAGCGGCAGCGTGTCGGTCAACCATACCTATATGATGCAGGTCAGCTTGCGCACGCTGGGGGGGACAACGAACAATGGTGCGCCATCCACCGGCAGCACCGGCGCCTTCGGCAACACGCGATAGCACTGCGAAGTTGCAAGCGGCGAGTTCGATCGGAGGGAGGATGATCAGAGCCTTGCATCGGCGAGAAAGCGGATGGAGCGATGATGTTCGATAGTCTCATGGCATTCCGCAAATTGATGGCTGCCACGTTTCTCATGTTTGCCGCCGCGATCCCGGCAACCACCGCCGGCGCGCAGCAGATCGTCGTCATCGTCAACGGCGAGCCGATCACCGCGCTCGACGTCGATCAGCGCAGCAAACTTAGCCAACTGTCGACGCATAAGGTCCCTCCACGTCAAGAAGTGCTGGATGAGCTGATCAACGAGAGGCTCAAGCTGCGCGAGGCCAAGAAATTCGGGCTGGACGTCAGCGTTTCCGAGGTCGACACGGCCTACGCCTCGATGGCGAGCCGTATGCGGTTCACGGCCGACCAGTTGACCCAGCAACTCGCGAAATCAGGCGTCAACGTCTCCACGCTCAAAGCCCGGATCAAGGCCGACATCGCCTGGTCGCAGATCGTGCGCGGGCGATACGCGTCGAGCCTGCAGATCGGCGACAAAGATATCGTCTCCGCCATGGACCCGAACTCGGACGCTACGGCCGGCTACGATTACACCATGCGTCCGATTCTCTTCCTCGTCCCGGCGGGGTCGGCGGAAACATTCATCGAGGGGCGCAAGCGCGAAGCGGAGGCTCTGCGCGGCCGCTTTCAGGGCTGCGAGGAGGGCATCACGTTCGCCCGCGCGCTCAAGGACGTCGCCGTGCGCGAACAGGTCATTCGCAGCTCCGCCGACATTCCCGCGGAACTGCGCAAGGTTCTCGAAGGCATCGAGGTGGGCCGCTTGACGCCGCCCGAAGTCACCAAGTTCGGCGTCGAGATGTTCGCGATCTGCGCCAAGAAGGAATCGACGGCCGACAACTCCCCGGGCAAGCGTCAGGCCAAGGAGAGCCTTATGGCCCAGCGCTACGAGCAGCGATCCAAGCAATATCTGCAAGAGCTACGTCGCGGCGCGATGCTCGAATACAAGTAAGGCCAGGCTCGATGCCATCACCTTTGGCGCTGACGCTGGGTGAGGCGGCCGGAATCGGACCCGACATCACCTTCGCGGCGTGGCGCCGGCGCGCCGAGCTTGATCTGGCGCCGTTCTATCTCCTGGCCGATCCGAAATTTGTGGCGCGGCTCGCCGAGCGGATCGCGCCCGACGTGACTATCGCCGTTGTCGAGCCCCATGCGGCCGGCGCCGCCTTCAAGACCGCGTTGCCGGTAGTCGATATCGGCGTTCCGGTCACCGCCGAGCCCGGCCGTCCCGATCAATCGAGCGCGCCCGCCGCGCTTGCGGCCATCCGTCGCGCCGTCGCCGACGTCTGCGCCGGCGCCGCCAGCGCGATCGTGACCAATCCGATCGCCAAAAACGTACTCTACCGGTCTGGCTTCGCCGAACCCGGCCATACCGAGTACCTCGGCAAGCTTGCCGAGGAAACCACCGGAATCGCGGTGCAGCCGGTCATGATGCTGTGGTCGCCCGAGCTTGCGGTCGTCCCGGTCACCATCCACCTCCCCCTCAAAGACGTCGTTGCCAGGCTCACCACCGATCTCATCGTCAAAACCGGACGTATCGTCGCGCGCGATCTGCGCGACCGTTTCGGCATCGAGCGTCCGCGCCTCGCCATTGCTGGGCTCAATCCCCATGCGGGCGAAGATGGCGCGCTCGGCGACGAAGACAAAACCGTGGTGCAGCCCGCCGTCGAGCGTCTCAAGTCCGAGGGCATCAGTGTTCGCGGACCGTTGCCGGCCGACTCGCTGTTTCACGAGGCGGCACGGGCGAGCTATGACGTGGCGCTTGCCATGTATCACGACCAGGCATTGATCCCGATCAAGACGCTCGCCTTCGACCATGCCGTCAATGTCACGCTGGGCTTGCCATTCGTGCGCACGTCGCCCGATCACGGCACCGCCTTCGACATCGCTGGAACCGGCCGCGCCGATCCCGCCAGTCTGATCGCGGCCTTGCGACTTGCAGCAACGCTCTCGGCCCGCGACCGGGCGCGCCCGGCTGCGCTTGACGACAATAGTCCGCGAAGACGGGCGTAGACGCCCTTGAGCGCCATCGATGATCTTCCGCCGCTGCGCGAGGTGATCCGGCGACACGGTCTCAGAGCCAAGAAGTCCCTCGGCCAGAATTTCCTGCTCGATCTCAACCTGACCGCGCGTATCGCCCGCGCGGCGGGCCCGCTCGACGGCTTGGACCTGGTCGAAATCGGTCCCGGGCCTGGCGGACTCACCCGCGCGCTGCTGGCTGCGGGCGCGCGTCGGGTGATCGCGGTTGAACGTGATGATCGCGCCATCGCCGCGCTCGCGGAAATCGCCGAGCGATATCCCGGCCGCCTGGAGATCGTCGCGGGCGACGCTCTCGAATTCGACCCACGGGCGCTGATCGGCGGAGCACCGGCGCGCGTGATCGCAAACCTGCCCTACAACATCGCGACCGCCCTGCTGGTCTCCTGGCTCACGCTCGAGCCATGGCCACCCTGGTATGACCGGCTCGTGCTGATGTTCCAGCGCGAGGTTGCCGAGCGCATCGTCGCCGCTCCCGGGTCCAGGACCTACGGACGCCTTTCCGTTCTCGCCGGCTGGCGGTGCAAAGCGCGCATCCTTTTCGATGTCGCCGGCAGCGCCTTCGTCCCGCCGCCCAAGGTGACATCATCCCTGGTGGACCTGGTGCCGCGCGAACAGCCCCTCGCCTGCGAACGGCGCGCGCTCGAACGGGTGACCGAAGCCGCGTTCGGCCAACGCCGCAAAATGCTGCGCCAGAGTCTGAGGTCGCTTGGCCTCGATGCGACGGCGCTGCTGGAAGCCGCGGGCATCGAACCCACGGCCCGCGCCGAAGACATTCCGGTCGAGGGCTTCGTCGCGCTCGCGCGCGCCCTTTCGTCTCATCCCAAGGATTGACCGCCCACGATCACAGTTCTGCCTGCAGACGGCGGACAAATTCGGACAGTCCCGTCTGGCGCTCGCGCTTGAGGCGTTCGGCCGCCAGAATCGATTGCACCTGCGCGAACGCGCGATCGATATCGGTATTGATGACCACGTAGTCGTACTCGGCCCAGTGGCTCATCTCGTCGGCGGCCTTGCCCATGCGCGCATGGATGACCT
>Ga0066869_10000072_pt1 | contig 11597 bp, 7 predicted proteins | sample SoimicmetaGmgHMC_FD_62218 | JGI IMG/M metagenome (GOLD analysis project Ga0066869, IMG submission 62218) | Soil and rhizosphere microbial communities from Laval, Canada - mgHMC | ecosystem: Environmental > Terrestrial > Soil > Agricultural land | place: Laval, Canada | collected 2014-09-23 | reverse complement strand
CCTCACGCGTCTAGCGCGCAACGATGCTTGACACTAACTAGCTGCGAGTCCGATTGGTAGCGCTACCAAAACTTTCGTGAAGGGGGCTTTTCATCGCGATGCAATTTTCGGCAGCGGTGCTTCCTGACGACGCCGGTGATGCGGTGTTGGCCGGACGGTTTCTGCTCGAAGATGGCCCGACCCCCGTACTGATTCGCGGTGGTTTCGTCGAAGATGTTTCGCGCTCCGCCGCGACTATTTCCGACCTGATGGAATTGTCGGATCCGGCTTTGATCGCCGGCGAACGGCTGTTCGGCATCGATGACCTCGCGACGCTGCCGCCTGAAAAATTTCTCGCGCCAATCGATCTGCAGGCGGTCAAGGCCGCTGGAGTGACGTTCGCGATTTCAGCGATCGAGCGCGTCATCGAGGAGCGCGCACGTGGCGACTTCAGGCGCGCTGCAGAAATTCGCGAAAAGCTCGAGCAGCACATTGGCGGCGCCATCCGTTCCGTGGTGCCGGGAAGCGAAAGCGCCGCCCGTCTCAAGGAAGCGCTGATCGAGGACAATCTTTGGTCTCAATATCTCGAGGTGGCGATCGGACCCGATGCCGAGATTTTTACCAAGACCTCGCCGCTCGCGAGCGTCGGATGGGGCGCAAAGATCGGCGTGCGCTCGGATTCGACCTGGAATAACCCGGAGCCGGAGATTGTGCTGGTGGTCGACAGCCACGGCACCATCCGCGGCGCGACGTTAGGCAATGACGTCAATCTGCGCGACTTCGAAGGACGCAGCGCACTGCTCCTCGGCAAGGCCAAGGACAATAATGCATCCTGCGCGATCGGCCCATTTGTCAGGCTATTCGACGATAGATTCACGCTCGATGACATTCGCACCGCTGTGGTCGAGCTCGAAATCGCGGGCAGCGATGGTTTCCGACTGCAAGGTCAAAGCCGGATGAGCGAGATCAGCCGGGATCCGACCGAACTCGTTCGCCAGGCGATGAGCGAGCACGATTACCCCGACGGCTTCGCGCTGTTTCTCGGTACATTGTTCGCACCCACTCAAGACCGCGACGAAGCAGGCCGCGGATTCACGCACAAGATCGGTGACCAGGTTCGAATCTCGACTCCGAAACTCGGGACGCTTGAGAACATTGTATCCACATCGCGCGACGCACCGCCTTGGGAATTCGGCACGCGTGCGCTGATGCGCAACCTCGCCGCTCGGCAGCTGTTGGCATCGTGACCGGAAGATCTTCAAATGACTGACACTCTTACTCACCTCATCAATGGAGAAGCCGTTTCCGGCGATCCTTCGGGCCAGTCGATCAACCCTTCGAACCTGGACGAGATCGTTGCTCGATATCCCAAGGGCGGGGCATCCGAAGTCAATGACGCAGTAAAGGCAGCGAGAGCGGCATTCCCAAGTTGGTCCGAAGGGTCGCCCGAAGTTCGCTCCGACGTACTCGATAGAGCCGGCTCCCTGACCATGAGCCGCGCCAAGGATCTGGGTGGGCTCCTGTCACGCGAGGAAGGGAAGACGCTCGCCGAGGGCACCGGCGAGGTCATGCGCGCCGCGCGCATCCTTAAATATTTCGCTGGGGAGGCGCTGCGTAGGCACGGACAGACGCTTGAATCGACGCGCCCGGGGCTCGACGTCGCCACGTATCGCGAACCGGTCGGCGTATTCGGTCTCATAACGCCATGGAACTTTCCGATTGCGATCCCCGCGTGGAAATCCGCGCCGGCACTAGCGTTCGGCAACACGGTAGTCCTGAAGCCGGCAACCCCGACACCAGCGATTGCGCATGCCTTCGCGCAGATCCTGCTCGAGGCCGGCGTTCCGCCAGGTGTGTTCAACCTCGTCATCGGCGAAGGCGATGTCGGACGCGCTATCGTCAACCATGAGGGCATCGACGGCATTTCATTCACGGGCTCGCAGAGCGTCGGTGCGACCGTCGCCGAGGGCGCAGCAAAACGACAGGCTCGTGTGCAACTGGAGATGGGCGGCAAGAACCCGCTTGTCGTGCTCGACGACGCCGACCTTGAGCGCGCGGTCATGTGCGCCATCGACGGCGCATTTTATGCGACGGGCCAACGCTGCACCGCTTCGTCGCGCATCATCGTCACCGAAGGCATCCACGACCGCTTCGTCGAGGCGCTCGCCGAACGCGCTCGGTCCTTGAAAGTTGGCGACGCTCTCGATCCCTCGACGCAAATTGGTCCCGCGGTCAGCGAGGAGCAGCTGGCGCAGAACCTCCGTTACGTCGAAATCGCGCGAGACGAAGGCGGTAAGGTGCTGACCGGCGGCGAGCCGCTCACCCTCGACAAGCGCGGTTATTACATGTCGCCGACCGTTGTCGCCGACACCGCGCCGGACCAGCGAATTAATTGCGAGGAAGTGTTCGGACCGGTCGCTAGCACGGTCAAGGTCCGCGACTATGAGGAAGCGCTTGAGATTGCGAACCGCGGCCAGTTCGGCCTGTCGGCGGGAATTGTCACCAATTCGCTCAAGCACTCGCGCCACTTCCGGCGGAATATTCGGGCGGGGATGGTGATGATCAACCTGCCGACGGCGGGCGTCGATTACCATGTGCCTTTCGGTGGCACGCGCAAATCAAGCTACGGGGCTCGCGAACAGGGCTTTGCGGCAATCGAATTCTACACGCAGACGAAAACCGTCTACATCGGGGGTTGAGTAACTTGGCTGATAGTGGCGACCTGCAGGCGGTCTATCCCAGCCTGCGTGGCAAGCGCGTACTCGTCACGGGCGGGGGTTCCGGGATTGGCGCCGGCATCGTCGAGGCATTCGCGAGGCAACAGTCTCACGTTACGTTCCTGGACATCCTGAACGGTGAATCCGATGAGCTTGTTGCAAGGACTGGCGCGCGCTTCGAGCGGGTCGATCTCACCGACATAGGCGCAACAACAAGCCGCATTCGGTCGTTGGTCGAGGAAGACGGGCCGTTCAACATTCTCGTCAACAACGCGGCCAATGATGACCGGCATGCGTTCGACGAGGTCACGGAAGACTATTGGGACGATCGGCTTTCCGTGAACCTCAAGCACCAGTTCTTCTGCGCCCAAGCGGTGGTGCCGGGAATGCGCGCGGCGGGCGGCGGCGCGATCGTCAATCTCGGTTCGATTAGCTGGCATCTCGCGCTGCCGGACCTCGTGCTCTACCAGACCTGCAAGGCCGCGATCGAAGGACTGACTCGCGCGCTCGCGCGCGAACTCGGCGGCGACAACATTCGTGTGAATTGCGTCGTCCCAGGCAACGTCAAAACACCTCGGCAAATGAAGTGGTATACGCCCGAGGGCGAGGCCGAGATCGTTGATGCACAATGCCTCAAATGCCGCCTTGAGCCGCGAGACGTTGCAGCGCTCGTTACATTCCTCGCCTCGGACGACGCTCGCGGAATGACCGGACATGAGCATTTCGTCGACGCCGGATGGCGCTGATGGCGACTGAGCCGAAGGTCGTTTGGGAAGTTGGCGCCGAGCTTGGCGAAGAGCGGGTTTGGGTCGAGCGAGATCGGGCGCTTTGGGATATCAAGAAGCAACTGATTCACCGATATCATCCACAGAGTTTGGAGCGGCGAAGGTTCCGCCCTGAAATTGCTGGTGTGCCATGTCCGCTCGTTCGCTTTTGATCCTGGCCGCGCTGTTCTCGTCGAGCAGCTTCGCAACACCGGCCATCGATCCGCAATTCGGCAGCCACGCCGTCATCCAGCGCGACAAGCCGATTGTCTTGTCCGGCACGGCCCCGCCGAACGAGCGGGTCTCGGTCAGCTTTGCTGGGGCTACCGAACACGCGACGACGGACAAGACGGGCTCATGGCGGGCAAGCTTTACGCCCCACGCTTCAGGTGGACCCTACACGATCACTGCCAAGGCCAGTTCGGGCGCTGCTATTTCCGAAGACGTGATGATCGGAGACGTGTGGCTGTGCTCGGGTCAGTCGAACATGGAATATCCGCTGCGGCGGGCGCTCAATAGCGACGGCGAGGTCCAAACGGCCGACGACACCGGTCTGCGGCTCTTCAAGATTCCGCAGCAAACGGCGGACGATCCGCAAGCGCATTTTCCCAAGCCGCCACAATGGCGAGTGACTACACCGGACTCGGCTAAGGACTTTTCCGCCGCCTGCTATTTCATGACACGCAATTTGCGCCTGGCCGAGCATGTTCCGATTGGCGCAATCGACGACACCTGGGGCGCGACACCTGTGCGGCAATGGATGGATGAAGCGTCCGTGCGCGCGTCGGGCCAAGGCGCGCTCGCCGATCTCGTCCGAATGGCACGCGCGAATCCTTCGAAGGCGCTCCGCGACTTCGATTCGACTTGGGTGCAGTGGTGGGACAGCCAGACTGGCACTGCTCCGGGCCAGGAGCCGTGGCATGCCAGCGACCGCCTGACGTGGAAGCCCGTGCCACAGATCAATTACTGGGATTCCTGGGGTCCGGAGTGGAAGAATTATGCCGGCGCGGCGTGGTTTCGGCGCCGCTTCGATCTGACTCCGGCGCAAGCGGCGACGGGCGCGACGCTTTCACTCGGAGTGTTCGACGATCTGGACCAAACCTGGGTCAACGGCGTGCCCGTAGGCGGCATGAGCGACTGGGCTGCCCAGCGCCTCTACCCGGTGCCGCCCGGGCTGCTTCATGCGGGCACCAATGAGATCGTCATCTACGTGCTCAACACCTACGGGCCGGGCGGCTTCGCCGGACCGGCCGACAAGGTGCGTCTAGAGCTGGCCGGCGCGCCGGCCGTGTCGCTCGGAGACCAGTGGCAATATTCACGGATCGACACGCGCATCGCGAACGGCCCGATACCGCCGTGGACCGGCGTCGCCAGCGTATCCAAGATCTACAACGCGATGGTGGCGCCGTTGGGCCCGCTCCGGCTGAAGGGCGTCGCCTGGTACCAGGGTGAAGCCGACGTTGGAGTGCCCGGTTACGATCGCCGCCTCGCGGCATGGATGGCGGACTGGCGCGACCAGTTTCGCGATCCAAATCTGCCGTTCCTGATCGTTGGGCTTGCCGGATGGGGGAAGCTGGCGCCGAAGCCGGTTGAAAGTGACTGGGCGGCGCTAATCAACGAACAACGGCTCGCCGTCGCCAGCGATCCGCATGCGGCACTCGCCAGCGCCATCGACATTGGGGTGCCGACCGACATCCATCCGTCGAACAAGCAGGAAGTCGGGCGAAGGCTGTCGTTGGCTGCGAAGCGGATCGCTTATGACGATGCGACAGCGGCTATTGGTCCGATGCCTGTGTCCGCGGCGCGGCGCGGAAATGGAGTGACGATCACTTTCACGAAGCCGCTGCAGACTATGAACAGCACATCGCCAATCGGCTTCGAGCTTTGCGGTGGACGCGCCGGAACTTGTCGGTTTGCGAGCGCCCAGGTGCGCGGCAATGTCGTCGAAGTACAAGGCGACGGTCAGCCCGTTTTGAAGGTGCGCTATGCCTGGGCCGACTATCCGGTCGTCAATCTATATGATGTCGACCAGCTTCCAGTGCCGGTATTCGAGCTACCCGTTCAGTGATTGTGTCGCGGAACCTTCGCTGACGTTTCGCGGTATTTGACGGCGAACTCCAGCACCCCGCCGGTCGAAAGCTGGCCGGTCTTCTCCCGGTAAAGCTCTTCCCACGGCGTGTTGCTCGCCGGGATTGGCGGAGGAGCGTCAGTCTTGCGCTGCGCAATCTCGTCGTCGCTCACCATCGCGTCGCAGCGGCCTGCGTTGAGGTCGATGCGGATCATGTCGCCAGTCCGCAGCCAGGACAGCCCCCCACCGGCCGCGCTTTCGGGCGAAGCGTTGAGGATCGACGGGCTGTCCGAAGTACCCGACTGGCGCCCGTCACCCAGTGTCGGCAGGCTCTGGATTCCGCGCTGCAGCAGTGCGTCCGGTGGCTGCATGTTCACGACTTCCGCCGAGCCCGGCCAACCGAGGGGCCCCGAGCCGCGGATCACCAGGATGCAATTCTCGTCGATGTCGAGCGACGGGTCATTGATCCGATGGTGGTAGTCGTCGGAGCCGTCGAATACGATCGCCCGCCCTTCGAACACGCCCTCCCCACCCGGCCGCGAGAGATAGCGCTGGCGGAACTCGTCGCCGATGACGCTGGTCTTCATGATCGCGAAATCGAACAGGTTTCCGGAAAGCACCAGGAAGCCCGCTCGCTCTTTGAGGGGCGCGGAATAAGGATAGATGACCTCCCTATCGGTCGCTTCCCGGCCTTCGAGATTCTCGGCCTGCGTGCGCCCAGTGCAAGTCAGGGCCGAGCCGTCGAGCTTGCCCGACTGGAGCAGCTCCCACATCACCGCCGGGACGCCCCCCGCCCGATGGAATCGCTCGCTCAGAAACTGTCCTGCCGGCTGCATGTTGACGAGCAAGGGGATGTCGTAGCCGTGCTCCATCCAGTCGCCACTGCCGAGCTCCACGCCGGCATGCCGCGCCATCGCGACGATATGCGGCTGAGCATTGGTCGATCCGCCGATCGCTGCATTGAGACGAATCGAATTCAGGAAGGCTGCGCGCGTCAGGATCTTCGACGGGCGCAAATCCTCAAAGGCCATGTCGACGATGCGCCTGCCGGTCTCGTAGGCCATGTGAGCGCGCTCGCGATAAGGAGCGGGAATCGCCGCATTGCCCGGCAGCGAGATGCCCAGCGCCTCGGTGATCGCGTTCATCGTCGAGGCGGTACCCATTGTATTGCAATGGCCTAGCGACGGCGCGGAATCGCCGGCGCGCGTTACGAACTCCTCTTCGTCAATCTTGCCTCCCCCGAGCAGCCGCCGCGAACGCCAGATGACGGTGCCCGAGCCGACCAGCTCTCCCTCATGCCAACCGTCCAACATCGGGCCGCCGTTCAGGGTAATGGCCGGTATGTCGACCGTCGCCGCAGCCATAACGGCGGCCGGAGTGGTCTTGTCGCAGCCGGTCGTCAGAACAACCGCGTCGATCGGGTATCCGTTGAGGATCTCGACCAGCCCGAGATAGGCAAGGTTGCGGTCGAGCGCGGCAGTGGGGCGCCGGCAATTCTCGAAGATCGGGTGCATCGGGAATTCCATCGGAATTCCGCCGGCGTCTCGGATGCCGGCCTTAACCCGCTCGACCAGCTGGAGGTGCACCCGATTGCATGCCGCAAGGTCCGAACCCGACTGCGAGATGCCGATAATCGGCTTCCCCGAGCGCAGTTCCTCGCGCGAAAAGCCGTAGGCGACATAACGCTCGAGATAGAGTGCGGTCATGTCCGGCCGCCCAGGCGCTTCGAACCATTCGCGCGATCGGAAGGGGCGGGCCGGTTTACGTTCCATCAGTCAATCACGAGCCGACTTCGGCTCATCCTTCCATTTGCTCGAGCTCTTTACCGCGGGTTTCACGAACCATCGACTGGACCAGGAAGAAGCTGATCACCGCGCAGACCGCATAGAAGGCGTAGCTGGTCGTCAGCCCCAACTTCGCCGCCATTACCGGGAAGCTGAACGTGATCAGGAAGTTAGCAAACCATTGCACGAACCCTGACACCGCCAGCGCGGACCCGCGGATCTGGTTCGGGAACATCTCACCCAACATGACCCACATCACCGGACCCCAGCTGAAGTTGAAGAAGATCACGTAGAGGTTGGCGGCAACGACCGCGAGCGTGCCGAGGTCCTTGGAAAGGACGAGATTGCCCTGCGGATCAAGCGATCCCTGGCTGAACGCATAGGTCATCGCGAACAAAGTCACCGCCATGCCGGCTGAGCCGATCAGCAAGATTGGCTTGCGACCAATTTTGTCGATCACCGCAATAGTTCCGAAGCAGGCGGCGATGGACACCACGCCGGACACGATGTTGATCGCAAGCGATTGGCTCTCCGAGAAGCCCGCGAGCTGCCACAGGGTCGCGCCGTAATAGAAGATGACGTTGATGCCGACGAACTGCTGAAAGGCGGCAAGCATGATGCCGACCCAGACGACCTTGCGAATGCCGCCGCCGGGTGCCTTAATGTCGCTCAAGCGCGGCCGATGGTCCACGCTGAAGCTTGCCCTGATCTCCTCGAATTTCGCCCGCGCAACATCGGCGCCGAACAGGCTGGTGAGCACGCGTTGCGCCTGCTCGCCCCGACCCTTGGATACGAGGAAGCGCGGGCTTTCGGGGATCATGAACAGCGCGATTAGGAAGATCGCGGCCGGGATGGCCTGCATCAGGAACATCCAGCGCCAGGCCTCGATCCCGCCCCAAATGCGAGCCGTGGAGACGCCGGCGGTCTTGGCCAGGAAATAATTGACGAGGAATGCGGCGGTGAGGCCGGTGATGATCATGATCTGCTGGACGGTGGTCAGCCGGCCACGGATGTTCGCGGGCGCGACCTCGGAAATGTAGGCCGGAGACAGGACGCTTGCGGCACCCACCGCCATGCCGCCGCAGATACGGGCAAGGACGAACAGGATATGTGAAGACGCGGCGCCCTGAACGAGCGCGCCGCCGAGGAACAGGGCAGCCGCGAGCATCATCGTATTCCGCCGGCCCATGAGGTCGGCGAGCCGGCCCGCGAAGAATGCGCCGATGAAACAACCGATGAGCAGCGATGCGACCGTGAACCCCAGGCCGTTGGTCGGCGACCAACTGCCCGGCACAAGGTTGAAGGCCTTGGTAAGGCCGTCCTGCGTGCCGTTTACGGCACCGCTATCATAGCCAAACAGGAATCCGCCGATCGTCGCCACAGCAACGATTGCGCCGATGAATCCCATGTTCGCACGCTGCGAACTCGCTTCCGTCATGTCCCTCTCCCAAAGACCTCGGCTGTTAGCGGTAACACAGAATATGCAGAGCGCAATTGTCTAAGCGTTGCGGGCGAGCTTCCCCCTTTTGGTTTTGCCCGCCCCCGGCGGGGCCCCCGACGATTCGCGAATGATCATGGCGTGGCTGAGTACGCGCTCGGCGAATTTGCCCGGAGTCCCGCCCTGGCGACCGCGGAGGTATGCAGTCAGAAGCTCGAGGGCAGCCTCCGCCATTGCGGCGATCGGCTGCTTTACCGTCGTAAGCTCGGGCCAGACACTTGTTGCGAGCGCGGTGTCGTCGAAGCCGACGATACTGACGTCCTCGGGTACAACGAGGCCCATGCGGTGCGCGACGCTGACAGTTGCTGCAGCCATGTCGTCGTTGCTGGCGAAGATCGCCGTCGGCCGGTCCGGCAGTGCCAGCAATCTTTCGCCCGCTGTGAGGCCGGACCTATAGCTGAAGTACCCCTGTTCGGCAGGTTCGTTTTCGGCATCGATTCCGGCTTCCGTCAACGCATCACAAAAGCCCCGATAGCGGTCGTGACTCGCGATATGATTGGGATGCCCCTTGATGAAGCCGATCTTGCGATGACCGAGATCGAGGAGATAGCGGGTCATTTCCATCGCTGCAGCATGATCGTTTATGCGGACATTCAGGCTGTCCTGGTGTGGCGCGCCCATCGCGACCGTTACAACCGGAATTCCCATTGCGTTGAGTTCAGCCATGATCGGCTGTGATTCGGATAAGGGCGGCGGGAGGATGACGCCTTCGACGTCGCTGGTCGCAAAGCGGCGGGTGACCTCCGCTTGCTCGTCCGCGTCCTCAGATTCGCAGGATTCGATGACGAGGTGAACGCCAGCGCTACGTGCTGCGTGGAGCGCACCAATCAGGAACTGAGCGAGATAGGCTGCACTTGGGTTGGCGTAGAGAAGACCGATGTGCGCTGCGGAACCAGCAGCAAGGCTGCGCGCCGCAGTGTTCGGCGAATAGTTCAAGCGCTCGATCGCCTCGAGCACCGCCGCGCGAGTCGTTTCGCGCACATTGCCGCCCTTGTTGATCACGCGAGAGACGGTCATTGCGGAAACGCCCGCAGACCGCGCGACGTCCTCGATCGTTATTGCGCCCCTCGTTCGACGGCTCGGTTTAGCCACTTCTCACCCTTTGCCCTCCGCTAGGTGAGGCTCGCGGGCATTGCAAATGAAGCGCGTTGACCGCGCAATCCCGCAGTCTAAGTTAGCGCTACCAAAACGAATAGGGGATCGCGCGTGGCGGTGAAACACTGGTCGCTTTTGGCGGCGATGGTGCTGGGGATTATCGGCTCGTCCAGGATGGACGCACAGCCGCAACCGCCGGTCTACAAGGACCCGCATCAGCCGGTCGACAGGCGCGTCGACGACCTGCTGTCACACATGACGCTCGACGAGAAAGTTGCCCAGCTCGAAACGGTCTGGGAGAGCAAGGCCAAGCTCCAGACATCCGACGGCACGTTTTCGCCCGAGCTAGCATCGAAGAACTTTCCGAACGGTATCGGCGGCTTTGCCCGCCCTTCCGATTACCGCGGCGTTACTCAATCGAATGGTGCTGCCGGCGCGGCGGGCAGAACGGTCAATCGCGACGCGCGCCAGACGGCGGAGTTCGTAAACGCTGCGCAGCACTGGGCGGTCGAGCATACGCGTCTCGGTATCCCGATCCTGATGCACGAGGAATCGCTGCACGGTTATGTCGCGCGCGACGCAACCAGCTTTCCGCAAGCGATCGCGCTTGCGAGCACCTGGAATCCCGATCTCGTCAGCCGCGTCTTTTCAGTGGCCGCACGCGAGGCACGTGCGCGCGGAACTACACTCGTCCTCGCGCCGGTCGTGGACGTCGCGCGCGATCCCCGCTGGGGGCGCATCGAGGAAACGTACGGCGAGGATCCCTACCTCGTGACCCAGATGGGACTCGCTGCGGTACGCGGTTTCCAGGGTCCTACATTGCCGCTGCCGCAGGACAAGGTCTTCGTCACCTTGAAGCATTTCACGGGCCACGGCTGGCCGGAGAGCGGAAGCAACGTCGGTCCCGCGCATATCGGCGAACGCGAGCTTCGCGAGATCTTCTTTCCCCCGTTCGAAGCAGCAGTGAAGACCTATCCAGTCCGCTCCGTCATGGCCTCGTACAATGAGATCGACGGCATCCCGAGCCACGCCAACAATTGGTTGCTGAACGGCGTGCTGCGCCGCGAGTGGGGATACCGGGGCGCGGTCGTCAGCGACTATTACGGTATTCGCGAGCTGGTCACGCGCCACAAGCTATACAGCGACGTCCAGGACGCCGCCGCACGCGCGATCCTGTCCGGCGTCGACATCGAGACTCCCGATCCCGAGGGCTATGTGCATCTGCCGGAGCTGGTGAAGGCGGGCCGGGTTCCGATGGCGCTCGTGGATCAGGCAGTGAGGCGGGTCCTCGCGCTCAAGTTCGAAGCGGGATTGTTCGAGAACCCCTACCCTGATCCGGCGACCGCGGACTCCAGGACCGCGACGCCCGACGCCGTCGCCCTCGCCCGAGAGACCGCCGATCAGGCAATAGTGCTGCTCAAGAACGACAAGGGCCTCTTGCCGCTGAACGCGAGCACGATTCACCACCTTCTTGTCGTCGGCACCCACGCCAAGGATACGCCCATCGGCGGCTATAGCGATGTTCCGAGGCACGTCGTCAGTGTGCTGGAAGGGCTTCAGGAAGCAGGTCGCGGCAAGTTCTCGGTTGATTTCAGCGAAGGCGTGCGGCTGACCGAAAGCCGCTGTTGGTCATGCGACGAAGTGAGGCTTGTTACCCCAGCCGTGAACCGCAAGCTGATCACGGCGGCCGTC
>Ga0066869_10000063_pt1 | contig 12529 bp, 14 predicted proteins | sample SoimicmetaGmgHMC_FD_62218 | JGI IMG/M metagenome (GOLD analysis project Ga0066869, IMG submission 62218) | Soil and rhizosphere microbial communities from Laval, Canada - mgHMC | ecosystem: Environmental > Terrestrial > Soil > Agricultural land | place: Laval, Canada | collected 2014-09-23 | reverse complement strand
GCATGCCACAGCCATTGCAGCGCGAGCAGGGCGACGATGCCAAGCGCAGCGTAGCGACGCGACAGATTCATGCCTCGATCTTCCGTGCGATTTCGGCGACGCGCTTGCCGAGCGCGCGTGCGAGTTGCTTTTCTTCCTCGCTCAACGGTGCCTTGTCGTCGCTGCCGGCGACATGGCTGGCGCCGTAGGGCGTGCCGCCGCTGCGGGTCGCGGAAAGAGCGGGTTCGGTATACGGAATGCCGACGATCACCGCGCCGTGATGCAGCAACGGAATCATCATCGACAGCAGCGTCGCTTCCTGGCCGCCGTGCATCGTCGAGGTCGAGGTGAACACCGCCGCGGGTTTGCCGACCAGCGTGCCGCTGGCCCACTCGGCGCCAGTGCCGTCGAGGAAGTGCTTCAACGGCGCCGCCATGTTGCCGAAACGCGTGGGGCTGCCGAGGATCAGGGCGGCGCATTCGGCGAGATCCCTGCGCTCGACGTACGGCGCGCCATCCTCCGGCACCGCTGACGCAGCGATCTGCGTGACCGGTGCGACGGCGGGCACCGTGCGCAACCGCGCCTGCAGGCCGGCTTCCTCGACGCCGCGGGCGATCTGTCGGGCCAGCTGCGCCACGGAACCGCTGCGGCTGTAATACAGAATCAGGACGTCGCGCATGCCGCACTCCAGGAAAACGCATTGACTCGGCCGGCAAGCCTAGCGGATGCGGCGCGATACGGCATCCCCAAGCGGCTTGCGCTACCCTTTGGCCATGACTTTCATCGAAACCTTCAAGCGCTGGAACGCCCGTGTCGATCGCGAGCGCGTCGGTGCCTTTGCCCGTTTCCTGCTCAAACGCTTCCTCGACGACCGCTGCTTCGAATCGGCCGGCGCGCTCGCCTACACCAGCATGTTCGCGCTGGTGCCGTTTACCGCCGTGGTGTTCGTGGTGTTGTCGGCGTTCCCGGTATTCGACACCTGGACCGTCAAGCTCACCGATTTCGTGTTCAAGAATTTCGTGCCGGCCTCGGCGCGCGTGCTGGAACAATATCTGCATGGATTCGCCGACAGCGCGAAACAACTCACCGCCAGCGGCGTGATCGCGCTGCTGATATCGGTGCTGCTGACCATGTGGAGCATCGAGCGCACCTTCAACCGCGTCTGGCGCGTGCCGTCGCCGCGGCCAAGGCTGACCCGCTTCCTGATGTACTGGACTTTGCTTACGCTGGGCTCGCTGCTGATGGTCGGTGCGCTGGCATCGACCTCGGCATTGTTCTCGATCCCGGCGCTGTCGGGCGTGGAGGCGCGCGGGATTTCCGATCGCCTTCTGTACTACTTGCCGACGCTGCTGGAATTCGTCGGCTTCACGCTGGCGTACTGGCTGATCCCGCATCGCAGCGTGCCGCTGCGCTTCGCGGTCGCCGGCGGCGCGCTCGCGACCCTGTTGTTCGAATGGTTGAAATGGGGCTTCGCGGTCTATCTGCGCAATGCTTCGTACGAACAGGTCTACGGTGCGCTGGCGGTGCTGCCGATTTTCCTGATCTGGCTCTACAGCAGTTGGCTGGTCGTGCTGCTTGGTGCGTCGGTCGCCGCTTCGTTGTCGGCATTCCGCTATCAGCCGCGCGCGCTGCGCCTGCCGCCGGGCGCCGAGTTCTACGGCACGTTGCGTCTGCTCGGGCGTCTCGCCGAATGCCGCAGCAATGGCACGGCGCTGCACTTGCTGGATATCCAATTACGCGAAGCCAGCCTTACCGACGACATGCTGCAGCGGATGCTGTCGTCGCTGTCGGAAATGAACATCGTCCAGCGCGGCGAAACCGGCGGCTGGTTGCTGTCGCGCGACCTCGACGCGGTGACGTTGGGCGAACTCTACGAAGGCATGGCACTGCGCGTGCCTTCCACCGACATGCCACTGCCGTCGCGCCAGGACGCGATTGGCCGCGCGGCCGGCAAAGCACTTGACCATCTGCGCCAGCCGCTCAAAGATCCGTTGCAACGCAGCGTCGGCAGCTTTTTCACCGCCTCCTCCAAGGACGACATCGAATGAAGACAATTACTGCGATCATCGGCGCCGCCGCGCTGATCGGTATGGTCGCGATGACCGGCTGCAAGCCGGCCGGACAGGCCGCCGCGCCGGCGCCCGCTGTCGTCGCCGCACCAGCACCAGCGCCAGCCAGCGCTCCAGTGGCCAAACCGGAGGCGCCCAAGCCCGATTCGCCAAGCCTGATCGTCGATACGTTCGGCGGCGGAAAATTCGATCTGGCGCAGCATCGCGGCAAATGGGTGGTGGTCAATTTCTGGGCGACCTGGTGCACGCCCTGCCTCAAGGAAATTCCCGATCTCGATGCCTTCGACAAATCGCGCGCCGATGTCGACACGGTCGGCCTGGCTTACGAGGAAATCGAGCGCGACGACATGATCGCCTTCCTCAAGGAGCATCCGATCTCCTATCCGATCGCAGTGCTGGACGTGTACAACCCGCCGCCGGATTTCGACACGCCGAAAGGCTTGCCGATGACGTACCTGATTGCGCCGGACGGCAAGGTCGCGGAGAAATTCCTTGGCCCGATCAGCAGCGACGAACTGGTCAAGGCGATGGCCAAGCACGATCAGGTCAAACCAAAAACGGCGGCATGAACGCCGCGCGTTTCCTCGTTACGGGCAAGGTGCAGGGCGTGTGGTTTCGTGCCTCGACGCGCGACCAGGCGGTGGCGCTGGGCTTGCGCGGTTACGCGAAAAACCTCGACGACGGTCGCGTGGAAGTGTTGGCTGTCGGTGCCTCGGAAGCTATCGATGCGCTGGGGCATTGGCTCTGGCAGGGCCCGCCACTGGCGAAAGTCGCCGACGTCGGCCGGGAAACGGTGATGCCAGCGCCGGAAGCGAACGGCTTCGACGTCGCGTAACGTGCGCTCCGCGCACGCAAGTGGATGTCGTTATCGCTATCGTGCGCAGTGCGCACGCTACGAATATTTTCCCTTGATCGGCTTCACCGGGCCGGCGTAGTTTTCGACGCCGGGTTTACCCTTCAGTGCCGGGAAAACAACTTTGACATCCGGCACCTTGCTGTCGGGCAGGCGGTCGAGGAAGTCGCGGATCAGGTTCAGGCGCCCGCGTTTCTGGCTATTGAAATCCACGATTGTCCAGGGCGCATGCTTGCTGTGCGTGGCGGCCATCATCTCGTCGCGGGCCTTGCCGTAGTCGGCGTATTTTTCCCGCGCCTTGAGGTCGATCGGCGACAGCTTCCAGCGTTTTAGCGGGTCTTTGGCGCGTTCGGCGAAACGTTTTTCCTGTTCTTCCTGATCGACTGCCAGCCAGTACTTGAACAGCAGGATGCCGTCGTCGACCAACTGTTTTTCCAGGATCGGCGCCTGCTTGAGAAATGCCGCGGTCTGCGCCGGCGTGCAAAACCCCATCACTTTCTCGACGCCGGCGCGGTTGTACCAACTGCGATCGAACAAGGCGATCTCGCCGGCTGCCGGCAAGTGCTCGAGATAGCGCTGGAAATACCATTGACCCTGTTCGCGTTCGCTGGGCTTGGACAAGGCAACGACGCGGCACTGCCGCGGATTGAGCCGCTCGGAGATGGCGTTGATGGCGCCGCCCTTGCCGGCAGTATCGCGCCCTTCGACCAATACGAGGATGCGCTGCCCGCTGGCCTGCAGCCAGCGCTCCATCTGGTTGAGCTCGACCTGCAGCGCTTCGAGTTCCTCTTCGTACTCTTTTTTCTTGAGCTTGCTCATGCGCGTCTCTCGATGATCCGGGCGATGTCCGGCAACAAGATACCGTCATTTTGCGGGATGACGAATCCTCACGTGCTTTTCCGCTCAGCGCTCGCGCAATCGCGGCCGCAGATTGGCGAGGTTGCAGGGCTTGGTGCGGGAATCGAGTTGCGCGCGGATGAGTTTTTCCCAGCCGGTGGTGCAGGCCGAGGTCGAGCCGGGCAGACAGAAAAGAAAGGTGCCGTTGGCGAGGCCGGCGAAGGCGCGCGATTGCAGCGTCGACGTGCCGATGTCCTCGTAGCTCAGCGCGCGGAACATTTCGCCGAAGCCGGGCATTTCCTTGTCCAGCAAAGGCAGCAGTGCTTCGGGCGTGGAATCGCGGCCGGTGAAGCCGGTGCCGCCGGTGACGAGGATGCCGTCCGCGCCTTCATCGGCGATCCAGGCCGAGACCAGCGCGCGCAGGCGATATTTGTCGTCCGGCAGGATCGCGCGGCTGTGCAGGCGATGCCCGGCATCGATGAGGGCATCGACCAGGAAATCGCCCGAGGTATCGTTGCTTGCTGTGCGCGTATCGGACACGGTGAGCACGCACAGGTTCAGCGGAATGAAGTCGTTGCTCGCGGTCATGCCGCCTCCGTGAGAAGTTTCAGTTCGTCGGCCTGGTGTTCGCGGGTGAGGCGGTCGACGAGATCGTCGAGATCGCCGGTGATGATGTTGGCGAGGTCGTAAAGCGTCAGGCCTTCGACGCGATGATCGGTAATGCGCCCCTGCGGAAAATTGTAGGTGCGGATGCGCTGGCTGCGATCGCCGCTGCCGACCTGCAGGCGCCGCGATTCCGCCTGCGTTGCCGCCTGCTTGGCGCGTTGTTCGTCGAGCAGCTTCGCCTTGAGCAGGCTCATCGCGCGGGCGCGATTCTTGTGCTGGCTGCGTTCGTCCTGACACTCGACCACCAGCCCCGTCGGGATGTGGGTGATGCGGATGGCGGAGTCGGTCTTGTTGACGTGCTGGCCGCCAGCGCCGGAAGCGCGGAAGGTGTCGGTGCGGATGTCGTTCGGCGGGATCTCGATGTCGTCGATGTCGTCGAGTTCCGGCAGGATCGCCACGGTCGCCGCGGAAGTATGGATGCGGCCCTGGGTTTCGGTGTCGGGCACGCGCTGCACGCGATGCGTGCCGGATTCGAATTTCATTTTCGAATACGCGCCGCGGCCCTCGACGCGCGCGATGATTTCCTTGTAGCCACCGTGTTCGCCGGCATTGGCGGAAATGATTTCCAGCTGCCAGCGTTGACGCTCGGCATAGCGCGCGTACATGCGGAAAAGATCGCCGGCGAACAACGCGGCTTCGTCGCCGCCGGTGCCGGCGCGGATTTCCAGGAACAAGTTGGCTTCGTCGCGCGGATCTTTCGGAATCAGCAACAGGCCGAGTTCGTTTTCGAGTTCGGCGATGCGGGCTTCCGCTAGCGGGATTTCCTCGTTGGCGAGCTCGCGCATTTCCGGGTCGTCGCGCATCGCCAGTGCGGAGTCGAGATCGCGCTGTGCCTGCTCGTGTTCGGCCAGCGATTTCACCACCGGATCGAGCTGCGAAAATTCCCGCGACAGATCGCGGAAGCGTTTGTTGTCCGAGAGCACGGAAGGTTCGGCGAGCAGACGGCCGACTTCTTCGTGGCGTTCGGCCAGGGCCTCGAGTTTACGGCGCAGGCTGGGTGTCATCGTCACTGTCGAAAAGGCGTTCGGCGACACGCAAAAGATCGGTGTCGCCGCTGAGCGCAGCCTGGCGCAATGCGCTGCTAGGCGCATGCAGCAGGCGATTGGTGAGTTGGTGCGCGAGGCGTTCGAGCACCTCGTGCGGATCCTGGCCGCGCTGCAATTGTTCGCGGGCCTCGCCGAGCGCGCGTTCGCGCTCGTGTTCGCCGCGGCTGCGCAACAGGCGCAGCGTGTCCTGCCGGCCCTGCGCCTGCCACCAGGCCATGTAGTGCTCGACCTGCAGGTTGATGATCGCTTCCGCTTGCTGTGCTGCTTCACGGCGTGAAGCGCGGTTTTCTTCGATCACCTGCTCAAGATCGTCGACGGTATACAGATAGACATCCGGAAGTTGCGCGACATCCGCGGCGATGTCGCGCGGCACGGCGAGGTCGAGCAGCAGCATCGGCCGATGTTTGCGACTGCGCAGCGCGGTCTGCACGGCCTGGCGGTCGAGGATGGGTTCGCGGCTGGCGGTGGCGGCGATCACGATGTCGGCTTCCGGCAAATGCCGCGCCAGTTCCGACAGCGGCAGAGCGTAACCGCCATGGCGCGTGGCCAGGGCCTGCGCGTGTTCGAGCGTGCGGTTGGCGACCAGCAGGCGCTTCACTTTTGCGTCGGCGAGATGGCGTGCGGCGAGTTCGATGGTGTCGCCGGCGCCGATCAGCAGCACGGTGGCGCCGCTGAGTTCGGTAAAGGTCTGGCGTGCGAGACGAACGGCGGCGAAGGCGACCGAGACTGGATGCGCGCCGATGCGGGTATCGGTGCGTACGCGCTTGGCGACGGCGAACGTCTGCTGGAACAGTCGATCCAGCGGCGGGTTTAAGCTGCGGGCATCACGCGCCGCCTGCCAGGCATCCTTGACCTGCCCGAGGATCTGCGGCTCGCCGAGGATCAGCGAGTCCAGCCCGGTCGCGACGCGGAACAGATGGCGGACGGCGTCGTCGTCCTGATGCAGGTACAGGTAACCCGCCAATGCGTCGGGCGAGACCTGGTGGTGCTCGGCCAGCCATTGTGCGACGCCGGCTGTTTTTCCATCGGCGACCTGTGCGTAGATTTCGGTGCGATTGCAGGTCGACAGCAGTGCAGCTTCCTCGACACCGTCGACCGCGCGCAAGGCCGCCAGCGCCGCGGGCATCTGCCCGGCGTCCACCGCCACCCGTTCGCGGAAAGCGAGCGGGGCGGTCTGGTGATTGAGGCCTAGGGCGATCAGCGGCATGGGTGCAAGGGAACCTGGGTTTCGGCAGCGATGGGGTAAGCTTTCGCCGCGCCGTGCTCTATTGTGGATCCGGCGGCCATTTTAGCCGGTCTCGCCAGACAACCCATGATTTCGCGCAAATCTCCGGGCGGTGTTCGCCGCCTCCTGCTCCCGACGGCCGGCGTTGCGCGCGTTCCGCAGCTGATGTTCGTCTTGATGTGTGCCTCCTTGCTATTGCTGGCGGCGTGCGTGCCGAAAGTTGTGCGGACGACGGGTGGCCAGGGCCTTGCGGCACAGGAAGCGAGGGAGGCGCTGCTGGCGACGCGGACGAATTGGTCCTTCCGTGGCCGGATCGCGTTGAGCCAAGGCAAGCAGGGCGGCAGCGGTCGCATCGAATGGCGACAGCAAGGCAAGGATTTCGATGTTCGTTTGTCGGCGCCGATCACCGGCCAGAGCTGGCGTCTTGTCGGTCAGGCAGGGCATGCGCGTCTCGAGGGTCTGCAAGGCGGAGCCCGCGAAGGCGATGACGCCGAAGCACTGCTTTTGACCGCGACGGGTTGGCGGATTCCGCTGACGGCGATGACGGCTTGGGTGCGCGGAAGCCGCGCTGCTGGAACCTCCGAACTGAGCTTCGATCCGGAAAATCGCCCCAGCCTGCTGCAGCAGCAGGGCTGGGCGGTGGAATATCGCGAATGGAACGGCGGGTCGCCCGCGCTGCCGAGCAAAGTGTTCGCAAAGCAGGGCGAGGCGAGCGTGCGGCTGGTGATCGAGGCCTGGGAAGCGCCATGAGCGCCGATCTTTTCGCCTGGAGCGCTTGGCCGGCACCGGCCAAGTTGAATCTCTTTCTGCGGATCGTCGGCCGGCGCACGGACGGCTATCACCAGTTGCAGACTGTTTTTCAGTTGGTCGATTGGGGCGATACGGTGTCGATCCGACGCCGCCGCGACGACGAAATCCATCGTGTCGGCGGTAGCGATTACGGCGTGCCGGCGGTGGATGATCTGGTGGTACGGGCAGCTAGATTGCTACTTCTTGCCGTGAAAAGCGAACATGGTGTCGACATCTCCGTCGAAAAGCACATTCCGGCAGGGGGCGGCTTCGGCGGTGGGTCTTCGGATGCGGCGACGGTGCTGGTCGTTCTCAATCGAACCTGGGGACTGGGTTTGGGCGAGGACGCGCTGGCCGAGCTTGGCCTGCAACTGGGCGCTGATGTCCCAGTGTTTGTGCGCGGGCGCAATGCCTGGGCGGAAGGCGTGGGCGAGAAACTGGTCCCCATCGACTTGCCGGCCGCCTGGTATCTCCTGGTTGATTCCGGCGTCTCGGTGCCGACCCGGGAATTGTTCCAAGCCCCTGATTTGACCCGGGATGCGGTGCCAGCGACAATAGCGGACTTCGCTTCTGGAGCCGCGCTCGGCAATGCCTTCGAGCCGGTGTTGCGTCGCCTGCAGCCCCGGGTGGATTCGGTGCTGACGGTGCTCTCGCAGCACGGCAAGGCCTGCCTCACCGGTACCGGCGGCGGTTGTTTCCTGCGCTTCGATGCGCGGGAAGCGGCCGAAACGGCGCAAGCGCAGCTACCTGCCGACCTTCGATCCTGGGTCGTGCGGTCGGCGGCGGAATCGTCCTTGCACCGGGCGCTGCGGGAAGCCGAAGAACGAGTTTAGTGGGGCGTCGCCAAGTGGCCTAAGGCACCGGGTTTTGATCCCGGCATTTCGTAGGTTCGAATCCTACCGCCCCAGCCATTCGAGCATCGATCCATCCGTAGTTCCGTCCTTGGAAGGCAGCGCATGAGCAAGCAAAACCTTCTCGTTTTTTCCGGCAACGCCAACCGTCCGTTGGCGCAGTCGGTCTGCCGGCAGTTGGGCGTGCCGATGGGCAAGGCGCTGGTCGGCAAGTTTTCCGACGGCGAAGTGCAGGTGGAAATCGAAGAAAACGTGCGTGGCCAGGATGCGTTCGTGATCCAGTCCACCAGCGCGCCGACCGCCGAACATTTCATGGAGTTGCTGGTGCTGATCGATGCGCTCAAGCGCGCGTCGGTCGCTAATGTCACCGCGGTAGTGCCGTATTTTGGCTACGCCCGTCAGGATCGTCGCCCGCGTTCGGCGCGCGTGCCGATCACGGCGAAGGTGGCGGCGAAGATGTTTTCGGTGGTCGGCGCGGATCGCGTGCTGACGGTCGACCTGCATGCCGAGCAGATCCAGGGTTTTTTCGACATGCCGGTGGACAACGTCTATGCCTCGCCGCTGCTGCTGGCTGACATCTGGCGCAGCCAGGGCACGGACAACTTGATCGTGGTTTCGCCGGACGTCGGCGGCGTGGTGCGTGCCCGTGCGATCGCCAAGCGCCTTGACGACGCGGAACTGGCGATCATCGACAAACGCCGTCCGCGCGCCAATGTGGCGACGGTGATGAACATCATCGGCGACGTCGAAGGCAAGTCCTGCGTGCTGGTCGATGACATCGTCGATACCGCCGGAACGCTGTGCGCCGCGGCGGCTGCGCTCAAGCAGCACGGCGCGAAAAAAGTCGTGGCCTACTGCACCCACCCGGTGCTGTCGGGTGCGGCGATCAACAACATCAGCGGCTCCCAGCTCGACGAGCTGGTGGTCACCGACACGATTCCGTTGTCGGACGCGGCGCGCGCCTGCGGCCGGATCCGGCAGCTGAGCGTGGCGGAACTGCTGGCCGAAACCATCCGCCGCATCGCGGTGGGCGAATCGGTCAGCACGCTTTACGTGGATTGAAGAATTCGGAGCGGATTTCCGCTCCAAAACACTCACCTGGTCGCGGGTGAGTGACAACGTCGCCGCGAGGCGGCCCATTACTGAAGAAGGCAATACGAAAATGGCTACTACCCACAACATCACGGCTTCCAGCCGCAAGGACGAAGGCAAAGGTGCGAGCCGCCGCCTGCGTACCAGCGGTCACGTGCCGGCCATCGTTTACGGCGCCAAGGGCGTGCCGGAAAGCGTGCAGGTCGAGCACAACCACCTGTGGCTCGCCACGCAGAACGAGTGGTTCTACTCGTCGATCCTCGACCTCGCGGTCGACGGCAAGGTGCAGAAGGTCCTGCTGCGCGATATGCAGCGCCACCCGTTCAAGCAGCAGATCCTGCATCTCGATTTCCAGCGCGTGGACGAGAACGAAGCGATCCGCTTCAACGTGCCGCTGCACTTCCTGAATCAGGAAAAATCCCCGGCCGGCAAGACCGCGGGCATCGTGGTCACCCACGAGCTCAACGAAATCGCCGTCATCTGCTTGCCGCGTGATCTGCCGGAATTCATCGAGGTCGACCTGTCGAATCTCGAGATCGGCGCGATCGTGCACATGTCCGAGCTCAAACTGCCCAAGGGCGTCGCCCTGCCGGCGCTCAAGCACGGCAAGGAACACGATCTGGCTCTGGTCATCGCCAAGCACGCCAAGGAAGAAGTCGAGGAAGCGCCGGCCGTCGTTGCCGAAGTGCCGTCGACCAAGGCAGCCAAGGCAGGTGCGGCTCCCGCAGCAGCGGCTCCGGCGCCGAAGAAGAAGTAAAACACTTCCGGCGGCGCGGGATTTCCGCGTCGCCGGAGTGCTTCGATGGCAGGACTTCGCCTCATCGTCGGCCTGGGCAATCCCGGTGCCGAACACGCCCGAACCCGGCACAACGCCGGGTTCTGGTTTATTGACGCGCTCGCGGAGAAATCGGGTGCGCGCTTTGGTCTGGAATCGAAGCTCCACGGCGAAACCGCCAAGGTGCATATCGACGGCCAGACGGTTTGGCTGCTCAAGCCGGCCACGTTCATGAACCTCAGCGGTCGGTCGGTGACGGCGGCATTGCGCTACTGGAAAATCGAGCCGGAAGAATGCCTGCTGGCGCATGACGAACTTGATCTGGCGCCGGGCACGGCACGGCTGAAGTTCGATGGCGGGCATGGCGGGCAGAACGGCCTGCGCGATACGGTCCAGCACCTCGGTCACGGGCGCTTTCATCGCCTGCGGGTAGGGATCGGGCATCCCGGTCACAAGGACAAGGTGACTCCCTGGGTATTGGGTCGTCCGGGTCGCGATGACGAGGCTTCGATCCTGCGCGCCATCGACGACGCCATCTCGGTCATGCCGTTGGCGGTGACGGGGGATTTCAACGAGGCGATGAAGCGGTTGCACACGCCGAGGGAGTGAGTTGTGAGCGGTGAGCGGTGAGCGGGCCTTCGGGCTTGTTCCCTGCTCACCGCTGACCGCTTACCGCTGACAGGATTCATCAATGGGCATCAAATGCGGCATCGTTGGTTTGCCGAACGTCGGCAAATCCACGCTTTTCAATGCCTTGACCAAGGCTGGCATCGCTGCGGCCAATTTCCCCTTCTGCACGATCGAGCCCAACACCGGCGTCGTGCCGGTGCCGGACCTGCGCCTGAGCGAGCTGGCCGAGATCGTCAAGCCGCAGAAGATCATCCCGACCTCGTTCGAGTTCGTCGACATCGCCGGCCTCGTCGCCGGTGCTTCCAAGGGCGAGGGTCTGGGCAACAAATTCCTGGCTCATATCCGTGAGGTCGATGCGATCGCGCACGTCGTGCGCTGCTTCGAGAACGACGACATCGTCCATGTCGCCAATCGGATCGATCCGATTTCGGACATCGAGACGATTGACACCGAGTTGGCGCTGGCCGATCTGGATTCGGTCGAAAAAGCGCTGAATCGTGCCGAAAAAGAGGCAAGAGTCGGCAATAAAGATGCCATCGTGAAAAAGGAAGTGCTGGCGCGGCTGCGCGCTGGCCTCGATCAGGGCACGCCGGCGCGTGCGCTGGGGCTGTCGGAGGAGGACAGGGCGGCGGTGCGCGACCTGTTTCTGCTGACGCTCAAGCCGGTCATGTACGTGGCCAACGTGCTTGAGGATGGCTTCGAGAACAATCCGTACCTGGACAAGGTGCGGGCGCGGGCCAAGCTCGAGGGTGCGGAAGTGGTGCCGGTCAGCGCGGCGATCGAGGAAGAGATGTCGCAGCTCGAGGACGCCGACCGCGCGGAGTTCCTGGCCGAGATGGGGCTGGAAGAGCCTGGCCTGAACCGCGTCATCCGGGCGGGCTATACCTTGCTTGGGATGCAGACCTATTTCACCGCCGGTGTGAAGGAAGTGCGGGCCTGGCAGGTTGCCAAGGGCGCCACGGCACCGCAGGCCGCGGCCGTGATCCACACCGATTTCGAAAAGGGCTTCATCCGCGCCGAAACCATCGCCTACGCCGATTTCATCAAGTTCAAGGGCGAATCGGGTGCGCGTGATGCCGGTCGGCTGCGCCTGGAAGGCAAGGAATACGTGGTCCAGGAGGGCGACGTACTGCATTTCCGCTTCAATGTCTGACCCGGAGCGGCTATTCTCCTGAGCCGTTGACATTTGCCCTCGTGGCCGCGAAAATTACGGGCTCCCTTGTGGAGGGATACCCAAGCGGCCAACGGGGGCAGACTGTAAATCTGCTGGCTCACGCCTTCGGTGGTTCGAATCCACCTCCCTCCACCAGTTTTGCGTCAAGTGGTTTTGATGAAAGGCGGGAGTAGTTCAATGGTAGAACCTCAGTTTTCCAAACTGATTACGCGGGTTCGATTCCCGCCTTCCGCTCCATTGGCTGGTTGCAACTTGCTTTAAGCGTCACCGCCCCACACATCGTTGCTCATGTAGCTCAGTCGGTAGAGCACTTCCTTGGTAAGGAAGAGGTCGCTGGTTCGATTCCAGTCATGAGCACCACATTCCCCGTGCCGCGTTCGCGGCGCGGATCCTCAGAAAACTTGAATTCACCGGGTAAACGCAATGTCCAAGGAAAAGTTCGAGCGCAAGAAGCCCCACGTGAACGTGGGCACGATCGGTCACGTTGACCATGGCAAGACGACGCTGACGGCGGCGCTGACCAAGATTGGCGCGGAACGGTTT
>Ga0066869_10000060_pt1 | contig 12700 bp, 7 predicted proteins | sample SoimicmetaGmgHMC_FD_62218 | JGI IMG/M metagenome (GOLD analysis project Ga0066869, IMG submission 62218) | Soil and rhizosphere microbial communities from Laval, Canada - mgHMC | ecosystem: Environmental > Terrestrial > Soil > Agricultural land | place: Laval, Canada | collected 2014-09-23 | reverse complement strand
CATCGTCGGTGATTTCGATTGCGACGGCGCCACCGGCACCGCAGTGGCCGTGCGCGGTCTGCGTCTGTTGGGCGCGACGCGGGTGAGCTACCAGGTGCCGCATCGCATCACCCATGGTTATGGCCTGTCGCCGGCTTTGGTCGAGGATATGGTCGCGATGGCGCCGGATCTGCTGATCACCGTCGACAACGGCATCGCCTGCCACGCCGGCGTCGCAGCCGCGAAAGCGCGCAGTTGGCAGGTGCTGATCACCGATCATCATCTGCCGGGTCCGCAGTTGCCGGCCGCGGATGTGATCGTCAATCCCAATCTCGACGGCGATGCGTTCCCGAGCAAATCGCTGGCGGGCGTCGGCGTGATGTTCTATCTGCTGCTGGCGCTGCGCCGGCATCTGCGCGATGCCGCTGCATTCGCCGGCCCCGATCCGGATCTTTCCAGCCTGCTCGATCTCGTTGCGGTCGGCACCGTCGCCGACCTGGTGGTGCTCGACTACAACAACCGTTTGCTGGTCGCGGCAGGGTTGCGCCGCCTGCGCCAGGGTCAATGCCAGCCAGGCCTGCGCGCGCTTGCGGAGGTTTCCGGTCGCGCCCTGGAAAAACTTACCGCCACCGACATCGGTTTCGCGCTGGCGCCGCGTCTCAATGCCGCCGGCCGCCTCGAGGACATGGCGCTGGGCATCGAATGCCTGCTCACTGACGACGTCACGCGTGCGCAGGAACTCGCGCGCGTGCTCGATGGCATCAATGCCGAACGCCGGCAGCTGCAGCAGACCATGGTCGAAGATGCCGAACTGTTGCTGCAGCGCCTGCCGATCGATGGCGATGGCCTGCCGGCGGCGATGGTTCTGTTCGATGCGGCCTGGCATCCGGGCGTGATCGGCCTGGTGGCGTCGAAGATCAAGGAGCGCGTGCATCGCCCGACCATCGCATTCGCACCTGCGGAACCGGACAGCAGGCTATTGCGCGGCTCCGCGCGTTCGATCGCGGGCTTCCATATCCGCGACGCGCTGGCGCAGGTCGACGCGCGCAATCCAGGTTTGATCGAACGCTTCGGAGGCCACGCGATGGCGGCCGGGCTGAGTCTGCCGATTGAGCGGCTCGATGAATTTCGCAGCGCCTTCGTCGAAGTGGCCGATGCGTTGCTCGCGCCGGAGTTGCTGCGCGCCGAATTGCTCAGCGATGGTCCGCTGCAGGCGGATGAACTTCAGCGTGATGTTGCTGAAGCCCTGCGCCTCGCCGGCCCCTGGGGGCAGGGCTTCGCCGAGCCTGTGTTCGACGGGGTTTTCGCGGTCCTCGAATGGCGGGTGCTCGGCGAGCGGCATCTGAAGTTGCAATTGCGATCGGAGGCGGGTGGGGCGGCGATATCGGCGATTCAATTCGGTGGCTGGACCGGCGAGGCGCCCGCGCCCCGCATCCATATCGCCTACCAGCTGGAGCTCGATGATTTCCGCGGCCGTCGCGATGTCCAGCTGCTGATACGGCATCTGGTCGCAGCGTCGTAGGAGCGGCTTCAGCCGCGACCATGTCTGGCCGGAATGCTCGGATTTCGCGGCTCACGCCGCTCCTACGAAGCAGCATGGCTGGTATCATTGCCGCCTGTTTTTGCCGGTCAAGAAACCATCCATGGAACTCAATCTCTACCGCCAGCGAATCGCCGACCTCAAGGGTCGGCTGGATTCGCTGAGGGGGTATCTTTGACTTCGATGCCAAGCTCGAACGCCTCGAAGAAGTAAGCCGCGAACTGGAAAACCCCGCGATCTGGAACGATCCGGATCGGGCCCAGGCCCTGGGCAAGGAACGTTCCTTCCTGGAAAAGACCACGTCGGAAATCAGCGGCAATACCGATGGCCTGATCGAAGCGGCGGAATTGCTCGATCTTGCCGAGATGGACGACGACGAAGGCACGGTCACCGCGGTCGTCGCCGATGTCGAGAAGATCGCCGCACGGCTGGAGAAGCTGGAGTTCCAGCGCATGTTCGGCGGCGAGCTCGATGCCTCGAACTGCTTCGTCGACATCCAGGCTGGCGCCGGCGGCACCGAAGCGCAGGACTGGGCGGAAATCCTTCTGCGCATGTACCTGCGCTTCTGCGAAAGCCGCGGCTGGAAAACCGAGTTGATGGAAGCCAGCGCCGGTGACGTCGCCGGCATCAAGTCGGCAACGTTCCGCGTCGAAGGCGACTACGCTTACGGCTGGCTCAAGACCGAGATCGGCGTGCATCGCCTGGTGCGCAAGTCGCCGTTCGACTCCGACAACCGCCGGCACACGTCCTTCACTTCGGTGTTCGTGAGCCCGGAAGTCGACGACAACATCGAGATCGACATCAATCCCGCCGATCTGCGCACTGACGTTTACCGTTCTTCCGGCGCCGGCGGCCAGCACGTCAACAAGACCGAGTCGGCGGTGCGCATCACCCATATCCCGACCAACACCGTCGTCGCCTGCCAGACTGGTCGCAGCCAGCACCAGAACCGCGACACCGCGATGAAAATGCTGAAGGCGAAGTTGTACGAGCTGGAAGTGCAGAAGCGCAACACCGAAAAGAACGCGCTCGAAGCGACCAAGTCCGATATCGGCTGGGGCAGCCAGATCCGCAGCTACGTGCTCGACCAGAGCCGCATCAAGGACCTGCGCACGGGCATCGAACGCACCGATACGCAGAAAGTGCTGGATGGCGATCTCGACGAATTCGTCGAGGCCAGTTTGAAATCGGGGCTTGCTGCAGGTTCCAAACGCATCGATGCGGCTTGATATTTCTTGTGTAGGAGCGACGCAAGTCGCGATTCTTCTGCAATGCCAAGCGGTTGCGACTCGCGTCGCTCCTACATCCATAAATTCATTTTCCGGCAACGCCCATGACCGAACCAACCACTGCCCCCGTTGACGAAAACCAGCTCATCGCCGAGCGCCGCAGCAAGCTGCGTGCGATCCGCGAGCAGGGCATCGCGTTCCCGAACGACTTCAAGCGTGGCGACTACGCAGACGACCTGCAGAAGGAATTCGCCGACAAGGACGTGTGGACCGCCGAGGCGCTGGAAGCGACGCCACGACGCGTGCAGATCGCCGGGCGCCTGTTGCTCAAGCGTGTCATGGGCAAGGCCAGTTTCGTGCAGATCCAGGACATGTCCGGCCGCATCCAGTTGTATCTGACGGCGAACGATCTGGGCGAAAGCTACGACGCGTTCAAGGGCTGGGACATCGGCGACATCATCGGCGCGGCCGGCGTGTTGACGCGCACCAAGACCGGCGAACTGTCGGTGAAGGCGAACACGTTGCGCCTGCTGACCAAGGCCTTGCGTCCGCTGCCGGATAAATTCCACGGGCTGTCCGATGTCGAGCAGCGCTATCGCATGCGTTACGTCGATCTGATCGTGAATCCGGAAGCGCGCGAAGTTTTCATCAAGCGCTCGAAGATCGTCTCGGCGATGCGCAGCTGGCTGGATGCGCGGCGTTTCCTGGAAGTGGAAACGCCGATGATGCATTACATCCCCGGCGGCGCTACCGCCAAGCCGTTCATGACGCACCACAACGCGCTCGACCTCGACCTGTATCTGCGCGTCGCGCCCGAGCTCTACCTCAAGCGCCTCACCGTCGGCGGTCTCGAGCGCATCTACGAGATCAACCGCAATTTCCGCAACGAGGGCGTGTCGACGCGGCACAACCCCGAGTTCACGATGCTCGAGTTGTACGAGGCCTACGCGACCTACAACGAAATCATGGACCTGACCGAAGGCGTGATCCGCGACGTGGCGAAGTCCGTCCTCGACACCACCGCGCTGACCTGGGATGGCAATGCCATCGATGTGGGTCCGGCATTCCGGCGCTGGTCGATGATCGATGCGGTGCTGGAACACAATCCCGAGATCAAGCACGGGGAATTGCGCGATCTAGCGGCGATGCAGCGCCATTGCGAGCGTCTGAAAGTGCACGTCAAGAAAGGTTTTGGCTGGGGCAAGATTCTGCTGGAAATCTTCGAGAAGACCGTCGAGCACACGCTGATCCAGCCGACCTTCATCACCGATCATCCGGTCGAGGTCAGCCCGCTGGCGCGTGCGAACGACATCGATCCGGAACTCACCGATCGCTTCGAGCTGTTCATCGGCGGCAAGGAAATCGCCAACGGGTTTTCCGAGCTCAACGATGCCGAGGACCAGGCCGCGCGTTTCCAGGCACAGGTCGAGCAGAAAGATGGCGGCGACGACGAGGCCATGCATTTCGATGCCGACTACATCCGTGCCCTCGAAGTCGGCCTGCCGCCGACCGGTGGCCTGGGCATCGGCATCGATCGTCTGGTGATGCTGCTGACCGGCTCGGATTCGATCCGCGACGTGCTGCTGTTTCCCTACATGCGGCCGGAAACGGCCTGATTGCTGCACGGCGGCATCCGGGCGCACGCAAGGCGCCCGGATCGCGTCCGGCAATTAATTCAAAACAAACACTTGCAGCACTCTTTTCAGGTTCGCCCTGACCAGCGTATGCTCTGAGCATTCTCGGCTCGGGCGGCATCGCATATGCGCGTTTTGATCGTCGACGACCAGTCATCCCAACGCACCATGCTGCGGCATCTGGTCGAGGACATCGGCCCGGATATCAAGGTCACCGACTTCGCCGATCCCGTGCAGGCGTTGCTGTTTTCCCAGAAAGAACCGCCCGACCTCGTCATCCTCGATTACCGGATGCCGAAGATGGATGGGCTGGAATTCGCCAGGCGATTCCGCCGGCCGCTGTCGCAGCGCGATGTGCCGATCATCCTGGTCACCGTCGTCGGCGATGAGCCGTTGCGCCAGGCCGCACTCGAAGCTGGCGTCATCGATTTCCTGGTCAAGCCGGTGCGGCCGCGCGAGCTGCGCCTGCGTTGCAAGAACCTTCTGGAGCTGCGCCAGCGCCAGCAATCGCTGAAGTCGCGCGCGCATCTGCTTGAGCATCAACTGCTGTCGGGCATCCACGAGATGGAGCAGCGCGAACGCGACCTGCTCGGGCGCCTGGTCAAGGCCTGCTGCCAGCGCGAGGGCGCCGACGGCCGCCATGTCGAACGCATTTCCCGCTACAGCGGCCTGCTTGCCGAAGGCGCGGGGCTGGAGGACGACAACATCCGGCTGATCGAATATGCGGCACCGCTGCATGACATCGGCAACATCTCGATTCCCGATGCCATCCTGCAAAAGCCCGGGCCGCTTACGGTCGACGAGCGCCAGATGATGCAGCGGCATACCGTGCTCGGCCACGACATCCTGCGCGACAGCAACAGCGAATACATCCAGATCGGTGCCGAAATCGCCCTCAATCATCATGAGCATTGGGACGGTGGCGGTTATCCGAACGGCATCGTTGGCGAAGCGATCCCGATGTCCGCACGCATCGCGGTAATCGCCGATGTGCTCGATGCCCTTACCAGCCCGCGTCCGTATCGCGCCGCACTCGGCATGGACCAGGCCTTGTTGATCGTGCGCGGCGGCGCCGGCAAGCAATTCGATCCCGATCTGGTACGCATCCTCGACGGTCGCGAAAAAGAGGTGCTGGCGATCCATCGCTCTTTCGTTTCCGAGCACGGCGTTTCCGTCTAGGCAGCGAGCGCCAGCGTGAACTTCCACGGCCGGCAACTTCTGCAGCGATTCCGCAATCGCCCGGACAGCGAGCATGTGCAGGCGCTGGTTCGATTGGTGATCGCCTGCCTGATCGTGCTCTATCTCTGGGGTCTGCAGCGTTTCAGCGGCGACGCGGTGGATGTGCAGGCCATGGTCATGGTCATGCTGATCGAGGCCGTGGTCGGGCTGGCGCTGGTGGCCGGCATCGCGATGGACCCACGGGTTTCGCATCTGCGCCGCTGGATCGGCATGCTCGCCGACTACGCGACACTGGCGATCCTGATGTCGCTGCGCGCCGATGCGCTGGCGCCGCTATACGTGCTCATCCTCTGGGTCACGATCGGCAATGGTCTGCGCTACGGCACGGCCTATCTGTATTCCGCCGGCGCCTTGTCGGCCAGTGCTTTTCTCGCCGTCGTGCTCAGCCAGCCGTATTGGCGCGATCAGCCGTATCTTTCGGGCGGCTTGTGGATTGGTCTGATCGCGATCCCCGCCTACCTGTCGTCGCTGCTCAAGGATCTGCAGGCGGCGACCGAGGAAGCGAAGCGCGCAAATGCGGCGAAGTCGCGCTTCCTCGCCAACATGAGCCATGAATTCCGTTCGCCGCTCAACGGCATCATCGGCATGTCCGAGCTCATGGCCGGCACGCGCCTGGCGCCGGACCAGCGCGAATACGCCGACGTGATCCAGACGTCGGCGCAGACCTTGCTGCTGCTGGTCGACGACGTGCTCGACATCTCGGCGATCGAAGCCGGCAAGCTGCGCCGCAAGGACGGCGATTTCAACCTGCACGATCTGGCGCAACGCCTGCACAAGATGTTGCTGCCGCATGCCGCCGCGAAAGGACTGCTGCTCAGGATCCGCATCGAGGAAGACGTGCCGATGCGTCTTTACGGCGACGGCGCGCACTTGACGCAGATCCTGCTCAACCTGATGCACAACGCGGTGAAGTTCACCGAGTACGGCGAAGTCGCCTTGCTGGTGCAGCAGATCGGCGGCGACGAACTGCAGCCGCGCCTGCGCTTTTCGGTGCGCGATACCGGCATCGGCGTACCCGCCGAGGACAAGGAGCGCATCTTCGGTGCGTTCGAGCAGGTCGACACCGGCCCGACGCGGCGCTTCGGCGGCACCGGCCTGGGCACGACGATCGCCAAGACCTTGAGCCAGTTGCTGGGTGGACAGATCGGTCTGGAAGACAACCCCGGTGGCGGTAGTCACTTCTGGGTCGAATTGCCGATGCGCACGCAGCAGGCGGTGGAATCCATCGGCGACGAGAATGCCGGCAACAAGGTGGTTTCCTTCGACGACCCGTTCATTCGTCACAAGGCGAGGGTGCGGCCGCTGCGCATCCTGGTCGCCGACGATCAGCACGCCAATCGCACGGTGCTGACCCGCATCCTCGAGCGTGCCGGCCATCGCGTGCAAGCGGTGAGCGACGGTGAGCAGGCGCTGGATGCGCTGGAAACCGGTGCGGTGGATCTCGCCGTGCTCGACATGCACATGCCCAATCTCAGCGGCCTGGACGTGATCCGGCAGCTGCGTTTCATGCAGGCTGGCGGCAAGCAGACGCCGATCCTCGTGCTCAGCGCCGATGCCACGGTGCAGGCGGCACGCGATGCCGAACAGGCCGGAGCACCGGCATTTCTCACCAAACCGGTGGTCGTGGCGCGCCTGCTGGAAGTGATCGCCGACCTGATCAGCCCGCAGAAATTGCCGGCGGTGCGGCCGGTCGGCGACATCAGTCGTCTGACGATGAATCCGGCAGTGCTCGGTGAGCTGGCCGGCATGGGGCTGGGCGACGATTTCCTGCGCGAGTTCGTCGAACAGTGCCTCAGGGATTCGGCGGGCTGTCTCGCCGAGTTGCAGCGCACGGGGGCGGCGCGCAACTGGAACGATTTCCGCGAGGCGGCGCATGCCTTCAAGGGCATCGCCGAAAACATGGGGGCGCAGATGCTGGCCGAACGCTGCCTGCAGGCCATGCGCGCCAGCGACGAAGCGCTGGCGAAGGAACAGAAGAAACTGGTCAGCGATCTGTCCGTGCAACTGACCGTCGTGGCAGAGCAGGTGCGCCGCGAAGTCGCGAACCTGACGCAGAGAAATCAGGAAAACCCGAGTTCGTCCCCTGGGCCTGACGGCACCTGATCCGCGCCGGAAAAGCGGATCAGGCGTGTTTCCGCGACATCACGCAAATGCCTGCGATGGAGCGTCCGCGCGACGTTGTTGCGCCCGTATCAACCGTTCCATCGTGTGTAGCGCACGCTCGTTGAGACGCATCGCCGCCTCGACCCATTCGGTCGTCACCGACAACAGTTCATCGAGACTGACCGGCTTGCAGGCCTGGCGCACGACGTTCATCGAGCGCAAAGCGTTGCCGATGCGCTGATGTTTGCGGATCAGGTCGCGCGCCGCCTGCTGGCCTTCGCCGCGCGGCACGACCAGGTCGACGACACCCATTTTCAGCAGTTCCTCGACCGGATAGACGCGGGCATCGAGCATCATGCGTTCGGCCTGCGCCGGCGTGACCCGGCGGGTGAGGAACGTGTAGGCGCCCATGCCCGGGAACAGGTCGAACAATACTTCCGGGAAGCCCATGCCGCTGCCTTCCTCGGCGATGATCGTGTGGCAGCAAAGCGCCGCTTCGAAGCCGCCGCCGAGGGCATCGCCCTGGACCACGGCGATGCTGTGCACGCGATCGTCGTAGAGGCGCGCGAAATTGAATGCGACTTCCACGCAGAGCTTGGCGTATTCGAGCAGGCGGCCGCGATTGCCACTGCGGATGAGTTGCGCGAACAGAGCGAGATCGCCGCCGAGATTGAACACGCCGGAGTCCGACGCGAGTACCAGGTGGTGAATGCCTGCCTTTGGGTCGCTGTCGAGCGCGAGTGCGCGGCGGACGCGTTCCTGGCTGCGCTTCATATCCTGCAGCAGGCGTTCGGAGAAACAGGGGTGGTAGCCCGTGCCCGTATCGGCATGCATGAACAACCAATCGCTGCCGTGGGAAGTTTCCGCCGTATGGCGGACCAGGGGGTTTACCACTTCGAGGGACACGCGTTCGAGCAAGGACATGACAGCACTCCAATGAGAGGACAAGGTCCGGCTGTCCCGGCGGGGCAGGGGCGAGACGAGTCTACTCCTGGGTGCGGCCGGCGCTAGTACGCAGGTCTCAGTCCAAAGCGGTCAGGAATTTTAGTCAGGAAGGCGTTCAGGCGGCAGGCTTGGGCGAGTCCCGGAGCTCGCGGCGCAGGATCTTGCCGACGTTGGACTTGGGCAGATCGGTGCGGAATTCGACGATTTTCGGCAGCTTGTAGCCGGTAAGGTTCTCGCGGCAGAAGGCCTTGACCTTCTCGGCCGTGAGCGAGGGATCCTTCTTGACGATGACCACTTTCACCGCCTCGCCGGATTTCTCGTCGGGGACGCCGACCGCGGCGACTTCCAGCACTTCGGGCATGGTCGCGATCACGTCCTCGATCTCGTTCGGGTACACGTTGAAGCCCGAGACCAGGATCATGTCCTTCTTGCGATCGACGATGTAGAAAAAACCCTTGTCGTCCATCTTCGCCATGTCGCCGGTGTGCAGCCAGCCGTCGCCGTCGATGACTTTGGCGGTTTCCTCCGGGCGCTGCCAGTAACCGAGCATCACCTGCGGGCCCTTGACGCAGAGCTCGCCGACTTCATCCTTCGCGACGATGCGACCTTCCTCGTCTTTCAGGCAGCAATCGGTGGACGGGATCGGCAGGCCGATCGCGCCGTTGTAGTCGGGCAGATCGAGCGGATTCATGCAGGCCGCTGGCGAGGTTTCGGTGAGGCCGTAGGCTTCGACCAGGGTGACGCCGGTGATTTTTTTCCAGCGCTCGGCCACGGCGCGTTGCACCGCCATGCCGCCGCCGAGCGCGAGATGCAGCGTGGAAAAATCGATCTTGTCGAAGCCCGGCGTATTGAGCAGTCCGTTGAACAGCGTGTTGACGCCGGTGATCGCGGTGAACTTGCTGGTCGCGAGTTCCTTGACGAAACCGGGCATGTCGCGCGGGTTGGTGATCAGCAGGTTGAGGCCGCCGAACTTCATGAACACCAGGCAGTTCGAGGTGAGCGCGAAGATGTGATACAGCGGCAGCGCGGTGATCATGATCTCCTCGCCCTCCCTGACATCCTTGCCGATCCATGCCGACGCCTGCTGCATGTTGGCGACGAGATTGCGATGGGTGAGCATCGCGCCCTTGGCGACGCCGGTGGTGCCGCCGGTGTATTGCAGAAAGGCGATGTCACCGGCGCGGATGTCGATTTGCGGCAGCGGCTTGTCGCCACCCAGGGCAAGCGCCTGGCGGAAACCGATCGCGCCGGGCAGGCGGTAGTCGGGAATCATCTTCTTCACGTACTTGAGCATGAAGTTGACGATCGGACCCTTGGGGAAACCGAGCAGGTCGCCGATGCAGGTGGTGATCACCTGCTTGATCGGCGTATCGGCGACGACATCGGCGACGGTGTGCGCGAACATTTCCATCACCACGATCACGCTGGCGCCGGAATCCTGTAGTTGGTGCTTGAGCTCGCGGCCGGTGTACATCGGATTGGTATTGACGACGGTGAGGCCGGCACGCAGCACACCGAAAATCGCGATCGGATACTGCAGCACGTTCGGCATCATCAGGGCGACGCGATCGCCTTTCTTGAGCTTGAGTTCGTTGAGCAGGTAATTGGCAAACTGGGCGCTGAGGCGATCGACATCGGCGTAAGTGAGCGACTTGCCGTAGTTGGAAAAGGCCGGGCGGGAGCTGTAGCGTTCGCAGGCCTTGCTCAGCACCGAGACGATGGACGGATATTCGTCTACATTGATCTGCGCCGGGACATTTTCCGGATAGCTCGCCAGCCAGGGACGCTCATTACTCATGCCCGATTTCCTCTTGCTTGCTGGACGACCCGCACCCGTACGGCAACGGACGGAATCGCATGACTTCCCGATTGGAGCATACGCTCCAGAGGCTGGCAAGCCGCGGCGGAAAGGCTTGCGCGGTGTTGCGATGACGGTCGCGATACTCGTGTTGGCGATGCTTTGCAGCTGTCGTCACGAAGCTCCCGAACAAGCTCTGCGGCGAACCATCATGCAGATGCAGACGGCGGCGGAGAAGCAGGATATCGACGGCGTGCTCGCGCCGGTCGCCGAGGATTTTTCCGGCTCCGACGGCATGGATCGCAACACCTTGCGACACTTCATCGCGATCAGCATGCTGGGCAAGCGCGACGTCGGCGTCACCCTCGGACCGCTGGATGTGAAAATGTTCGGTGATCGTGCGACGGTGAACTTCACCGCCGCGACCAGCGCTGGCTCCGGCCCGTTTCCCGAACAGGCGCAGATCTATCAGGTCAATACCGGCTGGCGTTTGGTGGGTGGCGACTGGAAGCTGATTTCGGCGACGTGGGAGCCGTCGCTTTAATCCAGGAAGCGTGATCGACGCGCAGGGTCTCTTGTAGGAGCGATGGCAATCGCGACTTTTCCGCAATTGCAAAGAGTCGCGATTGCCATCGCTCCTACAAGGGCGACGGGCATGAAAAAGGCGGCCGAGGCCGCCTTTTCGTTTTCTGCCTGAAACCGATCAATCAGGCCGCTTTCTTGCCCGCCAACTGACGCAGCACGTAATGCAGGATGCCGCCGTGGTGGCTGAGGCGATGCGCTTGCGGGATGCGTTGAAGCGCATCCCGCGCATCGACTCAGGGGCGGGCGCTTGTCGCACGCCCGGGGCTTCCGCCCCTGAATTAATCAGGCCGCTTTCTTGCCCGCCAACTGACGCAGCACGTAATGCAGGATGCCGCCGTGGCGGAAGTATTCGACTTCCTTCGGCGTCAGCAGCAGTACCTGTGCCTGGAAGCGGATTTCGCTGCCGTCGGCTTTCTTCGCGATCACGTCGGCGACCTTGCCGGCGCCATCCTTCAGGCCGGTGATCGAGAACACTTCGTCACCTTTCAGACCCAGCGAGGCGGCGTTCTGACCGGCGAGGAATTGCAGCGGCAACACGCCCATGCCGACCAGGTTGGAGCGGTGGATGCGCTCGAAGCTTTCAGCGATCACGGCTTTGACGCCAAGCAGGTTGGTGCCCTTGGCTGCCCAGTCGCGCGACGAACCGGTGCCGTATTCCTTGCCGGCGATCACCACCAGCGGAACGCTTTCGGCCTTGTACTTCATCGCCGCGTCGTAGATCGCCAGCTTTTCGCCGTCAGGATAGTGCAGGGTGCTGCCGCCTTCTTCGCCGCCGAGCATCAGGTTCTTGATGCGGATGTTGGCGAAGGTGCCGCGCACCATCACGTCGTCGTTGCCGCGGCGCGAACCGTAGCTGTTGAAGTCGACCGGCTGCACACCGCGCGACTGCAGGTACTTGCCGGCCGGCGAGCTAGCCTTGATGTTGCCCGCGGGCGAGATGTGGTCGGTGGTGATCGAATCGCCGAACAGGCCGAGCAAACGCGCGCCATGGATGTCGTCGATCGTGCCGATCGTCATCTTCATGCCGTCGAAATACGGCGGGTTCTTGATGTAGGTCGAATCGGCGCCCCAGGCGTAGATCTCGCCCTCCGGTGAGGCGATCTGGTTCCAGCGCGAGTCGCCCTTGAACACGTCGGCATAGTTCTTGGTGAACATTTCCGGGCCGACCGTGCGCAGGATGAAATCGCTGATTTCCTTGTTGCTCGGCCAGATGTCCTTGAGATAGACCGGCTGACCATCGCTGCCGGTACCCAGCGACTCGCTCGAAAGATCGATGTCGACCGTGCCGGCGAGTGCGTACGCGACCACGAGCGGCGGCGAGGCGAGGTAGTTCATCTTCACTTCGGAATGCACGCGGCCTTCGAAATTGCGATTGCCAGACAGCACCGATGCGACCGCGAGGTCGTTGTCGGCGATGCCCTTGGACACTTCATCCGGCAGCGGGCCGGAGTTGCCGATGCAGGTCGTGCAGCCGTAGCCGACGACGTAGAAACCGAGCTTTTCGAGATCGGTGAGCACGCCGGCTTTCTTCAGGTAATCGGTGACCACCAACGAGCCTGGGCCGAGCGAGGTTTTCACCCAAGGCGCGGACTTGAGGCCCTTGGCCACGGCGTTGCGAGCAAGCAGGCCGGCGGCCAGCATCACGGCC
>Ga0066869_10000058_pt1 | contig 12939 bp, 8 predicted proteins | sample SoimicmetaGmgHMC_FD_62218 | JGI IMG/M metagenome (GOLD analysis project Ga0066869, IMG submission 62218) | Soil and rhizosphere microbial communities from Laval, Canada - mgHMC | ecosystem: Environmental > Terrestrial > Soil > Agricultural land | place: Laval, Canada | collected 2014-09-23 | reverse complement strand
TCCCAGAGCTGGCCGTAACGCGCTTCCATCCAGGCGCGACTGATGCGTGGGCGATACACCTGCAGGTTCAGCGACAGGCGCTCGCTCATCTCGTCGACGAAGCGATAGGTCTCTTCGAACATGTAGCCGGTATCGATCAGGATCACCGGGATATCCGGCTTCTGCGCGGTGAGCAGATGCAGCGACACCGCTGCCTGCGCGCCGAAACTCGACGACAGCGCGTGGCCGCCGGACAGCGCGGCGAGTGCCCATTCGACGCGCTGCTCGGCGCTGCGTCCGCCCAGCCAGTTGTTGAGATCGGCCAGCGCGCGGCCGTCTTCCGCGGCAGCGACGGGATCGGGCAAGGTCATGACAACAGCTCCGTGGTGATGACGATCGGCGTGGGCAAAAGGCGCTGACGCAACAGAAAGTCGCCGAAGCGTTCCTGCGCGTCGCGCTCGCCGGCGTAGCGCGCGAGCAGCGGCTCAAGCGCGGCGACAATGCCAGCCTCGTCGAGGTTTTCGCGATACAGGCGATTGAGCCGGCGGCCTTCGAAATCCGCGCCCAGATGCAGGTTGTAGCGGCCCGGCCCTTTGCCGATCAAGGCGATCTCGCCCAGATGCGGACGCGAGCAACCATTCGGGCAGCCGGACAGGCGCAACAGGATCGGCGCGTCGCTCAGCGAATATTTTTCCAGCAGGGGTTCGAGACGCGAAAGAAAATCGGGCAGGTAGCGTTCGGCTTCCGCCATTGCCAGCGTGCAGGTCGGCAGCGCGACGCAGGCGAGGGCGAAGCGGCGCAATGCGCTGCCACGCTGGTAACCGTCGAGTCCGTGACTGGCGACGAGCGCATCGATACGCGCGCGATCGTCACCGCCGACGTTGGCGATGATCAGGTTCTGGTTCGGTGTCAGGCGGAAGTCGCCGCCATGCAGCGCCGCGATGTCGCGCAGGCCATCGAGCGCGGCATCCTTCACGCGGCCGCTTTCGATGCGCAGGGTCAGGTGCCAGCGACCGTCGAAGCCCTCGATCCAGCCGAAGCGATCGCCGCTGTGTTCGAAACGGAATTCACGCGAAAGTGCGAGCGCGGCACCGAAACGACGCTCGACCTCGTCGCGAAACCAAGGCAAACCGTGCTTGTCGATCGTGTACTTGAGCCGCGACAGCTTGCGGTCGCTGCGATTGCCGAAATCGCGCTGCGTGGTCAGCACGGCTTCGGCGACCGCGAGCACTTGTTCGGGTGCGACGAAGCCGAGTAGGTCGCCGAGGCGCGGGTAGGTGCGGGCGTCGCCATGCGTGCTGCCCATGCCGCCGCCGACAACGACGTTGAAGCCGAGCAATTTGTCGTCATCGAGAATCGCGATGAAGCCGAGGTCCTGGCTGAAGACATCGACATCGTTGACCGGCGGCACCGCGATGCCGATCTTGAACTTGCGCGGCAGATACGTCGGCCCGTACACCGGTTCGGATTCGTCGGCGCCGACGATCTGCTGCTGGTCCAGCCAGATCTCGTGATAGGCGCGCGACTGCGGCAGCAGGTGTTCGGACAGTGCGACCGCGATCGCATGTACGGCGGCGTGCGCGCGCGACGCGACCGGATTGGCGCTGGTCATGACATTGCGGTTGACGTCGCCGCAGGCGGCGACGGTGTCGACGAGGCTCTGGTTGATCGCGGCGATGGTGGGCTTGAGGTCGCGCTTGATGATGCCGTGCACCTGGAAAGCTTGGCGCGTAGTCAAACGCAGCGACCGGTTGCCGTAGCGACGCGCGATCGCATCGAGAGCCAGCCATTGCGCCGGCGTGGCGACGCCGCCGGGCAGGCGCGTGCGGATCATGAAGCTGTAGGCGGGTTCGAGTTTCTGGCGGCGGCGCTCATCGCGCAGATCGCGGTCGTCCTGCTGGTAGCTGCCGTGGAATTTCAAAAGCTGCGCGTCGCCTTCGCGCAGCGCACCGGTGACCGGATCGGCGAGGCTGTCGACCAATGTGCCGCGCAGGCCGCGGCTGTTGGCCTTGAGGGTTTCGATGGGGGATAGGGTGGCGGTCATTTTTTCGGATGTCCCGGATTTTCTTGTTCGTCGTCCCCGCGAAGGCGGGGGCCCAGCGTCTTTTGGTGGTCGGTCAACAGAGAGTCGAGCCTCGAATGCCCGGCATTGTTTCTGTATGCAGAAAAAGACACTGGATCCCCGCCTGCGCGGGGATGACGGAAGTTACTTTTCGGGGTAGGAAGGATTTGTTGACGCGCATCAATACACGTCGCGGGCGTAACGCCCGTCTTTCTGCAGCTGCGCGAGAAAATCCGCCGCGTCTTCCGGCGACAGCGCGCCATGTTCGGCAACGATTTCCACCAGCGTCGCGTGCACGTCCTTGCCCATGGCGATCGCGCCGCAGACGTAGAGATGCGCGCCGTTGACGATCCAGTCGTGGACCGCGCGACCGTTTTCGCGCAAGCGTTGCTGCACGTGGATGCGTTCGGACTGGTCGCGCGAAAAGGCGAGGTCGAGCCGGTGCAGGCTGCCGTTCTTCAGCGCCTCCTGCCATTCGAGCTGGTAGAGAAATTGCGAACGTGCATGGCGGGCGCCGAACAGCAACCAGTTGCGACCGCTGGCACCGGTCGCGACGCGCTCCTGCACGAAGCCGCGGAACGGTGCGACACCAGTGCCGGGGCCGATCATCAGGATGTCGCGGCTGCTGTCGATGGGAATGCGGAAGCGTTCGTTGCGCTCGATGAACACCGACGCGCGTGCACCTGCTTCACTGTCGGCGAGGAAGCCCGAGGCGCTGCCGCGACGGCGCGCGTTGCCTTGCAGGTAGTCGACGACGGCGACCGCGAGATGCGCTTCGTCCCCGACCACCTTGCGACTCGATGCGATCGAGTACAGGCGCGGCGTGAGTGGACGCAACGCGGCGACGAGCTCCTCGCCACTCCAAGCGGCGGGATGACTGGCGAGAAGATCCGGCAACTGCTGCGTCGACAGCAGCTGCGACAGCGCGAGTTTGTTTTCCGGAGCGAGCAGGCGATTGAGCGCGGCATCGCCGGCAATCGCCGCGTGGCTGGCGAGGAAGGGCCTGCTCAGGCGCGTGAGTTCGCGACGGCTGCGCAGCCATTCGCGCAGCGGCAGTGTTTCGTCGCCATGGCGGATCGCGCTTTCGCCATCGAGCGATAGCGTGGCGAGTACCGAATCGATCAACGCCGGGTCATTGCGCGGCCACACGCCAAGTGCATCACCGGGTTCGTAATGCAGGCCGGCGTCGGCGAGCGAGAACTCCAGGTGACGCACGTCCTGCTCGCTGTCGCGGGCGGTGATGCGCTGGTTGGCGAGCAGTTCGGCGGTGAAAGGTTGTTCGCGCGTCCAGACTGTTGCCGCCGCGGCCGGGCGCAGCGCCGTGACGGTTGCGCCCGCATTCGTCGTCTTCAGCGTTTCGCGCGCCTGCGTCAACGCCTGCTGGCGCCAGGGAGCGGCGACGCTTTCGACATCGACGTCGGCTTCGCCGAGTGCAAGCAGGCGCTGTGCGCCGAGCTCGGTCAGACGCGCGTCGAGCCTGCGCGCGATCGCATTGAATTGCGGATAGCTCGAATCGCCGAGGCCAAGCACGGCGTAGCGCAATTCCTTCAGCGCCGGCGCGCGCCGGCCGCTGAGAAATTCGACGAAGGCGAGCGCATCGTCGGGCGGGTCGCCATCGCCCTGCGTGCTGATCACGACATATAGAAAGCGCTCGTTGGCGAGTTCGCGTAGCGGATAGGCATCGGCGCGCAACAAGCGCACCGACAGACCGCCGGCTTCGGCGTCCTGCGCGAGGCGTTCGGCTTCGCGGCGGGCATTGCCGGTCTGACTGCCGAAGATGATGGTAAGTCGTTCGTCCGTCGTTGCTTCGCTGATCGGCACCGATTGCAGTGGTCGTGTACTGCGATTCGCCTGCGTCGCCAGGCCAGCGGCGTAGCCCGAGAGCCAATGCAGCGCGGGCGCGTCCAGGCCTTCGGTGAGGCGGGCGAGCAGGGCGCTGCGCTCTTCCGGAAATGGCGTGATGATCGGGGTGGTGACGGCGGCGGTCATGGCGGTGGCGGCAGGAATGGGACTTCATCCTCGGCCGGCCTCGTCGTCCCAGGAAAGGACGGTTCGTTATGCGCATATGCCCGATTCGCATAAATATCCCTTCATCGCGATGAAAGTGTTGACACGTTGGCTGGCGGCCATTACAGTCGCCCCTGAAATCCATCAAGACCGGCAGAGGGATAGGCCCGATGACGCCGGGGCAACCACCAGGGACGCAAGTCCGTGGCACGGTGCCAACTCCTACGGGGACGTCAGTCCGCCGGAAGATGGATCGCAGGCCTCGGACCGTGCGTCCGTCGTGGCGATTCTGTTTCTCCGGCATTCCGCAGAAGTTCGATGGGCCCACGCCTGATCCTGCGGAGTCCGCCATGAGCCTCACCGATACCCAAGCCTTCGCCGCACCGGCGAGCTGTTACGCACCTTGCGAGACAGCGGCGACCGACGCGGGCCGCGGCGTTTTGCTGCAGCGCCTGACCTTGCGTCATGCCGGTCTGCGCGAGCTGCGCATCGCCTACGAATGGCAGGGCCCCGCCGATGCGCCGGTGATCATCGTCGCCGGTGGTATCTCTGCGCATCGGCATATCGCCGCCAGCGCCGCGTATCCGGAAGCGGGTTGGTGGGACGCGCAGGCCGGTGCCGATCGCGCGCTCGACAGCACGCGCTTCCGTCTGCTCGCGATCGATTGGCTGGGCAGCGATGGCGGTCTCGATGTCGCGATCGACAGCGCCGACCAGGCCGATGCGGTCGCCGCGGTGCTCGATCATCTCGATGTGCGGCGCGCGTTCGCTTTCGTCGGTTGCTCTTACGGCGCGATGGTCGGCCTGCAGTTCGCCGCGCGGCACGGTGCCCGGCTCGGTCGCCTGGTCGCGATCAGTGGCGCGGATCGTCCGCATCCATATGCGAGCGCGTGGCGGTCGCTGCAGCGCGGTATCGTCGCGCTCGGCTGCAGCGAAAGCGGCCGGCGCGAGGCGTTGTCGCTGGCGCGCCAGCTGGCGATGCTCAGCTACCGCACGCCCGAGGAATTCGCCGCGCGTTTCGACGCACCGGTGCAGCTTGTCGACGGCGTGGCGCGCTGCGCCTCCGCCGACTATCTGGAATCGTGCGGTACGCGATATGTCGCGCGCACCGCGCCGACGGCATTTCTGCGCCTGTCCGAATCGATCGACCTGCACGCGGTCGCTGCCGAAACGATCGCCGTGCCCTGCGTCGTCGTCGCGATCGACGAAGACCGCCTGGTGCCGCTGCACACCCTGGAAGCGTTGGCCGGAAAACTCGGCGCGCGATGTCGGCTCGAGCGTTTCAGCTCGCCCTTCGGCCACGACGCCTTCCTCACCGAACCTGCGCGCATCGCCGCGATTCTCACTGACGCACTTTGTGGAGGTGCGGCATGAGTGCTCTCTCCCCGGCAACCGTGGCGGTGCGCGCAGGCATCGATACCGATACGGCGTTCGGCGCAGTGGTGCCGCCGATCGTGTTGTCGAGCAATTTCAGTTTCGCCGGCTTCGAGGACAAACGAAAATACGACTACACGCGCAGCGGCAATCCGACCCGCGACCTGTTGGCCGAAGCGCTGGCGGAGCTTGAAGGCGGCGCGGGTGCGGTGGTCACGGCGACGGGAATGGCCGCGGTCACGCTGGTGTTGGCATTGCTCGAGCCGGGTGATCGGCTGCTGGTTCCGCATGATTGCTATGGCGGCAGCTGGCGGCTGTTTAACGCGCTGGCGAAGAAAAACCATTTCGAGTTGATCACCGTCGATCTCACCGACCCGCGTGCGCTGTCTGCGGCGCTGGCGCGGACGCCGAAGATCGTCTGGATCGAAACGCCGTCCAATCCGCTGCTGCGCATCACCGACATACGTTTCGTCGCCGAGGCCGCGCATCGCATCGGCGCGCTGGTAGTGGCCGACAACACCTTCCTGTCGCCAGCGTTGCAGACGCCGATCGCACTCGGCGCCGATCTGGTTGTGCACTCGACGACGAAATACATCAATGGCCACAGCGATGTCGTGGGCGGCGCGGTGATCGCCAACGGCATCGAACTGCAACAGCAGTTGACCTGGTGGGCGAATGCGCTGGGCCTGACCGGCAGCCCGTTCGACAGCTTTCTGACTCTGCGCGGCCTGCGTACGCTCGCTGCGCGTCTGCGCGTGCATCAGGAAAATGCGACGGCACTGGCCGAGTTGCTGTTTGCGCACCCTGCGGTTTCAGCTGTGCACTATCCGGGCCTGCCGTCGCATCCGGGCCATGCGCTAGCCGCGCGGCAGCAGAAAGGTTTCGGCGCGATGCTCAGCGTCGAGCTCGCCGGCGGCGTGCCGGCGGTGCGTGCTTTCCTCGATGGCCTGCGCTGCTTCACGCTGGCCGAATCGCTGGGCGGCGTCGAAAGCCTGGTCGCGCATCCAGCGACGATGACGCATGCGGCGATGAGCGCGGAAGCGCGCGCCGCCGCCGGTATCGGCGATGGTCTGCTGCGCTTGTCGGTCGGCATCGAAGCGGTCGGCGACCTGGTCGCCGATCTGATCGATGCGCTGGCGCGAGCCGAAGTGGCGACGCCGGCGAAAATTGAAGGCACGCACGCGTGAGTGTGCTGCGATTTGCCGAGAATGTGCAGTCGCCTTCTGCGGCGACTACTGGCAAAAGTTTGGCGTTGCTCGGCACGGGTTTGGTCGGCAGCGCGTTTCTGGCGCGGCTATCGCGGCTGCATGCGGACGGTGCGGCGAAGAACCTGCGGCTGGTGCATGCGGCGAATTCGCGTCGCTGCATCAGCGACCGTGCCGGGTTGGCGCCGGCGAATGCCCGCACCCGCCTCGACGATGGCGAGTGTCAGCAGATCGAAGCAGTTGGTACGGCGTTGCCGGCGTCCGGGATCATCGTCGACGCGACCGCCAGCGAGGATGTCGCTGCCTGGCATCCACGCTGGTTGGCGGCGGGATTTTCCGTGGTCACTGCAAACAAGGCAGGAACCGGAGGCGAGCTCGCACGCTATCGCGCGATCCAGGCGCATGCCTCGCGCTACGGCGATGCCGCTACTGTCGGCGCTGGTCTGCCGCTGCTGCGCTCGCTGCGTGAATTGCGCGCCGGCGGCGATCGCATTCTCGGGCTGGCTGGTGTGCTGTCGGGTTCGTTGGCCTGGCTCTTCAATCACTACGACGGCATGCGGCCGTTCTCGGTGCTGGTACGCGAGGCGCGGCAACGCGGTTACACCGAGCCCGACCCGCGCCTGGATCTCTCCGGCCAGGACGTGAAGCGCAAATTGCTGATCCTGGCGCGCAATGCCGGGCATTCGCTGGATGCCGAGGCGGTGACGGTGGAGTCGTTGCTGCCTGAGGCTTTGGTCCGGGCCGCTGCGGATGAGGTCGATGCCGCGTTGGCCGCGTTGGACGAGCCGCTGCGAGAGCGGTTTCGGGAAGCGCACCGGATTGGCCGCTGCCCGCGTTTCGTCGCCCGGCTCGACCGAGAGGGTCGCGCCCGGATCGGGTTGGAGTCCTTGCTGCCGGAGGATCCACTGGCGAGCGGATCGGGCTGCGACAACCGTCTGGCGATCTGGAGCGACAGATATAGTGACGGCCCGCTGGTGATCCAGGGGCCGGGGGCCGGGGCGGAAGTGACCGCCGCAGCCTTGCTCGATGACGTTTTCCGGCTGGCAAAAACCGCAGACTGAAGCGGTTTCCGGTGTTTTTGTCGGTCCTCCGTCGATCGATCCTGGCCCGGGACTTGAAATCGCCAGGACCGCCGTCAGTTAGGAGGCAAGGGGCTAGTGACGCTGGTCTCGAACCGACGTCACCCGGGTCAGCGTTCCATGAACGCAACACTGCGGGAACTTGGCCTTGCCTTAGCACTCAAACAGACCGAGTGCTAAACTCCAACCCATGAACAAGACCGCCACCATGACCACTGCGATGATCTCCAACAGCCTGCCGATTCCGAGTGCGCTCGGCTCGCTTGATGCTTACATCAGTGCCGTCAACCAAGTACCGGTACTGACCGTCGAAGACGAACAGGCGCTTGCGCGCGCGTTCCGCGACGAAGACAACCTCGACGCCGCCAAGCACCTGGTGATGTCGCACCTGCGTTTCGTGGTGCATGTCGCGCGTGGTTATCAGGGTTACGGCCTGGGCATGGGCGACCTGATCCAGGAAGGCAACATCGGTCTGATGAAGGCGGTCAAGCGCTTCGACCCCGATCAGGGCGTGCGTCTGGTGTCCTTCGCCGTGCACTGGGTGCGCGCCGAGATGCACGAATTCATCCTGCGCAACTGGCGCATCGTCAAGGTCGCCACGACCAAGGCGCAGCGCAAGCTGTTTTTCAACCTGCGCAAGTCTAAGAAGCGCTTGGGTTGGATGAGCGCCGCCGAACGCAGCGCCGTCGCCAAGGACCTGAACGTGTCCGAGCGCGAAGTGCTGGAAATGGAATCGCGCCTGTCCGGCCGCGATGTTGGTTTCGACGCCCCCGCCGATCAGGACGACGATCACGCGCCGCCGTCGCCGGCCGCCTACCTGATCGACCACAACGACGATCCGGCGCTGACCTACGAACGCGGCAACCACGAAGACAACCAGCTCGAGCTGCTGCGCGAAGGCATGGCCGATCTCGACGCGCGTTCCCGCGACATCCTCAAGCGCCGCTTCCTCGGCGAGCCGAAGGCGACCTTGCAGGAACTCGCCGACGAATACGGCGTCTCCGCCGAACGCGTCCGCCAGATCGAGGCGAATGCCCTCAAGAAAATGCGGACGTTGTTCGCAGCCTGAGAGCTCGTTCCGCAAGTATCAAAAAAATAGCCCCGGAATCGGGGCTTTTTTTTTGCCCTGCCATCGCCGCCGGAAGTGCGGGTGATCACGGCTATGATCGGAAACGTCTTCGCATGGTCGGGCGACCCGATTGGGATGGCACCGGAGCAGGTCTAACGCCGGCGCTCGTCGCCGCCGATGATTCGTGCGTTGCGCTGATACGTCCAGTACGACCACGCCCAGTCGACGAACACGACGAGGCGGTTGCGGAAGCCGATCAGGAAAAACAGGTGCGCCGTCAGCCAGAACCACCAGGCGAACACGCCGGAGAATTTCAGCCGGCCGAAATCGACGACGGCGGCCATGCGCCCGATCGTCGCAAGATTTCCATAGTCGCGGTAACGAAACGGCGTGCGCATCTTGCCCGCAAGTTGTGCGCGGATCGTGGCCGCTATATGCGCGCCCATCTGTTTTGCCGCCGGTGCGACGCCAGGCACGGGTCTGCCATCGGCACGCAAAACGTTGGCGAGATCGCCGGCCACGAAAATTTCCGGATGCGCAGGCACCGATAGATCTGCCGCGACTTTCACCCGGCCCGCACGATCGATTTCGCCGCCAAGCTGCTGCCCCAGCGGTGACGCAGCGACGCCCGCCGCCCAGAGCACGGTGCGGCTGTCGATACGCGCTGCGCCAAGAGCGATGCCGCGCGCATCGATATCGGTCACGGCTTCGCCCAGATGCACGGTGACGCCGAGATGTTCGAGTTGCCGGCGGGCGGCGTGGGAAAGTTTTTCCGGCATCGCCGCGAGCACGCGTGGACCGGCTTCGACCAGATGGATCTGTGCGCTCGCCGGATCGCAGCGACGAAACTCCCGCGGCAACGTGTGGCGGGCGATTTCCGCGAGCGTGCCAGCGAGTTCGACGCCGGTCGGACCGGCGCCGATCACCACGAAATTGAGCCAAGCCGCACGCGCGGCCGGATCGTCCTCGCGCTCGGCGGCTTCGAATGCGGCGAGGATGCGCCTCCGGATCGCGAAGGCATCCTCCAGTGTCTTCAAGCCCGGGGCGTGTTCGCTCCAGGCGTCATTGCCGAAGTACGCATGGGTCGCGCCGGTGGCGACGATCAGGAAATCGTAGGCGAGCTTGCCATGTTCGAGCGTCACCGATTTCGCTGCCGGATCGATCGTCTGCACCTCGTCCTGGAATACGGTGACGTTGTCCTGGCCGCGCAGGATATGCCGCAGCGGCGCGGCGATATCCGGCGCCGACAAACCCGCGGTCGCAACCTGATACAGCAGTGGCTGGAACAGATGGTGGTTGCTGCGATCGACCAGGGTGATGCGCACCGCTGCCGATGCCAGCGCCCGCGTTGCCCAGAGGCCGCCGAAGCCGCCGCCGAGGATGAGCACGTGTGGAGATTGGTCGGAACTCATGGCAGGCGATGGTCGCGCGCTTGCGAGGATGTATGCGGCATCATGATTGTTCGCATTTTTCGCGCCATTCAATAGAGATCGATCGGATCCACGTCCAGCGACCAGCGTACCTTGCGCGCGGATTTGAGCTGATGGAGACGCGGCACCCATTCTTTCAGCGCGGCCTGCAGCGCGGGGCGCAGCGGTGCCGAAAGCAGTAGTTGGCCACGTGCACGGCCGGCACGGCGTGCCATCGGTGCAGGCATCGGGCCGTTGACGGCGATAGTCGGCGCGAAGTTTTTTTCGTCGCGCGTCGCGGCTTTTGCTTCGCGCAGGAATGTCTGCACGGCCTCTTCGGTCGGCGCTTCGGCGCGCAACAGGACGAGGTGTTCGTAGGGCGGAAAACCTGCGGCCTCGCGTTCGGCGAGTGCGAGTGCGGCGACGGCCGGATAACCGCCGCCGAGCAGGGTCAGCAGCAGCGGATGTTCGGGGTGATGGGTTTGCAGGATCACCTCGCCGGGCAGATCGGCGCGGCCAGCGCGGCCAGCGACCTGGATCAGTAGTTGCGCGAGGCGTTCGCCGGCGCGGAAATCGGCCGAATGCAAACCTTCATCGATACCGACCACGGCGACCAGGGTGAGCCGCGGCAGGTCGTGGCCTTTCGCCAGCATCTGCGTGCCGACCAGGATGCCGGGACCGTCGCCCAGCGTGGCCAGGTGCTTTTCGATCGCATCGCGATGGCGTGTGGTTTCGCGATCGACGCGGATCAGCTTCGCATCCGGAAAGCGCGCAGCCAGGGCTTCTTCCAATCGCTCGGTGCCGAAGCCCTGCGGTTGCAGCGCGAGGCTGGCGCAGTCGGGGCAGGCCGGCGGTCGTGCGCCGCGCGCGCCGCAGTGATGGCAGATCAACGTGCGGCCGCCGGCATGCAGCGTCATCGGCGTGTCGCAGCGTTTGCACTTCGCGCTCCAGCCGCAGTCATGGCAGATCAGCACGGGTGCGTAGCCGCGGCGGTTCTTGAACACCAGCGCCTGTTCGCCGCGGGCGAGACAGGCGGCGATGGCATCGAACAGATCCTGCGACAGGCCGTGCGTCAGCAGGCGCTTGCGCACATCGACCACGCGCACGCGCGGCGGTTTGGCGCCACCGGCGCGCAGGCGCAGGCGCAGATGGGTGTAGCGGCCGGCGAGCACGTTGTGCAGCGATTCCAGTGCCGGCGTGGCGCTACCAAGCAACACGGGAATGCCCAGTGCCCGCGCCCGCACGATCGCCAGATCACGCGCGTGGTAGCGGATGCCGTCCTGCTGTTTGTAGCTGCCGTCGTGTTCCTCGTCGATGACGATCAGGCCGGCGTCCGGCATCGGCGTGAAAATCGCCGAGCGCGTGCCGACCAGTACGCGCGCCTCGCCACGCGCCATCGCCGTCCAGGCGCGCGCACGCTCGCCGTCGGACAGGCCCGAATGCATCGCATGCACGGGCACGCCGAGGCGGGCGCGGAATCGCAGCAGCGTCTGCGGCGTCAGGCCGATCTCGGGCACCAGCACCAGCGCCTGCTTGCCGGCCTGCAGGCAGTCGCGGATCGCCTGCAGGTAGACCTCGGTCTTGCCGCTGCCGGTGACGCCATCGAGCAGCAGCGCGCGGAAGCCGTCGCCGGCGCGGATCGTGGCGAGGGCGACGCGTTGTTCGTCGTTGAGCGTGGGCGCGGCGACATCGGCTTCGATCCGATCCGCCGATGGCAGCGGCACGCGTTCGATCAGCCCGCGTTTGAGCAGCGCCCGCGCCGTCGCGCGCCAATCCTCGAAATCCATCTCGAGACGATCCTCGCTGACGCCGGCGCTGGCGAGACGGTCGGCCAGGCGCCGGGTCTTGCTGCCGGCACGCAGCGAGGTAAGTGTGGTGCGACCAGCTTCGGTAAGCTGCCAGCCGTAGGCGCAGGTTTCGGGCAGCGCCTGTCCGGCGCGCAGTACGCCTGGCAATGCCGTGGCGATCACCTCGCCCAGCGGCGCCTGTGTGTAGCGCGCCAACCAGCGCAGCGAATCGAACAGCTCCCCGTGCAGCAACGGTGCGTCGTCGAGCAGGGCGAGCGCGGTCTTGAGCTCGGGGGCATCGGCGGCGGGTGGACCCAGGCCGACGATCAGGCCGACCTGTTCGCCGCGGCCGAACGGCACGCGCAGGCGACGGCCGATCCAATCGGAGCCGGGCGGCGTGGTGTCCGGTGGCGGCAGATAGTCGAATTCGCGTGGCAGCGGCACCGGCAGGGCGACGCGCAGGGCGATTCCGGGGGAGTCAGGCATGCGGCAAGTTTAGCGGTTGCCGGCCTCTGGACGGCCTGTGGATTAACTTGCGGCACAGTGCTGCCAGAAGTCGCAGGAAGTTGGTGTAAGTACTTGTGGGTGAAAAGGAAAGATCCTTATCCACATGATCTGTGGATAAGTCTGTGGACGGGGGCCGGAACAGGTCTGCGCACGCCCTGTGAAGTAGGGTCCGGCTCTAGGTTGGCGATTTTTTAACCACGCCGTCATATCCCATAAAAAACAATCACTTGTCAGCGTCACGAAGTTGTCAAAGCCGGCTTTGTGACTGTTCCGCGTTGGCGACCCGGACATTTTCGATGCTGTGCACAACGTTCCACGCGCAAAGCCGCGCCAGACTTGGATCGTGCGTAGATTTCCGCCCTGTCAAGCGCCTGCTCCACGCCCGCTCATGACTAGAATGAGCGGTGCCCGAAGCCCTGCCGTCCCTCCCTCCTGCCCCTTCCGCGTCGCGTTCGCCGGCCC
>Ga0066869_10000056_pt1 | contig 13345 bp, 5 predicted proteins | sample SoimicmetaGmgHMC_FD_62218 | JGI IMG/M metagenome (GOLD analysis project Ga0066869, IMG submission 62218) | Soil and rhizosphere microbial communities from Laval, Canada - mgHMC | ecosystem: Environmental > Terrestrial > Soil > Agricultural land | place: Laval, Canada | collected 2014-09-23 | reverse complement strand
GGTGTTGGCGCCGAAAAAGCCCGTGCATTATGGCGGTCTGTATCCGGCGGAAGCGCGCGAGATCTTCGTGCGCCAGGCCTTGCTGCCCGGCGAGATCAATACGCGGGCCACGTTTATTTCGCGCAACCTCGCCATGCTGGCGAAAGCGCAGGAAGAAGAAGCCAAGCTGCGCCGCGCCGGCCTGATCGCCGATGAAGATTGGCAGGCGCGCTGGTATCTCGATCGCCTTCCGCCGGAAATCAATTCCGTGCAGGGTCTGGACAGCTGGTACGGAAAGCTTCCGCCGGAGAAAAAGAAAGCGCTCGAATGGACGGTCGTCGACCTGTTGCCGGGCGAGGGCAGCGAGGCCGATCGCTTTCCGAAATATTTTCCGCTCGGCGATTCCCGGCTGGCGCTGCATTACCGTTTCGAGCCCGGCGCGCCCGACGACGGCGTGACGCTGGACATTCCGCTGCATCTGCTCAAGGCGCTCGACGCCGCGCGTCTGGGTTGGCTGGTGCCGGGTCTGGTCGAGGAAAAAGCCACGGAACTGATCCGCGGCCTGCCCAAGGCTCTGCGCCGCAATTACGTGCCAGCGCCGGATTTCGCGCGCGCGTTCCAGCAGGCGCATCCGCAGCCGGAAGCGGACGCGCTGGTCGGCACGCTTGCGCGTTTTCTGACGCGCACCACCGGCGCGCCGGTGACGGCGCTGGATTTCGACGAAGCCGCGCTCGATCCGCATCTGCGCATGAATCTGCGCCTGGGCGAACGCGACGGCAAGCCGCTGGCGATGTCGCGCAGCCTCGATGAATTGCGCCAGCGTTTCGGCGCCGACGCGGAGCGCGCGTTCGCCGCGCGCGCTGGCGAGCGAATCGCACGCGAAGGCCTGCTGACTTTTCCCGATGAAGCCATCCCGTTGCAGGTCGATGGCGCAGCGGGCGTTCCCGCGTATCCGGCGCTGGTCGATGAGGGCGAGTCGGTGGCGTTGCGCGTGTTCGCCGATCCGCAGGAAGCGCATGGGCAACATGTGCGCGGGCTGCATCGGCTCGCGCAGTTCGCGCTGGTCGAGAAGGTCAAGCAGGCCCGCAAGCAATTGCCGGTTTCGCCGAAACTCGGCCTGCTCTACGCGGCGATCGAATCCTCCGAACGCCTGCGCGCCGACATCGTCGACGCCGCATTGAACGCGCAGCTCGCCAGCGGTCTTGCCGAGGTGCGCGACAAGGCCGCCTTCGACGTCGGCATCGCGGCGATCGGCCGGCAGCTGTTTCCGGCGGCGATGCAGCGATTGCAACTGGCCGAGGCCATCCTCGCCGCGTATGCCGAGATCAAGCCGCGCCTGGAATCGAAACTGATCGGCTGGGCGCAGGGCAATCTCGACGACCTCAACGCGCATCTGCGCAGCCTCGTGCATCCGGGCTTTCTGCGCGAGACGCCAGCGGACTTCCTCGGCGAGTTTCCGCGCTATCTCAAGGGCCTGAAGCTGCGCGCCGAACGCGCGCTTGCCGATCCGCTCAAGGACCAGGCGCGCATGCTGGAACTGCAGCCGTTCACCACGGCGCTCGCGCGCGCGGTAGCCGCCGGCCAGGCCATGCATCCGCACTGGCAGGCTTTCCGTCACGACCTCGAGGAATTGCGCGTGCAGACCTTTGCGCAGGAGCTGGGCACCAAGCGCCCGGTCTCGCACAAGCGCCTCGCGCGGCAACTGGAAACATCGCCTGCCTGAATCCGGCCGGCAGCGCGGCACTTGTGCTGGTTGTGCCGATGCCGCTCGCGGGATAGCTTTCCGACATCGACTCCATGACGTGCCCCGTGCCGACCAACGCCCACTCTTTCTCGTTGTCCGACTGGCTGGATCGCCAGGACGCCAACGCCGTGCCCACGGCGATCGCCGCAGTGTTGCGCGCGCGATCGCAGGCGGACATGCCGCCCCTGCTCGCGCCAGTGCTCGACACGCTGCTGCGGCTGCGCGCCGACAGCGAAGTGCAACTCGCCGCGATCCTGCATCTGTGTCCGGATCTGCGCGGGAAAGTCACCGCCGAGTCGCTGAAGAAAGCACCGGGGCTGGCGCTGCTGCTCGATGGTCTGCGCGCCGCCGAACAGGTCTGGAGCCTGCATGCGCAGCGCGAAGGTCGCGGCAATGCCGAAGGACTGCGCCGGTTGTTGCTGGCGATCATCCGCGACCTGCGCGTGGTGCTGGTGTTGCTGTCGGAACAGCTCGCGCGCCTGCGCACCGCCGGCAAATCGCCGCGCGAAGAACAGATCGCCCTCGCCGAACTCACCGCCGACATCCATGCGCCGCTGGCCAATCGCCTAGGCATCTGGCAGTTGAAATGGGAACTCGAGGATCTCGCCTTTCGTTACCTGCAGCCGGAAACCTACCAGCGCATCGCCCGCCTGCTCGACGAAAAACGCGGCGGCCGCGAGCGCTTCATCGAAGAAGCCAAGCAGAAAATACGTAACCTGCTCGCCGATGCCGGCATCCATGCCGAGGTCGCGGGGCGGCCAAAACACATCTTCAGCATCTGGAAGAAGATGACGCGCAAGGGCGTTCCTTTCAGTGAGCTGTACGACATCCGCGCCGTGCGCGTGTTGGTCGACGACATCTCCGACTGCTATGCCGCGCTGGGTCTGGTGCATCAGATGTGGACGCCGGTGCCGTCGGAATTCGACGATTACATCGCCCAGCCCAAGGGCAACGATTACCGATCGCTGCATACCGCGCTGGTCGATCCGGAAGGCCGTACGCTGGAAGTGCAGATCCGCACGCAGCAGATGCACGAACATGCAGAGCTCGGTGTCGCCGCGCACTGGCGCTACAAGGAAGGTGGCAAGGCCGAGGCGAGTTTCGAGCGCAAGGTCGCATGGATGCGGCAGTTGCTTGAGGGGCGCGAGGGTGAGGACGAAGCCGCGCTGCTCGCCGGCTTCAATACCGCGCTGATCGAGGACCGCGTCTACCTGTTGACGCCGCGTGCCGAAGTCATCGATCTGCCGCAGGGCGCGACCGTGCTCGATTTCGCCTATGCGGTGCATACCGAAGTCGGTCATCGCTGCCGCGGCGCCAAGGTCAATGGCCGCATCGTGCCGCTGGATTTTCGTCCGGCCAGCGGCGACCGCGTCGAGATCATCACCAGCAAGACCGGCGAACCGCGACGCGACTGGCTGATCGCCGCGAACGGCTTCCTCGCCAGTGGCCGTGCCCGCGACAAGGTACGCGCCTGGTTCCACAAGCTCGACCGCACGCGCAACCTGCACGATGGCAAGGAATTGCTGGAAAAGGAATTGCGCCGCGTCGCGATGCTCAATGCCGATCTCGCGCCGGTGCTGGATAAGTTGCGTGTCGAGTCGATCGATGATCTTTACGTCGCGCTTGCGCTGGGCGATATCGGGCCGAGCCAGGTCAGCCGCACACTGCACGATCATGCGCAGGCCGTACTGGCTGCCGCGCAGCCGGCGAAACCTGCGGCGTCGCCAACGAAGCCCGCCGCGCGCAAACGCCCCAGCACCGACGGCAGCCGTTTCACCGTCGAAGGCGTCGGCAATCTGCTCGTGCAGCTCGCGCGCTGCTGCCAACCGGTGCCAGGCGACGCGATCATCGGCTACCTCACGCGCGGTCGCGGTGTCAGCATCCATCGCCGCAATTGCGCCAGCGGGCAGCGCCTCATCGCCACGCAACCGGAACGCCTGCTGCCGGTGAATTGGGGCGAGGCGGCGAGTTCGCGTTACGAAGTCAACGTGCTGGTCCGTGCCTACGATCGCAAGTGGCTGCTCAAGGACCTCACCAATGTCATCGCCCAGGCCGAGATAAATATTCTCGGCATGAGTTCGCGTGCTGACGAAGCGCGCGGGCTGGCCGAGGTGCAACTCGTGCTCAAGGTCCGCGACTACGAACAGCTCAGCGAACTGATCGGCAAGCTCGACGCGGTGCCGGGAGTGCAGGATGCGCGCCGCCTGGGCTGAGAAATTCCGGCGACACTGGCTTTGGTGGCTGGCGGCAGGCCTGGTCGTATTGCTGTTGGCCTTGCTGCATTGGCGGATCGCATTGAGCGAACGCCTGTTTCCGGACCCGCGCTTGAACCGGCAATTGCAGCAGGCCGACGTCGCATTGCATCGCGGTGAGCTCAGTCGCGCCGACGGTCGCGGTGCAAAGGAGCTCTACGAAGCCGCGCTGGCGATCGATCCCGACCGTCTGGTCGCGCGCCAGGGTCTGGTGCGTGTGCGCGAAGCCGCGCTTGCGCGGGCGATGGTGGATTTGCGTAGTCGTCATGCCGACGCGGCGCGCAAGGATCTTGCGCTGGCGAAAGCCTTGTCGACGCCGCAGGTGCAGTTGCAACCGCTGCAGGCACAACTGGCCGATCTGGAGAAAAACTCCGGCGAGATTCCTGCGTGGCTGACCGAGGCGGGTCGCCCAGGACAATCGGAAGCGCAGTCGCTGGCGCTTTACCAGCAAGTGTTGGCGGTGGATGTCGACAATGCCGCTGCGCTCGCCGGGCGCAGCGAACTGTTCGCGCATAGGCTCGAACGGGCGCAGGCCTTGTTGACGAGTGGCGAACTCGCCGCGGCGCAGGCGATTGTCGATGATGTCGTCGCGCACGATCCTGGTCATCTCGATCTGCCGGCGGTGCTCGCGCAACTCGGCGAAGCGCAGGCCAGCGCGCAACGCGTGCAGGCGCGCGATCTAGCACTGGCGCAGGCCGATGAACGCCGCGGCAATCTCGTCGCCGCAGCCAATCGCTACCAACATCTGTTGCAGCAGGCATCGCCGCCGCACGAGGCGGAGGATGGGCTCAATCGTTGCGCGAACCTGCTGGCGGAACGCGCACAGACGTTCGCTGGCGGCTTCGACTTCCGCCGCGCCGCCGAGGCGCTGGCGCAGGCGCGGCGCTGGTCGCCGCAGGCGAGCGGCATCGCGGTCGCCGAACGCCGCATCGCCCAGGCGCAGTTGCGCGAGGCAGCATTGGGTGCGGGTTCGCGTAGCGACAAAAAGCGCTTGCCGGCCTTGCTCGCCGATGCCTATGCGGCGATGGATCGCGAAGAATTCGTCGCGCCACCGGGCGTGAGCGCCTGGGACAAGCTACGCATCGCCAGCGCGATCGCGCCGAAAGCCGCGGCGGTCGTCAGGCTGCAAAGCGACTTCGCGAAACGCAGTGGCGCCTGCTTCGATCAGGCCTTGGGTCAGGGGCATCTGCGGCGCGCGCAATCCTGTCTGGAAGCGCGGCAACTGGCGCTGCCGACGGCGCGCGATCTCGGCAAGTCGCGGCGCGCGCTCGCCGATCTGTGGCTGGCCAATGCCGAGGAGCAGATCGCGGCCAGTGATTATCGCGCCGCGCATCAGGCGCTGGCGCAGGTGCGGGTGCTGCAGCCGCGGCATCCGCAATTGCCGGTGCTCGAACAGCGTCTGCATCGCGCCGAAGGCGCGAGCAAGCCCTAGGGCAGCGACGCGAGCAGCGGCAGGATCGCGCGGCGGGCGGTATCGCGGGAAAAATGCCGCGTGGTGTTGGCGATACCGCCGGCACGCAGGTGCTGCCAGAGCGCCTCGTCTTCGTAGAGGCGCAGGATCGTGGCGGCGAAGGTGGCGGCATCGTCGGCGACCAGCACGTCCTCGCCATCGATCAGATGCATGCCTTCGATCGCGCTGCTGCTGGCCACCACGGGCAGGCCGCGCGCGAGCGAGAAATTGATCTTGCCCTTGACGCCGGCACCGTAGCGCAGCGGTGCCACGCTCAGACGCATGCGCGCCGACAACGCATCGAGATCGGGCACGTGGCCGCGAAAAACCACGCCGTCGCGTTCGCCCAGTGCCTGGATTGCCGGCGGCGCATCGCCACCGACGATATGCAGATGAATGTCCGGGCGCTGGCGATGCACCAGCGGGAAAATTTCCTCGACCAGCCACGTCGCGGCATCGACGTTTGGCGGATGCCGGAAGCCGCCAACGAAAATCAGGTCGCGGCGTTCGTCGAAGCCGGCGGTATCGGCCTGGACTTCGTGGATGGTCGACACGATCTGGACCTCCACGTCGGGCACCAGCTCGGCCAGCAACTGCTTCTCGAACGGGCTGACTACCCAGGTGACGTCGCACTGCCGGGCCAGCTGCAGTTCGGCATCGCGCGTGCGCTGCGGTGCCTGCGCATCGTTGCCGCCTTGCTGCGCTTCGCGTTCCTCGCGCAGGAAATGCAGGTCCACGGTATCAAACACAATCCGCGCCTGCGGCGCATAGCGGCGCAGCAAGGGCAGCAGCGGCGCCAGCACGTAATGACGCGAAGCGATGATCAGGTCAAAACGCGCGCCATGCTGACCGAGCCAGCGCGGCACGTCATCGAGCCAGGGATGCCACCAGGCTTCGACGCCCAACTGCTGCAGGCTGGCGGTATAGGCACCGTCGTGGTGATGGTTTTCGGCGAAGAAGCTGCTGGCGCAATTTTCCTGCGCGAGCAATTGCAGTATCTCGAACATGCGCAGCGAACCGGCATCGCGATCGGGCATCGGCGTGCAGGCGTCGAGCACCAGCACCTGGCGGCGATAGCGATGCCTGGCGGCGCGATCGATATCGGCCGCCAGCGTTGGCGCGGGATGATCCTTCGCCAACACGGTGGCCCAGCGCGCGAGGAATTTCTTCTGGTTGGTGACCTGGTAGGACTTCACGCCCTGCGTCAGATCGGTACCAGAGGTGATTCCTTCGTAGTGGATCACCACCGACGCCGGCTGGTAGCGAACCGTGAGGCCGCATTCGCGCACCCGCATCGCCAGGTCGGCATCTTCGTAATACGCCGGCGCGTAGTGCGCATCGAAGCCGCCAAGCTGCGCGAACAGCGCGCGGCGCAGCGCGATCGCGGCGCCCGAGCAGTAATCGACGTCGCGCACGAAGTTGTAGCGGGGGTCCGCAGGATCGTTGAAACGTCCGTAGTTCCAGCCACTGGCGTCGGAAAACAGGATGCCGCCGGCTTCCTGCAGGCGCCCGTCCGGGTAGACGAGTTTGGCGCCGACGAGGCCGGTATCGGGATGGCTTTCGAACGTCGACAGCAACGCATCGAGCCAGCCGGGCTGGACGACGGTGTCGTTGTTGAGGAAGACCAGAAACTCGCCGTTCGCGTTCGCGGCACCGGCATTGCAGGAGCCGATGAAACCCAGGTTGACGGTGTTGCGCTGGTAACGCAGGCCGCTGATGGCCGGCAGCCACTGTGCGCCGGCATCGCTGGAGGCGTCATCGACGACGATGATCTCGATCGTCGTCGCATCGCCGCTGTCGGCGAGCGAGCGCAGGCAACGCAGCGTGTAGTCGATCTGGTTGAAGACCGGGATGACGATGCTGGCGCGTGGCGTTGGCGAGCGCGGCAGCTGCAGCGCGACTGCATCGACGGCCAGCGGCGATGCCGCGTCGGGCAACTGCAGGCGGCGTAACTCGGTGCGGTGGTCGAGGTTTTGCCGCAGGCGGCGCCAACTCTGCACCAGGCCGCGTGTGCGCAGGCTTCGAGTCGCCCGCGTCAGCGTCGACGACATCCGGCGCAGGCGGTATTGCAAGGTCAGCGTGCGTTCGCGCAGCCATCGCGAGAGAAAGCGCAGTGGTCGCGTCATGCGCCAGGAGCGACTGCGCTGGATCAATGCGAGCTGCGCGTCATTGGCGTCGCGCATCGCCAGTGCCTGATCGCGCTGACAGGCAAGATCGCGGGTGTCCTGCTCGTAGTACACGTAGGATTTCGTCAGTGCGGCGGAGAGTTCGTCTTCGCGGGCGGCGAGGTCGTCGCGCTGCTGGCCGATCGCGATCTGCTGTTGTTCCAGTGCGCGTTGCCGCTGTGCCATTTCGGCGATTTGCCGTGCCGCCTCGGCATGTCCCCGCTGCAATTCGTCGTGGCTTTCCTGCAGCGTGGTGTGCCGCTGTTCCACCTGCGCATGCAGTTGCTGCGCTTCGAGCAGTTGCTGCTGTAGCGCCGAAAGCTCTGTCTCGCGCTCGCGCAGCGCTTGTTCGTTGCTCGCGATGAGCGTCCGGTAGGCGTGTTGCGCCGTTTCCGAGGCGAGTGCGGCCTCCTGCAGCTGCTGACGGTCTGTGTTGGCAAGTCCGAGTTCCATCTGCAGCGATTGCCGCATCTGCTCGGCCGCCGCGCTTTCTACCCGTGCGCGCCGTTCCGAAATTTCCGGTCCCATCCGCGCCGATCGGTCCGGCTCGGCGGCGGCCAGTCGCGGCGTCCGGGCCTGTGCCGGGCAGGCAATGCGCCAGGCATCGGTCATCGCTTCCAGGCTGGGCAAACGCGGCCGCGGCCGCGCGCGCATCGCCCGGACTTTTTCGCGGTCGGCGGCGAGTTCTGTCAGCATCGCCGCAAAGGATTGTGCATCGGCAGCGACCAGCCAGCCGTAGCCGGAGGACTCGATCCGCTCTGCCAACGCGCCGAGTCGCGAGCACAGGCAAGGCAGGCCGAGCGCCGTCATTTCCGACAGCGTGTAACTCCAGGTTTCCGGCACGGTCGATGGCAGCATCGCGATATCCGGTTGCAGCGCCTCGACGCGATCGCGCAATTGTGCGTGCTCATAGCGGGCCTGAATCTGCAGGCGCGGGTCGCCAGCGTATTTGTCCGCGGCGGCGTTGCCGCTGCCGAGCGCGATGAGTTCGACATTCGCCGGGAGCTGCGGCAGCAACTGATCGAGCAAAGTCTCGCCCTTGCCGCCGGAAAGATGGCCAGGAATCAGAACGCGCAGCGGTCGTTCCGATTGTGGCGCCCACGCCAGCGGTGCATCGATGGCCGGGGAGCCATGCGCGATCACCTGCCAGGAAAATGCCGCGAGTTCGGGAACCAGGCGCAGCATGCGTTGCCGTGCCGATTCCGAGGGCGTCACCATCGTTGCTTCGGCGGCACGCAGCGCAGCCAGCGTTTCGCCGCGCAAGTTTCGCCAGCGTCGCGGATCCTGGTGCGGAAACAGGAAAGTCGGCTGACTGCCACTGATCGACGCGGCCAGTGTTTCGTCGGCGATCGCGTCGGCCGCGCCTTCAGGCAATTGGTGCAGCAGCGGCCAAAATGGGTAGGCGTCATGCGCGCAGAACGCGGTCGGCAAACCCGTGCGCAACACGTCGAGGCTGTGCCCGATCAGCGAAGACACCAGCACCGCGCCGACGCCCCAGTCGGCGCCGATCTGCGCGAGCAACTGCGCGACTTCCTGATTCCGGATCGCCGTGTCCTCGATCGGTTCGGCGAGTTGCCATCGCCGCAGCGGTGGTTGATCGAGATCGTGGTGCAGGCCCAGGAAACGACCGAACGGTGGCCAATGCAGTTCGCCGCTGGCGACGAGGAACAGATGCTGGCGTTGCGTGTCGGCGGTGGCGAGGTCGCGCGCGAAGCGTTCGATGCCGCCACCCCAGTTGTGCAGCACATGCAGCAACACCGGCTGCCCGCGACGCAGGCGCGGCACGACGTCACCGGATGAGGCGAGCAATTTTTCCTGCAGCAAATCGATCGCGAGATGATGCAACGGCTCTGGCATCGCTGCTGCAGCGGCGCCGACCCAGACGCAGGGCAGGAGGCGCGCGCGTTGCGGGCAAAGGGGCGGTGCTGTTGATGTTGCCGTCAGCGCAGCCACGGCCTCGGCGCGCCAGAGACTGCAGCCCGGCGCAAAACCATCGACAGCGAAACTCGCGTGTTCGCCATGCGTCCAGCACAAAGCCGCGATCGTTTCGGCATCGCATTCAGGCAGCGCCGGCAACAGCGCTGCCGACAGCGGCGACAGCACGGATGTATCCGGGGATTCGCACCAGGCCGAATGCAGTCGTGACCAGGCATCGGCAGGCCAATGCGCGCCGGCGACGCAGAGCAGGACATCGCGACCAGGACGCAACGCGCCCGCTTTCGCCAGTGCGGCGGCGGGCGAATCGGCAATGCCTTCGAGGCGCTCGATCTGTTCAGGCAGCCCGTCCATAGACGCCCCGGGTCGGTCGGACCAAAGGCTGAGGACGGGCAGTGACGGTTCTCGCATTTTTCAGCCTGAAGACGGGGAGTGGCCGGGCAGGCCTGATAAACTCGCGCAAACCCCAGATTATCCACATCCTTGACCGACACCGCTGCCCCCGGGCCCGAAAACGAAACCCTGTTGCGCCGGATCTGGCGCTGGACCTGGCGTCTGGGCCTGCTCGGCCTGGGACTGCTGATCGGCATCGGCGGACCGTATATCTGGCACCTCGACAAGCAGGTGCGGCAGGAATTCGCGCAGTTGCAATGGCAGGTGCCGACGCGCGTCTATGCGCGCCCGCTGCTGCTCAAGGAGGGCGTGCGCCTCGATGGCGACACCTTCGAAATCGAACTCGCCGCCGCTGCATATCGCAAGGATGCCGGCAGCCAATTGCCCGGCACCTATGTACGCGACGGCAATCATTTCCTGGTCGCCACGCGTGACTTCATCGATCTCGATGGCCCGGTGCCGGCGCGGCATCTCGATGTGACGTTGGCTGGCGCTCGTGTCGCCACCGTGCGCGATGCCGATAAAAAACGTCGCCTCGACAGCGCCCGCGTCGATCCTGCGCGCATCGCCACGCTTTATGGCAACACCGAGGAAGAGCGCCGCCTGGTGCGCATGGAAGAAGTGCCGGAGCTGCTGATCACCGGCCTGCAGGCGGTCGAGGATCGCAACTTCAAATACCACCACGGCATCGATCCCTGGGGCGTGATGCGCGCGATCTGGGTCAACATCCGTGAAGGCGAATTCGAGCAGGGCGCCAGCACGATCACCCAGCAGATGGTGCGCAGTCTGTTCCTGAGCAACACCAAGACGGTGTCGCGCAAGGTCAAGGAAGCGATGTACGCGCTGATCATCGAGGCGCGCTTCGACAAGCGCCGCATCCTCGAGGCCTATCTCAACGAGGTCTACCTCGGTCAGACCGGCAGCCAGTCGGTGCGCGGTGTCGCCGCGGGTTCGGATTTCTGGTTCGGCCGCGATCTGTCGACGCTGCGCACCGAGGATCTTGCACTGTTGGTCGGCATCATCCAGGGGCCGGGTTACTGGGATCCGCGTCTGCATCCGGAACGCGCGATCAAGCGTCGCGCCACGGTGCTCGCGGTCTGGGAAGAACTCGGCCTGATCACGCCGGCTGAAGCCGCGCGCGCCAATGCGACGCCGCTGGGCGTCAGCAGCCGCCCGGGCGTGGCGCGCAATCGCGCGCCGGCCTTCATGGATCTGGTACGCCGGCAACTCGCGCGCGACTATCCCGCCGATGCACTGCGCGGTGCTGGCCTGTCGGTGATGAGCACGCTGGCACCGTCGGCGCAGACCTTATCCGAGCGCGCGGTCACCACGTCGCTGGCCAAGGTCGAACGCAAGGGCGGCCCGGAATTGCAGGCCGGCATGGTGGTGACCGATACCGGCAACGGCGAAGTTCTCGCGATGGTCGGCAACCGCAAATCCGACGAGCCCGGTTTCAATCGCGCGCTGGAATCGCAGCGTCCGGTCGGATCCCTGCTCAAGCCCTTCGTGTATCTGCTCGCGCTCGCGCAGCCGGAGCGGTATTCGCTGGCGAGTTGGGTCGACGACAGTCCGGTCGAAGTCACGCAGCCGAACGGCAAGACTTGGCGCCCGCAGAATTCCGACAATCAATCGCATGGCAATGTCACCGTCGCTTCGGCGCTCGCGCATTCCTACAACCAGGCGACGGTGCGCGTGGGCATGGACGTCGGTCCGGATCGCCTCGCGCAACTGCTGCAGGTGCTCGGTGGTTTGAAGGCCGAACCGAATCCGTCGCTGATCCTCGGCTCGGTCGACCTGTCGGTGTTTTCGATGGCGCAGATGTACCAGTTCCTCGCTTCGGGCGGACAGGTGCAGCCGCTGCGTGCAGTGCGCGGCGTGCTCAATCCGCAGGGCAAGGCGATCAATCGCTACGATTTCCACGCCGAGCCCGCGCAGGAAGGCGACGCGATCGCTGCGCGTCTGGTCACACTGGCCTTGCAGGGCACGGTGACCAACGGCACCGCGCATCAACTCGTCGCCGATGGTCTCGGCCCGTTGCAATCGGCGGGCAAGACCGGCACCAGCAACGACAGCCGCGACAGTTGGTATGCCGGTTACACCGGCGATCATCTGGCGGTGGTGTGGATGGGCAACGACAAGAACGAACCCACCGGCTTGTACGGCGCCACTGGCGCGATGCGCGTGTGGTCGGCGCTGTTCGAGAAATTGCCGACGCAACCGCTGACCGTGAGCGGGCAGGGCATCGAATGGACCTGGCTCGATGCCAGCGAATTCGCCACCACCGAAGAAACCTGCCCGGGCGCGCGCCGCGCCGCGTTCGTGAGCGGCTACCTGCCCAACGAACACAAGACCTGCCAGGAGAGCAACTGGCTCGACTGGTTCCACCTCAATGGCGGCGGCGACAATCCGCCTCCGCCGCCACCGGCGGATCAACAGCAATGACACGTCTCGTCCTCGCCTTCGTTTTCATCGGCCTGATGTTGAGCGGCTGTGGTGCCAGCAGCGGTGGCAGTGCCGGTACGCATCATCTGTCGCCGAACGAAATGCTCGCGCAGGTGCGCGCGGCCGGCGTGACGGGCGTTGAACTCGACGTACAGCCGCTGCGCGATCCGCAGGTCGAGGATCTGCGCGCGGCGGCGACGCAGGCCGAGAACGGTCGTGATTACGTCGGCGCCAATCGCGCGCTCGCGCAGGCGCTGCAGCTGATGCCCAACGATCCCGATCTGCTGCAGTGGCAGGCCGAGATCGCGCTGGTCACGCGTGGTTGGGCGCAGGCCGAACAATTCGCGACGCAGTCCTATGCCAAAGGTCCGAAGCTCGGCGGTTTGTGCCGGCGCAACTGGACCACGATCCGTTTCGCACGCGAAGCCCATGGCGATGCCGCCGGCGCCGCGCAGGCGCAGCAGCATGTCCCCGCCTGCGCGGTGACGCCGCCAGTGCGCATGTAACACGTGTCCGATCTGTCGAACCGCGCGCAGGCCGCGCTCGCCGCCGACGGCCCGCTTGCCGACAAGCTCGAGGGTTATGTGCCGCGGCTGGCGCAGCAGCATCTCGCCGAAGCCGTCGCCGATGCGATCGATCAGCGCGCCACGCTGATCGCCGAGGCCGGTACCGGCACCGGAAAAACTTACGCCTATCTCGTGCCGGCCTTGTTGTCGGGCGATCGCGTGATCATTTCCACCGGCACGCGTGCCCTGCAGGACCAGCTCTACCATCGCGATCTGCCGCGTGTGCGTGCCGCGCTCGGCGCCAGCATGAAAACGGCATTGCTCAAGGGCCGCAGCAATTATCTGTGTCGCTATCGCATGGAGCAGGCCAAGGGCGAGCGTTTCATCAGCCGCGAGGTCGCCGCGCAATTCCAGCGCGTAGTGGCGTGGAGCGGTCGCAGCCAGCGTGGCGATCTGTCCGAGCTGCCCGATATCGCCGA
>Ga0066869_10000054_pt1 | contig 13615 bp, 12 predicted proteins | sample SoimicmetaGmgHMC_FD_62218 | JGI IMG/M metagenome (GOLD analysis project Ga0066869, IMG submission 62218) | Soil and rhizosphere microbial communities from Laval, Canada - mgHMC | ecosystem: Environmental > Terrestrial > Soil > Agricultural land | place: Laval, Canada | collected 2014-09-23 | reverse complement strand
CCGGTGACCGTCGCCGGCCGCAAGGGCGATGTGATCGTCGACAGCGACGAACAACCCGGCCGCTGCGATATCGCCAAGATTCCCAGCCTGAAACCGGCATTCAAGAAGGATGGCACCATCACTGCGGCCAGTTCCTCGAGCATCAATGACGGCGCTGCCGCGCTGATCCTTGTTTCCGGCGACCAGGCCAAGGCGCGTGGACTCAAGCCGTTGGCACGGATCGTGGCGCACAGCACCCATTCGCAGGAGCCGGAGTGGTTCACCACCGCACCGGTCGGCGCAATCAGCAAGTTGCTGGAAAAGACCGGCTGGAGCGTCGACTCGATAGACCTGTTCGAGGTCAACGAAGCCTTTGCGACAGTTGCGATGGCACCGATGCGCGAGTTGGGCATCCCGCACGCAAAATTGAACGTCAATGGCGGCGCTTGCGCCCTCGGCCACCCGATCGGCGCCAGCGGCGCCAGGCTGATCGTGACCTTGCTGCATGCCCTGCAGCGCCGGGGCGGCAAGCGCGGCATCGCGGCACTGTGCATCGGCGGCGGCGAAGCGACGGCGATTGCCATCGAACTTGCCTAAGCGCCATAATCGCTGTCTGCAACAAATATCTTGACTAACGCAAAGAGTTTGTCATCATGTCCGCCACGTGCGCCTTCGCGCACGTTTTGTTATTAACAAACGTTAACGTCTAGACGAGGAATCACCATGTCCCTGAACAAAACCCTGCTCGCCCTGGCCCTTGGCCTGGCCCTGACCGCCTGCACCAAGCCGGCTGACCAGGCTACCGACGCCGCTGCCACCGCGACCGACGCTGCTGCCACCGCGACCGACGCCGCTGCCACCGCTGCTACCGCCGCCACCGACGCTACTGCCGCTGCGACCGACGCTGCTGCCACCGCCGCTACCGCTACCACCGACGCCGCCGCCACCGCGACCGACGCCGCTGCTACCGCGACCACCGCTGCTGCCGACGCTGCCACCACGGCCGCTGGCGCTGCCACGGACGCCGCTGCTGCCGCCACCGACGCCGCTGGCGCCGTGAAGGACGCCGCTGCTGACATGAAGGCTGAAGACGGCAAGGCTAAGAAGTAATCGTCTTTCGACTTCGGTTGAAAACATGAAAGCCGCCGACGCAAGTCGGCGGCTTTTTTCATGCCCGACGTCCAGCCGGGACGCATCGCGGCTAGGCGCATCGGAGGCAGGCGCTTAAACTTCACCGTTCCGCCATCGAGCGATATCCCATGCCCGTCCTCTCGTCCCAGATCGACCCGCGCAGCCCGGACTTCCTCGACAACGCCGACACCCTGAAATCCCTGGTCGCCGAACTCGACGGCGCGCTCGACCGAATCGCGCTCGGCGGTGGCGACAAGGCCCGCACCAAGCACACCGAACGCGGCAAGCTCCTCCCGCGCGAGCGCATCAGCGCCCTGCTCGATCCCGGCTCGCCTTTCCTGGAGTTTTCCGCCCTCGCCGGCGAAGGCATGTACGAAGGCCAGGCGCCCTGCGCCGGCGTGATCACCGGCATCGGCCGCGTGCACGGCCAGGAAATCGTCGTGGTCGCCAACGACGCCACCGTCAAGGGCGGCACCTATTTCCCGATGACGGTGAAAAAACACCTGCGCGCGCAGGAAATCGCCCTCGAAAACCACCTGCCCTGCGTCTACCTCGTCGATTCCGGCGGCGCTTTCCTGCCACTGCAGGACGAAGTCTTTCCCGATCGCGAACACTTCGGCCGCATCTTCTACAACCAGGCACAGCTGTCGGCGCGCAACATCCCGCAGATCGCCGTCGTCATGGGCAGCTGCACCGCCGGTGGCGCCTATGTGCCGGCGATGTGCGACGAAAGCATCATCGTGCGCAACCAGGGCACGATCTTCCTCGGCGGCCCGCCGCTGGTGAAGGCCGCGACCGGCGAAGTCGTCGATGCCGAATCACTGGGCGGTGCCGAGGTCCACACCGGCATTTCCGGCGTCGCCGACCACCTCGCCGAAAATGATCCGCATGCGCTGGCGATCGCCCGCGACATCCTTGCCCATCTCAATCGCAAGAAAATCCTGCCCGTCGCCGTCCAGCCTTCGCGCGAACCGGCGCATGCCGCCGGCGATCTGTACGGCATCATTCCCAAGGACACCCGCAAACCGTTCGACATTCGCGAGATCATCGCGCGCATCGTCGACGGCTCGGAATTCCAGGAGTTCAAGGCGCGCTACGGCAAGACCCTGGTCACCGGCTTTGCGCATATCCATGGCTACCCGGTCGGCATCATCGCCAACAACGGAATTCTGTTCGCCGAATCCGCGCTCAAGGGCGCGCACTTCATCGAACTGTGCAACCAGCGCAACATCCCACTGGTGTTCCTGCAGAACATCACCGGCTTCATGGTCGGCAAGAAATACGAGAACGCCGGCATTGCTAAAGACGGCGCGAAGATGGTCACCGCCGTTGCCTGCTCGCACGTGCCGAAATTCACCGTAGTGATCGGCGGCAGTTTTGGTGCCGGCAATTACGCGATGTGCGGCCGCGCCTACGGTGCACGCTTCCTGTGGATGTGGCCGAATGCGCGCATCAGCGTGATGGGCGGCGAACAGGCGTCATCGGTGCTCGCGACCGTCAAGCGCGATGGCATCGAAGCTGCCGGGAAAACCTGGACTGCCGACGAAGAGGAAGCCTTCAAAGCCCCGATCCGCGATCAGTACGAACGCCAGGGCCATCCCTTCTACGCCAGCGCCCGCCTCTGGGACGATGGCATCATCGACCCCGTCGACACCCGCCGCGTCCTCGGCCTCGGCCTCTCCGCCGCGCTCAACGCGCCGATCGAGAAATCGAACTTCGGTGTGTTCCGCATGTAGCCTGCGCATCGCGCGCGATTACGATCACAAAGTCAAAGAACTCGGCTTTCGCGTACGGCGCAACTCAGGACCGCAACTGGATGCTCAGCGGATCGGTTTTCGCGACCGGATTCGTAGCGCAGCCACCGCAACTCGAACAACCGCTGCCGCAGCCATCGCCACTGACGGTTTCGAGCGGGCGCAGCCAGCGGCCGATCGCACGCGACCACGACGGTCGCCCTGCACGCTCGAACTGATACGACAATGACGCCTGCAATCGCCAGGCCGTTTTCGGCGCATAGCGTTTGAATGCGCGCCAGGCAAAAACGCCGACGATCACCGCGACGATCAGCAGTTGCAGCGATGCGCTCATGTCAGCCAGCTCGTGATCTGGTAAGTCAGGAACGAAGCCAGATAAGCCAGCGCAAACAGATAGCCGGCGGCGATCGCGACATTGCGCCAGGAGTTTGTTTCGCGGCGGATCACCGCCAGTGTCGACAGGCATTGCGGTGCGAAAACGTACCAGGCCAGCAGCGACAGCGCGGTCGCCAGCGACCACTGCCCGCCGATGATCGTGCCCAGCTGCTGCGTGGCAACGTCACCGCCCGCCGAGATTGCATACACCGTGGCCAGCGAGGACACCGCGACTTCGCGCGCGGCCAAGCCGGGCACCAGCGCGATGCAGATCTGCCAGTTGAAACCGATCGGCGCGAATATCGTCTGCAACGCGTGGCCGATACGGCCGGCGAAACTGTAGTCGATCGCCGGCATCGTCGCGTCGACTGGCGCACCCGGGAAATTGAGCAGAAACCACAGCAGCACGGTCAGCGTCAGGATGATGCCGCCGACGCGGCGCAGGAAAATCATCGCGCGCTCGACCAGACCGATCGCCACGTCGCGGGCGTTGGGCACGCGATACGACGGCAGCTCCATCAACAAGGCGTGTTCGCTTTTGTCGCGGCGCAGATGCTTCATCACCCAGGCCACCGCCAGCACGCTGACGATGCCGAGCACGTACAGCGCGAACAACACCATGCCCTGCAGGTTGAACACACCGGCGATGCTTTGGCGCGGAATGAACGCACCGATCAGCAGCGTGTACACCGGCAGGCGCGCCGAGCATGTGGTCAACGGCGCGACTAGGATGGTGGTCAGGCGGTCGCGCGGATCCTGGATGCTGCGCGTGGCCATGATCCCGGGGATCGCGCAGGCGTAACTCGACAGCAACGGAATGAACGAGCGTCCGGTCAGGCCGACCGAGAACATCGTGCGATCGAGCAGGAAGGCCGCGCGCGGCAGATAACCCGATTCCTCGAGCACGAGGATGAACAAAAACAGGATCAGGATCTGCGGCAGAAACACGATAACGCCACCGAGGCCGGCGATGATGCCATCGACCAGCAAACCCTTGAGCAGGCCGTCAGGCATGACCGCGCCGAGATTCTGGCCCAGCATTTCGAACAACCAGGTGATCCCGTCCTGCACCGGCGCCGCCCAGGAAAACACCGCCTGGAAAATCAGGAACATCACCACCGCGAGCATCGCCAGGCCCCAGACCGGATGCAGTGCCCAGCGATCGATCGCCTCATCGATCGCCGCCGTGCGCTGCGGCATCACCACGGTATCGGCGAGCAGCTGCCGCACCTGCGCGTGCAGATCGGCCGCGGGATCGGCCTCGACCGCGGCAACGTGCGGAATCGCGCCATCGAGCTGGCGCACCAGCGCTTCGGCGCCGCCGCGTTGCACCGCGATGGTTTCCACCACCGGGATGCCGAGGCGCTGCGAAAGTTGTTCGATATCGATGGCGATGCCACGTTTGCGCGCCGCGTCCATCATGTTCAGCGCCAGCACCATCGGCCGGCCGAGGCGGCGCACTTCCAACACGAAGCGCAGATGCAGACGCAGGTTGGTGGCATCAGCGACGCAGACGATCTGATCCAGCGCCGGCTCGCCCGGATGATTTCCCTGGCAGACATCGCGGGTGATCATCTCGTCGGGGCTGGCGGCATCGAAGCTGTAGGCGCCGGGCAGATCGAGCACCGTGAACACGCGGCCCGACGGCGCGGTGATCCGGCCTTCCTTGCGCTCGACGGTGACGCCGGCGTAATTGGCGACTTTCTGCCGGCTGCCGGTGAGCTGGTTGAACAGCGCGGTCTTGCCGCAGTTCGGATTTCCTACCAGGGCGACGCGCATCGCGGTCATCGCTCAGGCCTCGACCACGACGCGTATCCGCGCCGCTTCGCTACGCCGCAGCGCGAAACGCGTGTAGCCGACCTGCACCAGCACCGGCTCGGCACCAAGCGGGCCGAATGCGACGATGCGCACCGGCTCGCCTTTCACGAAGCCCAGATCGCGCAGGCGCTTGGCGATGCCATCGCCAAGCTGCGTGTTCTCCACATCCTCAACCACCGCGGCAGCACCCTTGGCAAGCTCGGAAAGACGCACGGCCAGACCACCCGTCAAATAAGAATAGTTCTCATTATACTGATCTGAGGGCATTTGGCGACCCGCCCACGCGCCAGGCTGAACAAGCATTCCAGCTATCATTCGGACTTTCCGGCGCGACGGGTTTCCTGCATGTCCGAATCGATCCAGATCGACCAGCGCGGCGGCGTCGCCCGCGTCACGATGCAGCGTCCGGAGGTGCACAACGCCTTCGACGAACGCCTGATCGCCGACCTGACCCAGGCGCTGACCCGCCTCGATGCTGATACCGCTGTCCGCGCGGTGGTGCTGACCGGTGCCGGCTCGACCTTCTCCGCCGGCGCCGACCTGAACTGGATGCGCGGCATGGCCAGCGCCAGCGAAGCCGACAATCTCGCCGATTCCCTGCGCCTGGCGACATTGATGCGCACGCTCAACTTCATGGGCAAACCGACCATCGCGCGCGTCAACGGCTCGGCCTACGGCGGTGGCGTCGGCCTGATCGCCTGCTGCGACATCGCCATCGGCGTCGATGGCGCGAAATTCTCGCTCAGCGAAGTAAAACTCGGTCTCGTGCCGGCGGTGATCTCGCCGTATGTGATCGCCGCGATCGGTGCGCGTCACGCTCGCCGGATGTTCCTGACCGCAGAGGTGTTCGATGCCGTCGAAGCCGCGCGCATCGGCCTGCTGCACCAATGCGTCGACGCCGCGCAACTCGATGAGGCCGTCGATCGCTCCCTGCACTGGCTCGGCAAGGGCGGCCCGATCGCGCAGCGCGAAGCCAAGCAACTGGCGCTGCGCACGGCTGGCAACACACTGGAATCGGCGATGCGCATCGATGCCGACAACGCCGCATTGATCGCCAGGCTACGCGTATCCGCGGAAGGCCAGGAAGGCCTTGGCGCTTTCCTAGCGAAAAATTCCCCTCCGTGGTGCCAATAGGAGCACGCCATGATCGATCACATCGGTTTGCCGGTTTCCGATTACCGCAAGAGCAAAGCGTTCTACACACATGTGCTGACGCCGCTGGGCTACGGCCTGGTCATGGAAGTCACGCCGGAAATGACCGGCGGCAGCGACTCGCACGCCGGCTTCGGCCTGCAGAGCCGGCCGCAGTTCTGGATCGGCAGCGGTGACGCATTGCGCGGCCGCCTGCATGTCTGTTTCGCCGCTAACACGCGCGCGCAGGTCGATGCCTTCCACGTCGCCGCACTCGCCGCCGGCGCCACCGACAACGGCGCGCCCGGCCTGCGACCGCTCTATCACGCCAACTACTACGGCGCGTTCGTGATCGATCCCGACGGCCACAATATCGAAGCGGTCTGCCACAGCCCCGAATGAAACCCTGCGAAGGAACGCCATGAATCTCGCCACCGAACATCGCCTCGCCTGCGGGAACACCTCGCGATGACCGTCTTGTTCGACAAGATCCTGATCGCCAATCGCGGCGAAATCGCCTGCCGCATCATCCGCAGTTGCCGCAAGCTCGGCATCCGCACGGTCGCGGTGTATTCGCAGGCCGATGCCGGTGCGCAGCATGTGCGTCTCGCCGACGAGGCGTATCCGATCGGCGGCCCGCGCCCGCAAGAAAGCTATCTGCGTGGCGATGCGATCATCGCCGTCGCCAAACAATCCGGTGCGCAGGCGATTCACCCCGGCTACGGATTTCTCTCCGAAAATGCGGACTTCGCGGAAGCAGCGGAAAACGCCGGCATCGTCTTCATCGGCCCGAAAGCCGCGTCGATGCGCAAGATGGGCAGCAAGGCCGGCGCCAAGGATCTGATGGCTTCGTTCGGCGTGCCGGTGGTGCCGGGCTACACCGGCGAAGACCAGGATGCCGCGCTGCTGCAGCGCGAAGCCGACCGCATTGGCTATCCACTGATGATCAAGGCTGCGCATGGCGGCGGCGGCAAAGGCATGCGCATCGTGCGCGCCGGCGGCGAATTCAACGCCGCGCTCGAGTCCTGCCAGCGCGAAGCGAAAAACGCTTTCGGCAAGGATCGCGTTCTGCTCGAACGCTACATCGAAACGCCGCGCCATATCGAATTCCAGGTGTTCGCCGATTCCCGTGGACAGACCCTGCACCTGGGCGAACGCGAATGTTCCGCGCAGCGCCGCTACCAGAAGATCATCGAGGAATCGCCCTCGCCTTTCCTTACACCGGAACGCCGACTGCAGATGGGCGCCGCTGCCGTGCAGGCCGCGAAAGCGATCGACTACGTCAACGCCGGCACCGTCGAATTCATCGTCGGCGCCAACGGCGATTTCTATTTCATGGAAATCAATACGCGCCTGCAGGTCGAACATCCGGTGACGGAACTGGTGACGGGGCTCGATCTGGTCGAATGGCAGTTGCGCGTCGCCGCCGGTGAAGCGCTTCCACTGACGCAAGACGCCATCGAACATCGCGGCCACGCGATGGAGGTGCGGCTGTATGCCGAAGATCCGGAAAAAGGTTTCCTGCCCGGTTCCGGCAAACTCGAGGCGCTGCGCCTGCCAATCCCAAACCCGCATGTGCGTCTCGACGGCGGCGTGATCGCCGGCGACACCGTCACGATTTTCTACGACCCGATGATCGCCAAGCTCATCGTCTGGGACATCGATCGCGCCAGTGCGCTCGCACGTCTGCGCGAGGCGCTCGCCGATTGCGAAATCGTCGGTCCAAAATCCAATATCGAATTCCTCGAACAACTGATCCGGCATCCTGTGGTGGTCGAAGGCCGCATCGACACCGGCTATCTCGACAAGCATCTCGAGGAAGTGATGCCGGTCGCGGTGGCGCCCGATGCCGCCACGCTCGCCGCCGTCGTTACTGCCTGCCTGCTGCACGATGAAGCGGCGACGCGCGCGCGCGCGGCGGTATCGAGCGACCCGACCTCGCCCTGGGCGATCGCCGATGGCTGGCGGCTCGGCCACGCCGGCCAACGCCTGCTGTGCTTCGGCTGGCGCGGCGAGCGCATCGAAGTCGTCGCGCATGGCAGCGGCGGCAATTATTTGATCGAAAACGGCGGCAGCAAGATCAGTGTCGAACGCGCGTTGGTGTCCCGCGGCGTCCTGTCCGCGCAGATCGATGGCGAGACCCGACGCTTCCGTAGCCACGCCGAAACCGAACGCGTCTTCCTGCATGACGGCACGCGCCGCTGCACGCTCTCGCGCCTGCCCGCCTTCCTCGCCGATACGCTGCAGGCCGCTGGCAGCGGCGACCGCGTGCTGGCACCGATGCCCGGGCGTATCGTTCTGATCAAGGTCAAGGCCGGCGACGCCGTGACCGAAGGCCAGGAAATCGGCGTGATGGAGGCGATGAAGATGGAGTTGTCGCTGAAGGCTCCGCGCGCCGGCGTGATCGACGCGATCCAGGTGCAGGCCGGCGATTTCGTCGAAGCCGATGCAGTGTTGGTGAAACTCAAGGAGTGACGGACATGAAATCGCGTGATGTCTTCCGTGCGTCGCTGCTGCTCGCGCTTATCGTCGGCAGCAGCGCCTGTTCCACCACGTTGTTCGAATCTCTTCCGACCGGCAAGACCACGACCTGCGATGCTGCCTGGCCGGGGCGCTGGCAGGTGACCTCGCCCGGCAGCAAGACGCCCGAGGAAAAAAACTGGGTCGAGATCAATGCCGACTGCACCGACCTGACCTTCATCGATCCGGAAAAGACCCAGCACGAGAAACATGCGATCACGCTGGTGACGACGCGCGCGGGGCAGTTCCTGCGTTTCGCGAACGTCGGCGAGAAAGCCGATTGCATCGGCCCGCAATCCGATCATTGCGGGATGGAACTGATGCGTTATTCGCGCAGCGGCGACGAGATCCGAATCTACCCGCCGGATCACCGCAAGGTGCACGAAATGCTCGCCGGTAAATCACTGCCCGGTTATACCGATGTCGAAAACGACAAACCGATGTCCTCCACATCGACGGCCGCTGCGACGTCCGTCAAGGAAGATGCGCCGGCAAAGGACGCCGACGCATCCGCGGACAAGCCCGCCGAAGCCGCCAAGGAACCCACCTTCCACAACCAGATCGCCGGCAATGCCAAACAGATCGCCGCCATCCTCAAGCAGCATCCGGAACTCTTCGAAACCACACCCTGGTTGATCCTCACGCGCGACAAGGCACCAGCTGCGGGCAAGAAATAAATGACCGACCGTATCCGCATCGTCGAAGTCGGCCCGCGCGACGGGTTGCAGAACGAGAAGACGATCATCGCCGCCAGCGACAAGATCGCGCTGATCGATCGCCTGTCGCAAACCGGCCTGCAATCGATCGAAGCGACCAGCTTCGTCAGCCCGAAGTGGGTGCCGCAACTCGCCGATGCCGCGGAAGTATTCGCCGGCATCGCGAAGAAGACCGGCGTCAGCTATCCGGTGCTGGTGCCGAACGAACAGGGCTACGAACGCGCACGCAGCGTCGGCGCGAGCGAAGTGGCGATCTTCACCGCCGCTTCCGAAGCTTTCAACCGCAAGAACATCAACGCTTCGATCGACGAGAGCATCGAGCGTTTCCTGCCCGTGCTTGCACGCGCAAAAAGCGACGGCGTGAAAGTGCGCGGTTATGTGTCCACCGTGCTTGGCTGTCCGTATCAAGGCGAGGTGCCGGTCGCCGACGTCGTGCGCGTTGCCAAGCGCTTGCATGACCTCGGCTGCTACGAAATCTCGCTGGGCGACACCATCGGTGTCGGCACGCCGGCGAGAGCGCGCGCGATGCTGCATGCCGTCGCCGCGGAAGTACCGATGTCGGCATTGGCCGTGCATTTCCACGACACCTACGGCCAGGCGCTGGCCAATATTCTGGCCTGCATCGAGGAAGGCGTGCGCGTCCTCGATTCCGCCGTCTCCGGCACTGGCGGTTGCCCGTATGCGAAAGGTGCGAGCGGCAACGTCGCCAGCGAAGATGTCGTCTACATGCTCGAAGGCATGGGCCTGCGCACCGGTGTCGACCTGGACAAGCTCATCGAAACCGGCGTCTGGCTGTCCGGCCTGCTGCATCGTGACACCGGCAGCAAGGTGGCGAAGGCGCGCAGCAGCACTTGAGCAATCGCTGGTGCTAACCTGCCCGCAGAGGGACGGCGACCATGGGCGGAAGCGACAGTCGATCCGATGACGAATACCCAGCCATCCCCGGCGATGCGGTGGTTCGCGCCGAACTCGCCCTCGCCGATCTGCGCCGCCTGCTTGCGCAAAAGGATCTTCCCGACAGCGCGGCGACACGCCTGACCGCGGCGATCGCGGCGATCACCGCGATGATCCGCGACGCGCAGGCCGAGCGCATCCGCTACGAAGGCCTGTTCAACGCCCTGCCCGATCCGGTCAGCATCATCGACGACGACGGCCGCATCATCGACCTCAACCAGGCCGGGCTCGATGCCTACGGCCGGCCACGCGGCGAACTCGTCGGCCGGCTCGTGCATGTGATCAATCCCGATCTTCCGCGCGACCACATGGGGCCGGTGCTGGAAACGCTCAATCGCGGCGCCAGCTACGTCATCGAAGTCAACAACATGCGCGCCGACGGCAGCCGTTTCCCGGTCGAGGTGCACTCGGCGGCGTTCAACGATCGCGGCGTGCGCCACATCGTCGCGGTCGCGCGCGATCTCAGCAGCCGCCATGAAGCCGAGCAGCGTTACTGGCAGCTGATGGAAAGCATCGACAAGGGCATCCTGATCCAGGACCACGGCGGTCGCATCCTGTCGGGCAATCCCGCCGCGTTGCGCATGTTCGGCATCGATCATGGCGAAAGCCTCGCCGACGCGCTGCATTTTTCCCGATGGCTGGTCGTTGACGAACGCGGGCGACAGATTCCATTCGACGACATGCCGCCGATCCGCGCGCTGCATACCGGCAAGACCATCGAGAGCACGCTGCTCGGCCTCTATCACCAGCAGAGCAAGCAACTGAGCTGGCTGTCGGTGACCTCGGTGCCGCAATACGCCGCAGGCGCGAGTCAACCGCACCAGGTACTCACCATGTTCAGCGACGTCACCGCGCTCAAGCGCGACAGTGCGTTGTTCGATCGCGCGCAGGCACTGGCGCGCATCGGCGGCTGGGAGTGGGATGCCGCACGTGGCCGTCTGTATCTCACTGACGAAGCGCTGCGCATCATCGGCCGCGAGAACGATCCGCCGATCGACCTGCCCGATGCGATATCGCTGATCACCGCGCAGGATCGCCCCGCGGTCGAGGCCGCGGTCGCGCGCCTGTTCAATGAAGGCGGCAGCTTCGATCTGGAAGTATTCGGGTATCGCCCCGATGGCAGCGCGCTATGGGCACGCATGATCGGCGAGGCCGAAGGTCGCGGCGCGATGGCCACGCGCATCACCGGCACCGTGCAGGACATCACCGCACGCAAGCAGGAAGAGGAATGCCTGCGCGTGCTGGCGCGCACCGACCCGCTCACCGGCCTGCTCAACCGCGATGGCATGATGTCCGAGATCGCTGCGCGGCTGGCGCGCGCCGACGCCGATACCGCGCTGTTCTACGTGGACCTCGATCGATTCAAGATGGTCAACGACGTGCTCGGCCACGGCGCCGGCGATCTGGCCTTGATCGCGGCGGCGCAGCGCCTGCGCCGCGTGGTCGGCGATCACGCGGCGCTGGCGCGTTTTGGCGGCGACGAATTCCTGGTGGTGCTCGATCCGGCATTGCGCAGCGAAACCCCGGAACAACTCGCCGAACGCATCACCGAAGTTTTCGCGGAAAGTTTCCGCGTCGGCGACGAGGATTTCTCGATCACCGCAAGCATCGGCCTTGCCTGCGCATCGGACGGCGCCCGTCACCCGGAGGAATTGCTCAGCAACGCCGATGCCGCGATGTATCACGCCAAGCGTCGCGGCCGGAATGCCTGGCAACGCTTCAATCCAGGCCTCGCCCGCCGCCAGCAGGATCGGCTGCAGATCGAGGCGCAGCTGCGCAAGGCGCTGGACAACGACGAATTCCATCTGTTGTACCAACCGCTGGTATCCCTGCACGACGGTCGCATCTACGCCGCCGAGGCATTGATCCGCTGGCGTCATCGCACGCTCGGAGAAATTCAGCCGGACAGCTTCATTCCCCAGGCCGAAGCCACCGGCGACATCGTGCGCATCGGCGCCTGGGTGATCGGTGCGGCCTGCGCGCAGATCTGCGCCTGGCGCGAGGCTGGCCTGGCCATCGAACGGGTGACGGTGAATGTTTCGTACCGGCAGTTTCTTGGCGAGGAACTGCCGCAGGTCGTCGCGAGCGCCCTGGAAAAATACCGTTTGCCGGGGTCGGCGCTGGAACTGGAAATCACCGAGCGCGTGCTGATCGAGGATGCCCCCGACACGCTCGCCACCTTCGCCACCCTGCGCAAGCTCGGTGTCGGCGTGGTGATCGATGATTTCGGCGAGGGCTACAGCGCGCTCAATTATCTTCGTCGCCTGCCGATCCAGGGACTGAAACTGAGCCGGCAATTCCTCGAAGGCGTACCCGGCGATGTCTCCGATGTCGCGATCTGCCAGGCCGTCGCCGGCATGGCCCGCGGCCTCGGGCTTTCGATCGTCGCCGAGGGTGTGGAAACCGAAGCGCAACGCGATTTCATGCTCGGCCTGGGCATCAATCGCGGCCAAGGTCTTTTCTACAGCGAACCGCTGCCGCCCGCGAAGATCGAGGAATATATCCGTCGACACTCAGGGTGAGCGCTGCTGCCTACACCTGTTTTTTCGTCATCATCTCAGCGAACTTCCACCATCATTCCGGCGGCTTTCAACAGCGGAGCTGCTCAAGCCGGGATGACGGTGATTGTTGAGACGGGAAAGGAAAAAATTTCCCGCTCGTTCACGCCGGCACGAAAGCTCGACTAGACTCTCCCCATGGACTTCCTCATCCGCAGCATCACTTCCGCCGACGACGCCACAATGGCGCGCGTCATCCGCACCGTCATGCCGGAATTCGGCGCCACCGGCGACGGTTTCGCGATCAACGATCCGGAAGTCGATTGGCTGTCGAAAGCCTATGCGGAGCCGCGCTGCGCGTATTTCGTCGTCGAACGCGACGGCGTGGTGATGGGCGGCGGTGGCGTCGCCCCGCTGGTCGGCGGCGGCGAGGGCGTGTGCGAACTGCGCAAGATGTATTTCCTGCCCGCGCTGCGTGGTCTCGGCGCCGGCAGCGCGCTGATGCGGCACTGCCTCGATGCCGCGCGCGGCATCGGCTTCCGCGAGTGCTACCTGGAAACCCTGCGCGGCATGGATGCCGCCAAGAAGTTATACGAACGCACCGGCTTCCAGCGCATCCCCGGCCCGATGGGCGCCACCGGGCACGGCGGCTGCAACGCCTTCTACCTGCTGCCCTTGTAGGAGCGCTGTAGGAGCGGCTTTAGCCGCGAAAGGGATAGCGGAAGCGGCCGTCGCGACC
>Ga0066869_10000052_pt1 | contig 13753 bp, 15 predicted proteins | sample SoimicmetaGmgHMC_FD_62218 | JGI IMG/M metagenome (GOLD analysis project Ga0066869, IMG submission 62218) | Soil and rhizosphere microbial communities from Laval, Canada - mgHMC | ecosystem: Environmental > Terrestrial > Soil > Agricultural land | place: Laval, Canada | collected 2014-09-23 | reverse complement strand
TGCGCCGCGAGATCGAGGAGCTGTTCCACGGGCGCAACCTGGTGGATTGAGTGACCTGAGTTGTCGCCATGAAAAAGCCCCGCGAAAGCGGGGCTTTTTGTTTGCCTTCCTCCTGTGCGCAGGGCAAGGAGCTAAATGCGATACGCCACGGCCTTCATGATCGCCGAGGCCAGCGCCATCACTTTCGGAATCGGTGGCGGCAGTGTGCGAGCGCCGGCGGCTTCGGCGTGATCGGCATGGCGGGCTTCGTCGATTTTCATCGTCGCGAGGATCGCGCGGCTGCGCAGGTCTTCGGCGGGCAGGGTTTGCAGGTGTTCGGCAAGGTGGGCTTCGACCTGGCGTTCGGTCTCGACCACGAAGCCGAGATTCCAGCCGTCGCCGCGCAGGCCCGCGGCAAGACCGATCGCGTAACTGCCGGCATACCAGAGCGGGTTGAACAGGCTGGGCCGGCTGTCGAGTTCGCGCAGGCGATCGGCGCACCAGGCCAGATGATCGGTTTCTTCCTGTGCGGCAGCGAGCAGTTGCGAACGCGTGGCTTCATCGCGCGCGACCACCGCCTGGCCGACGTAGAGCGCCTGCGCGCAGACCTCGCCGGTGTGGTTGATGCGCATCAGGCCGGCGGCATGGCGGCGTGCGCTGCCGTCCATCTCGACATCGGCTTCATCGGCGCCGGGATTGTCGCGCTCGGCCAGCGTGCGACCGACGCTGGTGCCCAGCGCGCGCTGCGCTTCGATGATCAGGCGGTCGAAACGCGAGTAATGACGGGAGACGCTCATGCGAGATGCTCGGCGAGGAAGTCGATTGGATGGCGCACGCGGATGTTTCCACTTTGGCCCAGATGCAGGCGGCAGCCGATGTTGGCCGAAAGCAGTTCGTCCGCAGCACTGCGTTCGAAAGCGACAAGCAGCGGCGCGCGCAAGGCAGCGGCGCGTTCCGGTTCGGAAAGCATGTGCGTGCCGGCGGCACCGCAGCAGCCGGTATCGGGGAGTTCGACAAGATCCAGACCGGGCACGCTATGCAGCAGGCGCCGCAGCGCTTCGTCATTTTTTGCGCTGCGTTGGCTGCACGGCACATGCAGGGCGACCCGGCGGCCGCCGGCATCGCGGAAATTCTTCCGCGAGAAGCGCGACTCCAGAAAAGACAGCGCGTCCTCGACATCGGCAACGCCGGCGAGCGAGGCTTTCATTTGTTGATGGCAGCCGCTGGCCAAGGTCAGGACCCGAGCTTGGCCGGCAAACGCGGCGCGGTTGTGCGCCGCCAGCATCTCCGCCTGTGCGGTCTCGCCGGCATGCAAGGCAGCCGTGCCGCAGCAGGTCTGTGTCGCCGGCAGAGTGCAGGCCACCCCGACCGCCTGCAGCATTTTCGCGAGCGCGGCGCGCGTCGATGATTCGTAGGCGGTCGCGATGCAGCCGACGAAGATCGCAGCGGATTCGTTGCCTGCGGTGATCGGAAAGGGCTCGTTCGCCGATGCCGCGGGCAAGGTTCGCCATGCGTTGGGCAGCAGGGACTGGGTGCGGACCAACACCGCGAGCAGACCAGGTTTGGCCAGCAGCGCGAGGCGGACGCGATCGGGCAGGGGCGGTGACCGGCGCTCTCTTTGGGCGGCACGGGCCTCGATCAGGAGCTCGCCATAGTCGACCCCGGCCGGGCAGACGGACTCGCAGCGCAGGCAGCCCAGGCAGTGATCGAGATGGCGGTCGCCGGCCTCGCTGGCGGGGATCAGCCCGGTCGCGACGGCCTTGATATAGGCTATGCGGCCGCGCGGGGACTCTGCTTCGGAGGCGTCCAGTCGGTAGGTCGGACAGTGCGGCAGGCATAGCCCGCATTGCACGCAGCGGTCGGCCAGGGCGGTCAAAAGTGCAGCTGGGCGAGGGTCCGGGGCGGGCAGGGCGGCCATCGGGCGATGCTAACACGCGAGTTATTAAGGACTTGCGCGAGCTCGGGTCAGCGGTTACCATTCCGCTTCTTATTTCCCACGATTTTCTTTTGGAGCCCGTCATGAAAGCCATGACCGTCAGCACCAAGCCGGAGACCGTCAAGCACGATTGGTATGTTGTTGATGCCAGCGGCAAGACTCTTGGTCGTCTGTGCTCGGAACTCGCGCGCCGTCTGCGCGGCAAGCACAAGCCGATCTTCACTCCGCATGTCGACACCGGTGATTACATCGTCGTCGTCAACGCCGAGAAGATCCACGTCACCGGCAAGAAGCTGCAGGACAAGATGTATTACCGGTTCACCGGTTACATCGGCAACCTGAAGTCGGAAACCCTTGGCCAGGCCTTGAACGCTCACCCCGAGCGTGTCATCGAGACCGGCGTCAAGGGCATGCTGCCCAAGAATCCGCTCGGCCGCGCCATGTACAGCAAGCTCAAGGTCTACGCCGGCCCGAACCACCCGCACACCGCCCAGCAGCCGCAGGCGCTGGACATCTAAGGCACAGGTAGATACCCATGGCTTCGCAGCACAATTACGGCACTGGCCGTCGCAAGTCCTCCACCGCCCGCGTGTTCCTGCGTGCCGGCAAGGGTTCCATCATCGTCAACGGCCGTCCCCTGGACGAGTTCTTTGGCCGTGAAACCTCGCGCATGATCGTTCGCCAGCCGCTCGAGCTGACCAAGATGACCGACAAGTTCGACATCTCGATCACCGTCGAAGGCGGCGGCATCACCGGCCAGGCCGGCGCCATTCGCCTCGGCATCGCCCGCGGTCTGGTCGAGTACAACGAGTCGCTGAAAGGCGAGCTGCGCAAGGCCGGTTTCATGACCCGCGACGCCCGCGAAGTCGAGCGCAAGAAGGTCGGCTTGCACAAGGCCCGCCGCGCCACGCAGTTCTCGAAGCGCTAATCGTCGCAGCGTAGAATCAGGCGCATTCCTAATTGGGGAATCGTCTAACGGTAGGACAACGGTCTCTGACACCGTTAATCTAGGTTCGAACCCTAGTTCCCCAGCCACACGAAAAAGGCCCCGCGAAAGCGGGGCTTTTTTTGTGGGCGGGATTTTTTCGCTCGACGGATCAGCGCATCCATCCGGTCCCGGCGAACGCCCGGCCGTCGTCTTCGCAAGGTGCGGCAGCCACGAAGCACACCTGCATTTCGAACGCCGGATGTCTTTTCGTCGGGCATCGATCGTCGTCGATTCGATTCAAGCCATGATCGAAAACAAAACTTCGCGCAAGCCGTGGCGATTGCGGCAAACTATTTCCTACACAAATCACCGAAGGAAGATTACGCATGGCCGCGACGTCTTGGCATTACGCGAACCGCGCCGGTCAGCAGCAGGGACCGGTTTCCGCGGAGACGTTGCGGGAGTTGTTCATGCGCGGCGAAGTGACGCGGGAGTCGCTGGTCTGGCGCGACGGCATGGTGCGCTGGCTGCCACTGGCGCAAGTGGGTGGCGAAGTCGGCATTCCGGCCGGCAGCGCCATGCCGCCGCCGATGCCCGGTATGTACCCGCCGTCACAGCGCAGGGCCGGGTCGCCCAAACCGGTAGGCAAGGGCAACGGCTGCCTGATCATCGGGGCGGTGGCTGCCGTGGCGATGGTGCCGATCATCGGCGTTCTCGCGGCGATAGCGATCCCGCAGTACCAGGTGTACGTCAGCCGCGCGCAATTCATGGAAGCGATGAGCATCGTCGAGAACCTCAAGCCACGGGTGAGCGAGCAATACCTGCAGAACGGCGCTTGCCCGGGCAATACCGACCCCTTCGAAGCACCGGAAACCTACGGCGGGAAATACGTCGGCTCGGTCAAATTCGGTACCGATGGTGATACCGGCGCCTGCCTGATCAACATGCGTTTCCGCAATGTCGAACCGGTGGTCGTGGCCCTGCGCGGTCAGTCCGTGACTTTCAGCGGCACGGCCAAGGACGGGGCGCTGACATGGACCTGCCGCTCCGAATTGTCCGCGAAGTTCCTGCCGCCTTCCTGCCGCTGATGTGCCGGCCGGAAAGCGCCTTGGCTAGCCTGCCCGGCGGGCATGGGTCTAGACTCAGGCATCCCTTCGGAGGCTCAACATGCCCGTACCCGTCGCCGAACTCGCCAAGCTCTTTCCGCTCGATGCCCTGCGTCCGGAGACCCGCGACCAACTCGCGCGCGAGGCGACCGTCGGCGAATACGTCCGCAACGAGGTCGTGTTTCGCGTCGGCGACATGGACGAGGACACCATCTACCTGATTGAAGGCGAGGTGCGTTGCGACTATCCCGACGGTCGCACCGTCGCCCATGCCGCCGGTACCGGCCATGGCCGCTACTCGCTCAATGATGCGGTGCCGCGCCGGTTCACCGCGACGGTGGTGTCGCAGCGCGCGCGCGTCGTGCGTCTGGAGCGTCGCTTCGTCGAGAAGGTCATCACCTGGGATCAACTCAGTCGCGATCCCACCTACCGCTTCCATGAAAGCACGCCAGGTGCCAGCGCCTGGGTGTTCCGCCTGCTGCACAGCCACGCCTTCATCAAGTTGCCGACCGGCAATCTCGAGCGCATGTTCCAGCGTTTCGAGGAGGCCTACGTCAAGCCCGGCGAAGTGGTGATGCGCGAAGGCGATGCGCCGGACAATTTCTACGTGATCCGCGAAGGCACGGCGGCAGTGTCGAAAATCCTCGATGGCTCGCCGCAGGTCGTGGCCTATCTGCGCGAAGGCGACATCTTCGGCGAGGACGCATTGCTCGCCAACGTGCCGCGCAATGCCACCGTGCGGATGATGCAGGGCGGCCGATTGATGAAGCTTTCCAAGGACGCTTTCGAAGCAGTGCTCAAGCCGCCGATGGTGTCCTGGGTGTTGCCGGCCGAAGCCGCGCGCCTGGTGCAGGACGGTGCACGGCTGGTCGATGTGCGCATGCCGCAGGAATTCATCCAGCGCGCGATCCAGGGTGCGATCAACGTGCCGCTATACCGCTTGCGCGAAGATATGCCCAGCCTGTTGGCACCAGGTGGTCGCGTGGTCGTTTACTGCAACACCGGCGAGCGCTCGGCGGCGGCGGCTTTCGTGCTCAATGCGCAGGGTTACACCGTGCATGCGATGCACGGCGGCCTCGGCGCGATGCTGCGCATGCAGGCGGCGGCCGCACCGGCGGAGTAAGCGCTTCGCAACTCAGGCGTTGGCGCGCAACACGCCGTCGACGATCACCACGTCCGCGGCGCGTTTTGCAAATAATCCGACTGTCACCACGCCGACGATCTGGTTCAATTCGCGCTCCAGCGCCACCGGATCGGCGATCTGCCAGTTGTAGACATCAAGGATCCAGTTGCCGTTGTCGGTGACTTTGCCTTCGCGCCAGATCGGTTGTCCGCCCAGAGCGACGATTTTCCTGGCGACCAGGCTGCGCGCCATCGGGATCACCTCGATCGGCAATGGAAATTTCCCCAGCACGTCGACCTGCTTGCTGGCATCGATGATGCAGACGAATTGCCGCGAGGCTTCGGCGATGATTTTCTCGCGCGTCAGCGCGCCGCCGCCGCCCTTGATCAGGCGATTGCCGCGGTCGCATTCGTCGGCGCCGTCGACATACAGATCCAGCGAGCCGGTGGCGTTGAGATCGAGCACGGGAATGCCATGTTCTTTCAACAGGCGCGTGCTTTGTTCCGAACTCGACACCGCGCCTTCGATGCGATCCTTCATGCGGCCCAGCGCCTCGATGAAAAACGCCACCGTCGAGCCGGTACCGACGCCGACGATGCTGCCATCGGTGACGTATTCCGCGGCCTTGTCGCCCGAGCGTTTCTTGCCTTCTGCCTGTGACATGCCGCGTCCTTATTCGAGAGAAAGGATGAACTTCCACTGCGCCGCACTGACCGGCAACACCGACAACCGGTTGCCGCGCTGGGTGAGGGCGAAATCGCCGAGCTGGTCGGCTTTCGCTTTCAGTTCATCGAGGGAAATGGTGCGCTTGAGCTTGCGCTTGAAACCGACGTCGACCAGCCACCAGCGCGGCTGCTCGGGCTTGCTGGTCGGATCGTAGTAGTCGGATTTTTTCTTGAACTGGCTGGGGTCGGGATAAGTTTCGCTGACCACTTCGGCCACGCCGACCACGCCGGGAATATCGGTATTGGAGTGATAGAACAGGATGCCGTCACCGACCTTCATGTCCTTCATCATGTAATTGCGTGCCTGGTAGTTGCGTACACCGCTCCAGGGTTCGCGCCCGACCTTGGCGAGGGCGTCGATGGAGAATTCTTCCGGCTCCGTCTTCATCAGCCAGTACTTCATGCGGTGCGCTCCGTTCCCAGTTTCTCGTCCCAGCACATCAGCCGACGTCGCCCGCTGGGGTCTGGGCAGCTAGACATGGCTCTGTCTTCATCAGCCAGTACTTCATGTTTTGCTCTCCATCTCTCGTCTATCGGCCTGCGGATCCGCAATCGACCAAGCCGGCTTCGGTCACCACCGCATCCAGCGCCACATCCCAGGCCTCGCTTTCGAAGTCGGCGATTTCCTGGAAAGCGTAACCGACGCCGATCAATGTCGGCGGAGCGACGGCATCGCGACGGAATGCCAGCGCGCGATCGTAGTAGCCGCCGCCCATGCCCAGGCGTTGGCCGCGACGAGTGAAGCCAAGCAATGGCGTGAGGATGGCCTGCATCTCGCGCGCATCGAGTTGCGAGGATGGCGCGACGTCGGGTTCGGGAATGCCGAATTGATTCGAGAACAGCGGATCGCCGGAACGCCAGGGTGCGAATTTCAACGATCCGTCGGCCTGGATGCAGGGCAGGCACCACACCTGGTCGCCGCGCAGGCGCAGTTGCAATACATGCAAAGGAAGTTCGCCACCAGTCGCCCAGTAACCGGCGACATAGCCCGGCGTCGAGAACGCCGGCAGCGTCTGCAGGTGCGTGACGATCGCCTCAGCGGCGAGGATGCGTTGTGCGGCGGTGAGTGCATGGCGCTGTTTGCGCAGATCGCTGCGCAGCGCGCGCTTGTTGCGCGCAGCCATCGATTCGGGCACGGCGGCGTCGGGACGATCGTTCAAGAATTGCATCCTCCACCATGCCGATGCCGTACGAAACGACCTTGATCCCTAGGATCAAGTGGGTATCCGTGCCACCCCATCAGGCTTTCCGCAACAGGGCGGACATGCACACAGCGATGGCGCCGGATTCCCAGGTCGTGTTTATGGGACAAGGCGTATGTTAGCGCAGGCTGTCAAACACGGCAGAGGACGCAGGCAAAGTATAACGTCGCGACGGAAGTTTTTCGTGAATAAATTCCCGGACGCCATCGTCTTTTCCAATCGCTCCCGCGCGTGACGCACGCGGAAAGCTATGGCAATCTGTTTAGATGTCGCGGCGATCGGCTGCGCGACGAACGGCGCTTTTATTGCCGCGCCGCCAGCGTGTCGAACAATCCGTCGAGCTTGCGATTCATCTCGCCCAGCGTGTTGGAAATTTCCTGGCTCTGCGACTGGTCGCCGTTCTTGAGCTGCAACAATTCGTGCGCAAGGTTCAGTGCCGCCAATACCGCGACACGATCGAGCGCCGCCATCTTGTTGTTGCCGCGGATCTCGCGCATGCGTGCATCGAGCAGATGCGCCGCGGCCATCAGGCCTTCGCGTCCTTCCGCATCGACGCCGACGGTGAATTCGCGGTCGAGGATCTTTACGCTGACCGGGTCGCTCACGCGTTGTTCTCCAGCGATTTGAGACGGGTGATCATGGCCTCGACCCGCGAGCGGGCCAGCTCGTTCTTGCTCAGCAGTTGCGCACGTTCGCTGACCAGTTGTTCCTGGCCCTGGCGCAGGCTGCGGTTCTCGTCGGCGAGACGCTTGGTCAGGTCGAGCAGCTTGTCGATGCGGGCAGCAAGCAGTTGCAGCTGGGCGTGCGTATCGTTCATCGGGGCACCTTAGGCGCGGGTCGGCTGCGGGTCAACAACTAGTAGGGCGCCGGAATCGCCGCCACGGTGCCCGGCTGCCAGCTGCGGATGAAGGCCAGGCAGCGATGCGCATCCAGCGGCGGCGACAGCCAGAAACCCTGGATTTCGTCGCAACCCTGTTCGCGCAGGTACGACAGCTGTTGCTCGGTTTCCACGCCCTCGGCGATCACGTTCAAGCCCAGCGAATGGCCCATGGTGATCACCGTCGCGGTGATCGCCTCGTCGTCGGGATCCTTGGTCAGGTCGCCGATGAATTCCTTGTCGATCTTCAGCGTGTCGATCGGCAGGCGCTTGAGGTAGACCAGCGACGAATAACCGGTGCCGAAGTCGTCGATCGCCAGGCTCACGCCAATCTTGCGCAATTCGTTCAAGACATTCGTGGTCTGCTCGGCGTTCTGCATCACCATCGATTCGGTGACTTCCAGTTCGATGCGATTGGCCGGCACACCGGTGTCTTCGATGACCTGCGTGAGATGTTCCGGCAGGTTGGAACGCAGCAGCTGCAGCACCGAGACGTTGACGCCGATCGACAGCTCGGTGAGGCCGTGATTGCGCCAGCGCTTGAGCGTCTGACAGGCTTCTTCCAGCACCCAGTCGCCGATCGGCAGGATCAGGCCGCTTTCTTCGGCCAGCGGAATGAACACGACCGGGCTGATTTCGCCGAGTTCGGCGCTATGCCAGCGCAGTAGTGCTTCGACGCCGGTGATGCGGCCGTCGGCCAGCGCCATGCGCGGCTGGTAGACGAGGCGGAATTCGCCGCGATCGAGCGCCTTGCGCAGCGATGCGAGTACGGTCGCGCGCCGGCGCGATTCCGCATCCATGGTTTCGTTGTAGATCTGGTAGGTGTTGCGACCTTCGGCTTTCGCCTGGTACATCGCGGTGTCGGCGAACTTGAGCAGGTCGGTCGGCACCAGCGCGTGATCGGGATACAGACTGATGCCCAGCGAAGGCGTGATGCTGACGTCGTGGCGCTCGTCGACTTCCAGCGGCATCGAAAACGCGTTGAGGATCTCGCGCGCCATGCGCTCGACTGCGGGCAGGCTCTCGACGTCCTCAAGGACGACGGTGAATTCGTCGCCGCCAAGGCGGGCGACGGTATCGGAAGCGCTGACCGTCGCCTGCAGGCGCGTCGCTGCCGCTTTCAGCAAGCGATCGCCGGCGGCGTGGCCGAGCGAATCGTTGATGTCCTTGAAACGGTCGAGATCGAGGAACAACACCGCGACGCGGGTTTCCTGCCGGCGCGCCCGCACGATCGCGCGGCCGAGGCGTTCCGACAGCAGGGCGCGATTGGGCAGTCCGGTCAGCGTGTCGTAGTTGGCGAGGTAGCGCAGTTCCTGTTCGGCGCGCTTCTTGTCGGTGATGTCGTTGACCACGGCGACAAAATGACTGCGCAGGCCCTGGCTGTCGCGCACTTCCGACATCTCGATCCAGCCGAGAAATTCCTCGCTGTCCTTGCGCTTTTGCCACATCTCGCCGGCCCAGTGGCCGGTGCGTTCGAGGATGTCGCGCACGCGCCGGTAGAAATCCTGGCTGTGCTGGCTGGAATCGAGCAGCTTGCTGTTCTGGCCGACGACCTCTTCCTCGCTGTAGCCGGTGATGCGCGAGAAGGCCGGATTGACCGAGATGAAACGGAACTCGAGGTCGATCACGCCGACCGCTTCGCTCATCGAGCGCAGTACTTCCAGTGCGACGCGGCGCTCGCGCTCGGCGCGGCGGATCGCGGTGATGTCGCGGGCCGTGCCGGCCATGCGTAGCGGGCTGCCGGCGGAATCGCGCTCGACCACCTTGCCGCGCGAGCGTACCCAGATCCATTCGCCGCGTGCGTTGCGGATGCGGTGTTCGGAATCGTAGAGCTCGGAATGGCCGACGATGTGTTCCTGCAGCAGCTTCTGCACGCGCGGCAGGTCGTCGGGGTGGATCGAATTCGAGCGCCAGTCGTCGGTGCTCATCGATTCCAGCGAGCCCTGGCCCAGCAACTGGTTCGCGCCGAGGCGGTACAGGCTGTTCTCGCGGATGTTCCAATCCCAGAATTCGTCGCCGGAACCCCACAGCGCCAGATTCAGCCGCGCCTCGCGCTCGCGGATCTCGCCAAGCAGAGAGGTTTCCTGCTGGCGGCGCTTGCGCAACACCCACCACAGCAACCACGCGAGCAGCGCTGCAAGCGCGAGCAGTATCCATTGCGAGCCGGCGAACAAGTCGACGTTTTCGGTCGTGGCCGCCAGTGCGAGGCCGGGGAGCAGGGCAGCGGTCAGCCACAGGCCCGACAACGCCACGCACCGGATGCGTCGCAGTGCAGGCGCCTGAAACCTGGCCAATCCGGTTGTTGCCCGCACTACGGCAGCTCCTCGCGTTCGCTCATGGCCCCGGGGCAGTTTAGGTGGCCGCCTTCACGGCCACAAGCTGAATGCGTCGGCCGCGCGGATCGCCTTGCTAGAATGTCCCGGCTCACACGCTGGCGACCCAATGACCGAGATCGATCTGCCCACCCATGCCGAGATCGGCGCCCAGATCGGCGACATGCGCCTCGGCGTGGATGCCTCCGAACTGCACGGCCTGCTCTGTGGCTATCTGTCCGGCGGTGGCCTGCTGGCACGCAACGACTGGTTGGCGAAGGTGATGGCCGATGACGATCTGTCGGGCGCCGACGCCGGCAGCGTGCTCGACCAGATGTTCGAAAACACCAGCCAGTTGCTCGAATCCCCGGACTTCGGTTTCGAATTGCTGCTGCCCGACGCCGAACTGTCGGTGTCCGAACGCGGCGACGGCCTGCTGTCCTGGTGTCGCGGTTTTCTCGGTGGTTTCGGCCTCGCGGCCGGCGCCAAGCCGCCGCTGTCGGAAGAATCGCAGGACGCGCTCAACGACCTCAGCCGCATCGCTGCCAGCGATCTCGCCTACGACGATCCTGATACCGACGAGGAAGCGCTGGAAGAAGTCACCGAATTCGTGCGCGTCGCAGTGCTCTTGCTGCACAGCGACTGCGTGCTCGCGCCACGGCATCGGCGATCTCTGAATTGACCAACACAACGCCAGTGCTGCCGCGAGCAAAATAATTTCCGTCTTCCGATTTCCGATTTCCGAAAATGATCAAACCCAGCGAATTCGCCAAGCGCCGCAAACAACTCATGCGCATGGCTGCGGACGACGCCATCCTGATCCTGCCGGCGGCGCCCGAGCGCATCCGCAGCAAAGACACCACCTATCCGTATCGGCAGGACAGCGATTTCTGGTACCTGAGCGGCTTCGCTGAACCCGATGCGGTGCTGGTGCTGGTGCCGGGACGCAAGCACGGCGAATGCCTGTTGTTCTGTCGCGAACGCGATGCCGACAAGGAAGCGTGGGACGGTCCACGTGTTGGCCAGGAAGGTGCGATCGAACACTTCGGCATGGATGATGCGTATCCGATCGATGACCTCGACGACATCCTGCCCGGCCTGCTCGAAGGCCGCACGCGTGTGTACTACCACTTCGGCCGCGACACCGACTTCGATCTCAAACTGATCGGCTGGCTCAACCGCGTGCGTGCGCAGGTGCGGCAAGGTGCGCAGCCGCCGCACGAATTCCTCGAGCTCGGCCATCTGCTGCACGAGCTGCGCCTGTTCAAGAGCGCGGGCGAGATCAAGCTGATGCAACGCGCGGCCGATATCGCCTGCGAGGCGCAGGTCGCGGCGATGCGCGCGACCCGCGCCGGTGCCCAGGAATACGAAGTCGAGGCGGCGCTGCAATATGTCTATCGCCGGCACAACGCCTGCGCGGCATACGAACCGATCGTCGGCGCCGGCAGCAACGGTTGCGTGCTGCATTACCGCGCCAACAACGCGACCATGCGCGACGGCGACCTGTTGCTGGTCGACGCCGGCGCCGAATACGGCAACTACGCCTCCGACATCACCCGCACCTGGCCAGTGAACGGCGTCTATTCGAAAGAGCAGCGCGCGCTGTACGAGATCGTTCTTGCGGCGCAGGACGCGGCGCTGGCGCAGGCCGTGCCGGGGAAACCGTGGATCGCCGGCCACGATGCGGCGGTGGCGACACTGACCGAGGGCCTGCTGTCCCTGGGCCTGCTCAAGGGCACGCTCAAGCAGAATCTCGCGGCCGGCGAGTACAAGAAGTTCTACATGCACAAGACCGGACATTGGCTCGGCCTCGATGTGCACGACGTCGGCGAATACAAACTCGCCGGCGATTTCCGCGAGCTCGAACCGGGCATGGTGTTCACCATCGAACCGGGTCTGTATATCGCACCGGGCATGAAAGGCGTGCCGGCGAAATACCAGGGCATCGGCATCCGCATCGAAGACGATGTGCTGATCACCCAGAACGGCCATCGCGTGCTCACGGATGGCGTGCCGAGGAAAGTCGACGCCGTGGAATCACTGCTCGCCGAGCGCTTGTCGTCGTAGGAGCCAGCTTGCTGGCGACAATGCCTAACCGGCCAGCAACTATCGCGATGCTCACCTGATTGCTGGGACCGAGTTTGTCTTCCGTGAGGAAGTCGCCAGCAAGCTGGCTCCTACGGGGCCGCGGTTACATGTCGAACTTGCTGACCTCGAAGCCGCGTTCCTTGTATTGCTTCCAGCGCTCGCGCAGCGGCTCGCGCGATGACGCATCGGCGGGCACGACTTCCAGCACGCGCTCGATATTTCCGGCAACCGCGTCGTTGCGCAGGTTTAGCACCAGCGCACGCATGGGCGTGGTCACGCCCGGCGGCACGATCAGTACCGGCGTGAGTTCGTCATCTTCATCAGTGCCGGCGATCTGGTGCGGGATGTAGGCATCGGGATCGAACTCCCACAGCAACTCGTCCAGCACCTCGGCCTGCTGCGGCGACGCGACGAAGATCAGCATCGGCTGACCGCCATCGCAGGCCTTGCGCGCCAGTTCGCAGACCAGCAGTAGCGGCTTGTCGAGGAAGCGCGGCTTGGCGATGAGGTAGAAGTCGGCGCGGGGCATGTCAGTGGTGCGGGAGACGGGAGTTGCGAGACGGGAGAAGGAAAAGCGGGAAGGTACGGGCGACGGTGCAGACGAAAACGTCGCTACCTCTCCTGTCTCCCCACTCCGTTCTCCCGATCATCATCACGCCACCCGATCGAGCAGCCACTGGCTCAGCAGGCCTACCGGGCGGCCGCTGGCCATGCCTTTGCGGCCTTCGTCGTTGGAGACGCCGGCGATGTCGAGGTGGGCCCAGCGCTGACCTTCGGTGAAGCGCGAGAGGAAGCAGCCGGCGGTGATCGCGCCCGCGCCCTTGCCACCGATGTTGTAGATGTCGGCGAAACTCGATTCGATCTGGGTCTGGTATTCGTCCCAGAGCGGCAGGCGCCAGGCGCGGTCGAAAACATTCTCGCCGGCGCCGAACAATTCCTCGGCGAGGTCGTCGTGCTTGCTCATCAGGCCGGCCGCGTATTTGCCCAGCGCGATCACGCAGGCGCCGGTAAGCGTGGCGACGTCGACGGTCGCCTGCGGCTCGAAGCGCTGCGCATACGTGAGTGCATCGCAAAGGATCAGGCGGCCTTCGGCGTCGGTGTTGCCGACTTCGATGGTCTTGCCGCTCATCGAGGTGATCACGTCGCTGGGACGATAGGCGTCGGCATCCGGCATGTTTTCCACTGCCGGCACGACGGTGACCAGGTTCAGCGGCAGCTGCATTTTCGCGGCGGCGAGGAAGGTGCCCATCACTGTCGCGGCGCCGCACATGTCGAACTTCATCTCCTCAATGCCGCCCTGGACTTTGAGGTTGATGCCGCCGGTGTCGAAAGTGATGCCTTTGCCGACCAGCGCAAAAGGCTTGGCGTCGCCGGCGCCGGTGTAGCGCAGCACGATCAGTCGTGGCGCATTCGCCGAACCACGCGCGACCGCGAGCAGCGAACCCATGCCGAGTTTTTCCATGTCGGCGCGCTCGAG